>Ga0307948_1001844_pt1 | contig 15149 bp, 12 predicted proteins | sample OrgLakmetagen280_FD_201824 | JGI IMG/M metagenome (GOLD analysis project Ga0307948, IMG submission 201824) | Saline water microbial communities from Organic Lake, Antarctica - #280 | ecosystem: Environmental > Aquatic > Non-marine Saline and Alkaline > Saline | place: Antarctica: Organic Lake...
GATTACATTGTCCACCATGCACCGAAACCACCCTGCACGCCCGCTCTGAACGAGCGGACATGCTGCCCCTCCTATCCCGTTGGGCAGGAGGGGAGCTTTGTAAACCTGAACAAAACGTTTAATATATGGAGTCAATATTGCCTTCCGATCCTTAGGTTGACGCACATGCGCTGAGCGGGACGGTTGTTGGAGCCGAAGTGGACCTCATAAATGCCGGACTCCAACGATTACCCGCCAGATGAAATGCCCCTGATGCAGCACCTAATTTGAGTGGTTTCACTTCGCTTTGAATCAGGGGCAGTAGATCGCGCTGTGCGGTCTCAGTCGAAATCGGGCGCTTCCCGTTCACGATCTGATTCATGGTCGGCTGCGAGATTCCCGAATCCGTGGCGACACGGTAGGGCGTCACGCCCGCAGGCTTTATGAATTCGACTCACTCTGACGCACTTCTGCTGAGTTCTACCAACTTCTATAAAGATATACCTGACAAGAGATAGGTGGAGGTAGATTTGATCGGATCGACGATTTTATAAAAAGAAATCTTTCAAAGTTGAGTCAAGTTGCTTGGAATCGCCGACAAAGCTAAATTGGGTATTGATCTTTATATTTAAATGCTTTTTTGTTCACTACTATGTCAAGCCGTCCAATAGGAGTCGATTTATTTGCAGGAGCCGGAGGTATGAGCCTTGGTTTTGAGCAAGCCGGTTTTGATGTCATGGCGGCCGTTGAGATCGATCCGGTTCATTCCGCGATTCACAAATATAATTTCCCTGAGTGTGCCGTTTTGCCGCAGTCGGTTCAGGATATTTCGGGTGATCTCATTCGTGAAGTGTCTTCAATTAGCGAACAAAAGGTGGATGTCGTTTTTGGTGGTGCGCCTTGTCAGGGGTTTTCTCTCATCGGTCAGCGAGTGCTCGATGACCCGCGCAACTCCTTGGTTAAGGATTTTGTCCGTATCGTGGGCGAATTGGACGCCTCTTATTTCGTCTTTGAAAATGTCAAAGGCCTGACTGTAGGGAAACATAAGAAGTTTCTGGAGGAACTGATTGAGACTTTTGAAGCCAGCGGCTACTCAGTTCGCCAAGAATGGCGTGTTTTGAATGCAGCGAGCTACGGTGTGCCTCAGGATCGCCAAAGACTCTTTTTAATGGGAGCAAAGAAAGGACTGTCGGTTCCCACCTATCCGGAAGCTTTAACGGTTCAGCCAGGCAAGCATTCGGATCTTCTCAACAAAATGGGGCCGACGTGCTCGGATGCCTTGGACGACCTGCCGGACGCGGAGACTTTTATGGCTTTACATAAGACAGATGAAACGCCTGTGGTCGGCTGGAAGGGGCATTCTGCTTATGCGAAGGAGATGCGCTGCGAGGGAGCCAAGGCTTGGCACTATAGCTATAAGCGACAGTGGAATCCTGAGCTTCTTACCTCCAGCTATCGGACGGAGCATAGTAGTATCTCTCGCACTCGCTATGAGGCCACCGAACCTGGTTCGATCGAGCCGATTTCACGATTTTACAAACTCTCGCCTGATGGCGTGAGCAATACTCTTCGCGCCGGGACTGACGGAGCACGTGGAGCCTTTACCAGTCCGCGTCCCATCCACTATAAGCACAACCGCTGTGTGACGGTTAGAGAGATGGCGCGCTTGCACGGTTTTCCCGATTGGTTCCGCTTCAATCATACCAAGTGGCATGGTGCCCGTCAGATTGGCAATGCCGTGCCACCGCCACTGGCTCGCGCTGTCGCCTCTTCGGTTGTGTCAGCCATGGGCATCAAGGTGACGCGCCCAAAGCGGACTTTGAACTTGGGCGACGATGCCTTGCTCCGCATGGATATGACCCAAGCCTCGAAATACTGGAAAGTGCCTGCACCTTTGAGTAAGCGAACTATGAAAAGCGGCGCAAAAAAACGCACTCAAGCGCAGACCGAGGAAGAGCGTCTTAAGCTTTTAGCATCTTAAAAATTATGGCTGTAAAAAAGACTCTGACGAATCGCTACTTGCAGTTGATCGAAAAAATATTCTTTGGGAAATACGAGAAGGGCGCGACAGAATTACCCTTTGCACGCACTGATCTAGAAGACGCGGCAAAGTCTTTGAAAATCGAGCTTCCGAAAAACCTCGGTGATGTGATCTATGCGATGCGTTACCGAATTAAATTTCCCCAGAAGATTCTCAAAACTCAGTCTAAGGGTATGGAGTGGATCATCGAAGGAGCGGGGCGGTCGAAATATTGCTTTAAGCTCGTTAAAGAAAATCGTATCCTTCCAAATTCTAACATGATCGCGATTAAGATTCCTGACGCGACACCAGAGATCATTACGGCTTACTCGCTTTCGGACGAACAAGCCTTGCTCGCCAAGGTTCGTTACAATCGCTTGATCGACATTTTCCTAGGGATAACCACCTATTCGCTGCAAAACCACCTTCGCACTGCCGTTAAAGGCACTGGGCAAGTCGAGATTGATGAAATCTACGTCGGCATAGATCGTAACGGTTGCCATTATGTGATTCCTGTTCAAGCCAAAGGTGGAACGGACAAGCTCTCCGTGGTGCAAACCAAGCAGGATCTAGATTGCTGCGAAGAGAAGTTTTCCCACTTGGTCTGCCGTAGTGTTTCGGCTCAGTTCATCAATGATGACCTAATCGCGCTTTTTGAGCTAGCTCGTGAGGATGGCATGATCAAAGTCGTTGAAGAGAAGCATTATCGCTTAGTTCCAGCGTCGAAGATTTCAGAGAAGGATTTGGCGCAATACTCCTTGCGAAGCTGTTAGGAATTTTTCCAGAGCGCTTGGGCGTAGTCTTCCATCTGACCTTGGCCGATACGTTCGATTGGGCGATATTGGCTCGGGTTACGATAACCAGTAGCAAGCAAGGCATGCAGGGATGCCGATGATTTTGCCGTTTATCAATTCTTTGAGGTGCCCTTGGCGGGTGGAGTGGGGCTGCCTGATGAAGAGTGATTCGGGGTTGCGCGTGATCGCATAGCCGAGGTCTAGATCACGTTCCTCCCCAGCCTAAAGCGTCATATTATGTAATTTATAAAGACCATAAATCAGCACTTTAAGCTGTTTTAGCTGAAATTTCGCCTAATGGCCTGAGTGGGCGGGGACTTTTAATCCTGCTGCCTTGGCCAGTTTAATCTGCCTTTTATCGAAGCTAAGGAAAGTTTCGCAGCCGAGTGCCAGTGCCATTGCGACGTGGAGGACGTCCAGGCTCCGAGTGCCCAGTTTTTCAGTATAAAGTGCGCTGAGGCGTTCTGTCTCAATGATGACATCGGGATGCGTGGGGTCTGCGTGACTAAAAACTCCTGCTCGCAAATCAGAAAGTAACCAGTTCAGCGAAGCATCGCGTTGCTCGGCGGTGATCTCTTTTCTGAAAACTCTTAGGCGAAGTGCGTTGCGGAACTCGACCTGATTGAGCCACGAGAAATAGATGCCCGTTTCGATTCGCTCGATCTGAGTAGTCGCTCGCTCCGTGTTGGCGTCGGGCGCATAGACCGAGCAAATGAAACCTGTATCGGCATAAATACTCACCGGTCGCCGCGTTCGTCGCTGAGGAGTTCTGTGGCCGTCGTTTCTAAAACGGTCTCGCCGTAGGCAGATTGCATGCGCCCGCGAAAGTCCGGGCGTTGCTGGGAGCGCGACGCGTCTAATGGCTTGATCACGGCGATGGCTTGATTGCGTCGCCGTATCTCGACGGATTCTCCCATCGCGACTCTTTCAAGAAGATCGCTGGTTTCGTGCTTGAGGCTGCGTATGTTGACGGATTTCATTATGTGATACATAAATGTGTCACAATAAATCGACTGTCAATGTGTTTACTTCGATTTGAGATGTATCGAAATGGTAAGCTAGGTGATCAATACCCGCGATTCGGCGCGAGCCAGCGTTCGGCTTCTTTTAGGCTTTTGCCGCTGCGGGTGGCGTAGTCTTTCATTTGGTCTTTGTCGATGGGGCCGACTTGGAAATACTTCGCTTCCGGGTGACCGAAGTAGAGGCCACTGACCGCGCTGCCGGGTGACATGGCGAAGCTGCTGGTCAGGGTCGCGCCGGTGTTTTTTTCGGCGTCGAGGAGATCCCAGATGACTTGTTTCTCGGTGTGGTCGGGCTGGCTGGGGTAGCCGGCGGCGGGGCGGATGCCGCGATACTTTTCCTTGATTAGGGCTTCGTTATCCAGGGTCTCGTCTGGGGCGTAAGCCCAGAGCTCCTTGCGCACTTGCTTGTGGCAATATTCGGCAAGGGCTTCGGCGAAGCGATCGCCGATCGCTTTGACCATGATTGAGCTGTAATCGTCGTGCTCGTCTTCGAATTCCTTTGCAAATGTATCCACTCCATCGATACAGCAGACGAAGGCGCCGCAAGTATCTTTAAGGCCGCTGTCTTTGGGTGCGACGAAATCGCTGAGGGCGAAGTAGGGCGCGTCGGTTGTCTTGGACTTCTGTTGCCGGAGCGTGTGGAAGGTGCCGATAGTGGCGCCGTCTTCTCCATAGAGTTCGACATCATCGCCGGCAGAGTTGGCGGGGAAGAGTCCAATCGCGCTGCGGGCGCGGAAGCGTTTTTCCTCGATGATCTGTTTGAGCAGCTTTTGTGCGTCTTCGTAGATGCTGCGTGCTTGTTCGCCGTATTTTTTGTGCTTCAGGATTTTTGGATACACGCCTTTCAGCTCCCATGTCCAGAAGAGGGGAGAGTAGTCGAAGTGCTCGGCGAGGGCTTCGAGGTCGATGTGGTCATCGACGGTCAGACCGAGCTTGTTCGGTGTGACAAGGTCTTCGGCCTTCCACTCGGGCTTAAAGCCTTTGGCTCGTGCGTCTTCGAGCGGGATTAATTCGATATCGGACTGGCCGGCGGCGAAGCGCTCGCGGCGCTTTTGGTGGTCGGCTTCGAGCTCGGCTACATAGGCCTCGCGCTTGTCGGGGTTGAGCAGGCTATTGCAGACGCCGGTCACGAGAGAGGCGTCGCCCACGCGGACGACAGGCTGGTCGTAATGCGGGGCAATTTTAATTGCGGTGTGTGCCGAACTGGTGGTCGCTCCACCGATGAGGAGGGGCTGGGTGAAGCCCTGGCGTTTCATTTCGTCGGCGTTAAAGATCATTTCATCCAGCGAGGGTGTGATCAGGCCAGAGAGGCCGATGATGTCGGCACCCCATTCCTTGGCCTCGCTCAGGATGGTGTCGCAGTTGACCATCACGCCAAGGTCTTTGACTTCGTAGTTATTGCAGGCCAGCACCACACCGACGATGTTTTTGCCGATGTCGTGCACGTCGCCCTTCACCGTGGCGATGAGGAATTTACCCTGAGCACGGGTGCCGGGGTTATTCTTTTTCTCCTCTTCCATGTAGGGAGTGAGGTAGGCGACGGCGCGTTTCATGACGCGGGCACTTTTGACCACTTGAGGGAGAAACATCTTACCCGCGCCGAAGAGATCGCCGACGATCTTCATGCCGTCCATGAGGGGGCCTTCGATCACTTCGAGGGGGCGCGGCAATTTTTGGCGGGCTTCTTCGGTGTCGGCTTCGACGTGATCGACGATGCCTTTGACGAGAGCGTGGGCGAGGCGTTCTTCGACCGTGCCTTCGCGCCAAGCGTTTTTGGCTGAGTCGTCGACCACCTTATCGGACGCGACGACGGTCTCAGCAAAGGTGATGAGGGCTTCGGTCGCGTCGGGGTTGCGATTGAGCAGGACGTCTTCGACCTTCTTGAGCAGCTCGGGCTCAATCTCTTGATAGACTTCGAGCATGCCTGCGTTCACGATACCCATATCAAGACCGGCCGTGATGGCGTGATAGAGAAAGGCGGAGTGAATGGCCTCGCGCACGGGGTTGTTGCCCCGGAAGGAGAAGGAGACGTTGCTGACGCCGCCCGAGGTGAGTGCACCAGGGCATACTTTTTTTATCTCGCGGACGGCCTCGATGAAGTCGACGGCGTAGTTGTCGTGCTCCGACATGCCGGTAGCGACGGTTAAAATATTTGGGTCGAAGACGATGTCGTAGGGGTCGAAGTCGGCTTGTTCGACGAGGATATCGTAGGCGCGTTTGCAGATGCGGACCTTGTCGGCCTTTGTCGCGGCCTGACCCTTCTCGTCGAAGGCCATCACGACAACGGCGGCGCCGTAGCGTTTGCAGAGTTTGGCTTGCTCGATAAATTTGGCTTCGCCTTCCTTCAGGCTGATCGAGTTGACGATGCATTTGCCCTGCGCGCACTTGAGCCCGGCCTCAATGACCGACCACTTCGAGCTGTCGATCATGATCGGCACGCGGGCAATGGCTGGCTCGGAGGCGACGAGGTTCATGAACTTCTCCATGCAGGCTTCGGAATCGAGCAGGCCTTCGTCGAAATTGATGTCGATGATATTGGCGCCGTTCTCGACTTGCTGGGTGGCCACGGCCAGTGCGCCGTCCCAGTCGTCGTTCTTAATCATCTTCTTAAAGCGTGGTGAGCCGGTCACATTCGTGCGCTCGCCGACCATGATGAAGCTGTGCTCCGGTGCGATGTTGTAGGCTTCGAGGCCACTGAGGCGCTGCGCAAGCGGTACCTTGGGGATCTTGCGAGGCTCGTATTGGCTGACTTCTTCGACCACCGCAGCGATGTGATCGGGTGTGGTGCCGCAGCAGCCGCCAACCAGGTTGACGAGGCCCTCTTCGGCGAAGCCGCCAACGGCGCTCCCCGTGTGCTCCGGTGTTTCATCGTAACCTGTTTCTGAAAGCGGGTTGGGCAAGCCTGCATTCGGGTAAACGTGCACGTAGGTGTCCGCCACACGGGAAAGCTCCTGCAGGAAGGGCCGCATGAGGTCGGCGCCCAAGGCACAGTTCAGGCCAACGCAAAGCGGCTGGGCGTGGCGGATCGAGTTCCAGCAGGCCTCGACAGTCTGCCCGGAGAGTGTCCGTCCGGACTGGTCGGTGATCGTTACAGAGACAATGACGGGCAGGCGCTCGTCGAGTGTTTCCTGAAAGTCGGCTATGGCGTGCAGGCAGGCCTTGAGGTTAAGTGTGTCGAAGACGGTCTCAGGCAGTAGTAGGTCCACGCCGCCTTCAACCAGCGCCTCGGTCTGTTCATAATACGCCTTATACAGTTCGTCGTAACTCGTCGCGCGGTATTCCGGTCGATTCACGTCGGGCGACATCGAACAAGTGCGATTGGTCGGGCCGATGGCTCCGGCCACGAAAGTAGGGCGGCCCTCCTTCTCGGATATTTCGTCGGCCACCTTACGGGCCAGCCTTGCAGACTCGATGTTAATGTCGCGCACCCGATGCTCAAGGCCGTAGTCGGCCTGCGCGATCGTGGTGCCGGAGAAGGTGTTGGTCTCGACGATATCCGAGCCGGCTTCGAAAAAAGCACGGTGGATGTCTGCGATGATTTCCGGGCGCGTGATCGAGAGTAGGTCGTTGTTACCCTTCAAGTCGCCTTTAATATCGGTCAATGAGTCGTTACGAAAGTCGGTCTCTTCCAGCTTGTGCTGCTGAATCATCGTGCCCATCGCACCATCGAGATAGAGGATGCGCTCGGCAAAGAGGTCAACGAGTTGCTTACCTTTGCGAGTGTAGGGCTTGTGTTTTGTTATACCGACCATAGACGTATCAAGATATAGGGATATTTTGATATGTTCAAGCTATGAATTCGTATTTACACGAATTTTCAAAGCCTTCTATTGCGCTTGGCTTAGGACTTATTGATTCTGATTAGAATGTCGGAACAAACAAACGAAAAAACAGCCTTGGAATGGCTGATCCGTGATTATCCGGATAGTCCTAAAAAGCGCTTGAAAGAGTGGTTCGCGCAGGGCCGGGTGCAGCTGGACGGGGAACCGCTGTTGAAGCATCACATTCAAATGAAGGACCCCGGTTCTTTATTGACGATGGGCAAGGCCTCGCCCTCGAGCCGCATCCTTTCGCGGCGCATGCCCTGCCGTATCCATGCGCAGGTCAACCTGCTCTACATCGACGGTTCGCTCGCGATCGTCAACAAGGGCGCCGGCCTGCTATCGGTGCCCCTGCCGGAAAAGTCGCAGCCATCCGCGCTGTCGATCCTTGAAAAGTATTTGCAGGACCACGGCCTTAAGCCGATGCCGGTGCACCGGCTCGATCAATACACGAGCGGCTTGCTCTGTTTCGCCATGACTCCGGAAGCGCGCGAACATCTGGTCAAACAGGTTCGCGGACATAGCTTTATCCGTGAGTATCTTGCGCTGGGTGATGGCGCTCCCCAAGAGCGGCGGGGCACTTGGCGCAGCTGGTTTGAGCTCGACGACGAGGGCATGGAGCAGACGGTGCACAACTCGCCTACAGAAGGAGCCACCGAAGCGATCAGCCATTACGACGTGATCGATTCGATCACTTGGCCGACCCGTCAAGGGCAGACGCAATCCGTGAGTCGGCTCCGCCTGCGGTTGGAGACGGGTCTCAAGCACCAACTGCGTATTCATGCAGCGAAAGGCGGCGTGCCCTTACTCGGCGACCGTTTTTACCATCCCGATTACAAAAAAGCGGCTCGCGATGGAGCCCAGCCACCGCACGGCTGCAAGCGTCAAGCCCTCCACGCCTCCAGTATCGGCTTTGTCCATCCGGATACCGGGAAAACCATGCGCTTCAGTTGTAAATTTCCCCGCGATCTGGCAGAGCTTGAGCAGCAACTGCGCGCCAAGGCGGCGGACACGTCGGCTACATGAAACGACAGGGTCTCGACCCAACGGGAGGCACCCGCCTTGCCAGAACAACTCTCAGCTCCTGCTAAAGAATCAAAACTTTTTCAAATCGGTATAAGTCCGCATGGCACTTAGCTAAGCGAATGCGAGAATTATTGAAACGCGCCACAGTCATCGTTGGAGTCCCGTCCCGCTCAGCGCATGTGCGTCAACCTAAGGGCTTAAGTGCTTAATGAGAGGAACGTTTGTAAAAGTTCTCGTTCCTCTCAGCTAGGCCGCAAGCTCCCCGCCTGCCCCCGCCTAAGCGGGGGATAGGAGGGGACAGAATCAATCGTCGTTCAGACGATTGATTCAGGGGTGGTCCCTGTCGTCGCAAAGTAGCTTTCCACAGGGATTCCATCGTCCGCCCCGCCCCGAAACCACCCCTGCGTGCTCGCCTGCACGGCGATCACGCGGTCCCCTCCTATCCCCCGCTTAGGCGGGGGCAGGAGGGGAGTTTTGTAAGTCAGCAATCTAAGATGGCTATTCCCGAGTCAATATTGCCTTTCTTTCCTTAGGTTGACGCACATGCGCTGAGCGGGACGGTTCAAGGACAAAGAGAAAACCGACCCGCTCAGCGGGACGGAACCCCAACCCGTCGACCCGGCTTAACTAAGTGCCATTCGGATGAGTCCTCTGGCTTCAGTCATCTAATAATGCGTGATCTGATAGGCAGACGCATAGTCCCTTTTAGCCCATCGCGCTTGATATTTTTAACCTTACGGAGAGACTGACTGACTATGCCGCTCATCACTCGACGAGATTGTATCAAAGCACTGGGACTTGCTTCTGCAGCGACGGCCCTACCTGCCCACTTATTCGCCAGAGATTTGAAAGCCTCGAATCAAGCGCTGAAGGTGATTCCCTCATCCGGCGAACAAATCCCGGCCATCGGCATGGGCACCTGGCTCACCTTCAATGTGCCGACCAGCGGGCCGATTTTCGAAGCACGCTTGAAGGTGCTGCGTGAGTTTTTCCGCTTGGGCGGCGGGATGGTCGACTCCTCGCCTATGTATGGCAATGCAGAGGCGGTGTTGGGGTCCTGCCTGCAACGCTTGGATGTTGGCGAGGGCCTGTTTTCAGCGACGAAAGTTTGGTCGGTCGGCGCAGAGCAGGGGCGACAGCAATTCGTAAACTCTTTCAAGTTGTGGTCTCAAAAGCAGTTCGATCTCCAGCAGGTGCATAACCTCCTCAACTGGCAGGCGCATCTCAAGATGCTGCAGGAAGCAAAGCAGGACGGCCGCATTCGTTATATCGGTGTGACGACTTCCCACGGTCGGCGTCATCCGGAACTGAAAGAAATTCTCAAACAGGAACCGCTGGACTTTGTGCAGCTCACATACAACGCAGCACGCACGGAAGCGGAGCCGCTGATCGAATTGGCGGCTGAGCGGGGGATTGCTGTCATCGTTAATCGCCCGCTGGGCGGGGGACGCTTGATTGGCCGGGTCCAGCGCGAGCCACTACCTTCGTGGGCAAGGGACCTCGGCATTCAGCACTGGCCCGATTTTCTTTTGCGCTGGATCACCTCCCATCCCGGAGTGACTTGTGCCATACCCGCGACCAGTCAAGTGGTCCACATGCAGGAAAACATGAGCGCAGGCCGCGCGCCGATACTGGATGCCGGGGCCCGCCTGCGGATGCAGCGCTACATCGCGCAGCTCTAGGCAGATCCTGAAATAGTGAGATCGACGGCACTCCCGTATTCTCTCATTCGATTGATTTTTAGTCCCATACGGCCCTAAATCAATAACAGCACCCAAAAAAACGCCCGCTGCAGATGCAACGGGCGTTGGGTAGATTCTATGACCGGAATGGCGACGAACTATGCTTTTTTGTCGTCTTTATCGCCACATCCGCCTCCGCCGCAGCTCTTGGCAAGCACGGTGGTAGTCGCTTGGTAGCTGCCTGCATCGGACTTTTTCTTGTCGTCTTTGTCACCACATCCGCCGCAGCTTTTAGCCACTTGATAGGAGGTGGTTTGGACAGAAGAGGCGTCAGACTTTTTCTTGTCTTTGTCGCCGTCGCAACCGCCACAACCTGCGCCTGCGTAGGCGAGGGATGCAGTCAGAGTAAGGAATGAGATAATGAGTAGTTTTTTCATGTTTTTTTATTTTATGGTTAGAACGAATTTTTATACAGAGTGTATTTTATGAATTGTTTCAACTGTTTGGGTCGTTTTTCCCGAGCATATGAATGTCGGGTGGGAGATATTATTCCCGATAGTGCTGGAAAACTTTGATCTTTTTGTGAGGATCACTCTTTTATGACGCAGAATCGAGAACAATTTCCTGAAGTTAACGAACCCGCATGGGAGCAGTTGGGTGTGTGGGCGGGCCTGATCCGCGAGTGGAACGAAAAGATCAACCTCATCTCCCGTAAGGATATCGAATTTCTGGAGGAGCGTCACTTGGCACACTGCCTGGAAATCACCAACCACCTGAAACTGATGAGTGGCACGCGGATTATGGATGTTGGCACCGGTGGCGGCTTCCCCGGCCTCATTATGGCGATTTGCTACCCGCAGGCGCATTTCACGCTCATTGATTCGATCGGTAAAAAGATCGGCGTGGTGCAGGACATCACACAGCGGCTTGGCCTCAAGAATGTGGACGCCCGCCAGTGCCGGGCTGAATCCGTCAATAAGCAGTTCGATTTTATCACCGGGCGGGCCGTCAAAAATCTGCCTGAATATTTTAGTTGGATTAAAACCAACCTCCGCCGCGGCCAGCGCAACTCGATTCCCAATGGCGTACTCTACTGGAAGGGGGGTGACATTGAGCCCGAGTTCAACGCCATCGGCATCCGCCCGCGTCTGACGATAGATTTACAAAAAGAACTGGCCAACGAGTACTTCGAGCAAAAATATATTTTGCACTTTGACGCCCGCGATGTGCCGCGAGTGAAGAAGCCTTGTCTTTTGTAGCACCTTCGCTTGTCGAAGATGATGAGCCTAGCCGAATCGCCAATGGCCGTATCGCCGTTCAGGCGATGCTTTTCTAATGACACAAGAATTCACGAAGAAACAAAAAAATCCAACACGCCGCGAAGCAAAATCGTCACGCTGTGAAAACCAGCTTGTTCGGCGCAATATTAATTCGACGCAGAAGGCAGTTTGTTATCAAATAATCAAATGAAGTGGCTTTACATCTGTTGTTTTTGTTTGGTTAGCTGTTTAGCTGCGAGTCCGGATCAGGGGCTGGATTCGGAGGATCGCACGAATGATCCGGCGAGGGTCGATCAGTTTATGGATTGGGGTATGGGCCTGTTCATCCATTGGGGCGTAGACGTGGAACTGGGCAGTGTTATTTCCCATAGTATGGTGGGTGCATCCGAGGACTATCTGGAGCGCTACATCCGCGAACTACCGAAGTATTTCTATCCGAAAGACTACGACCCTGAGCAATGGGTGCGACTGGCCAAGCTCGCCGGGTTTAAATACATGGTGTTGACCACCAAGCACCACAGTGGCTTTTGCCTGTGGCCGACAAAAACCACTGACTTTTCAGTGGCCAGCACGCCATACAGGAAGGATATCGTGAAAGCCTTCGTTGAGGCCTGCCGTAAGTATGACATGAAGGTCGGCTTCTATTTCTCGCCGGAAGACTTTTTGTTCCTCCACCAGCAGGGCCATGTCATCCGGCGGAAGGCCGAATACGCCAATATCTCCAATAACCCTGAACTACTCGCCTACAATAAGGCGCAGGTGAAAGAGCTCTTCACCCAATACGGCCCGATCGACGTGGCTTTCCTCGATGCTTTCGACAACACCGCGATTCGCGATTATATTCACGAGCTACAGCCTGAGTGCATTGTTACTCGGGGAGAAATGGATACCCCTGAGCAAAACATCCCGAACCAGCCCTTGGCCGGGCCTTGGGAATCCTGCTTCACCTTGGGGACTCAGTGGCAATTTAAGCCGACCAACGAAAACTACAAATCCGGCGGCCAGCTGATCGAAATGCTTGTCGATGTACGCGCCAAAGGGGGCAATCTATTGATTAATATGGGGCCTGATCCCTCGGGGCGCATCCCGCATGAACAGGAGCGCCGTTTCCGGGAGCTGGGGCTGTGGATGTTTGTGAACGGTGAAGCCATCCACGACATTCGCCCCTGTCCGATTGTTCGGGAAGGGACGCTTTATTTTACCCGTCCAAAGGATGAACCGGGCACGGTGTATGTCATTATCCCTCAAGGCGAGGAACGATGGAGGAGGGGGCAGCGCCGCGAATTCAGCCTCAAGTCTCTCGTGGCGACTGGGGAAATGGAGATTTTCGTTCTCGGGCAAAATGACAAAGTGGTCGAATATCGCCCCGCCGCCAATCCGGTTTCCATGGTCCAGGCCACCGGGGAGGGAATCAAATTCTCTGTGGTGCGGGCCCAGCGGCTTTACAACAATAACGGCTGGCCTAATCCGGTCGTTGTTAAAATCAAAGGTGTGGCTTTCGTGGAGTAATACCACTTAATTCCCGGATAAGCGGGAGATTAATGGAAAAGAGGCCACGCGTCTCGGCAAAAAATATGCCGATCTGATTGCTGCCGTGAAAAGTGCGACAGAAGTCGCTGCTACTTCCCTCTTAAAAAGTCCCGCGACTCGCGGCGGAGCTTTTTGATCTTTGCCTGATTTTTGAGCAGGTCGCGTTTATACATCTTATCGATAAAGAGCTCGCCGTTGAGGTGGTCGGCTTCGTGGAGGATGCAGCGACCCAGAAGGCCATCGGCTTCGATCACGTGTGGGTTGCCCTGCACGTCCTGAAATTCGCAGCGCACCCCGATCGGTCGGTCCACCTTGCCGTTCACGCCGGGGAAGGAGAGGCAGCCTTCTTCGTAAACGTCTTCCTGTTCGTCGATGATCGTGATCTTCGGATTGCAAATCACCATTGGCATGAAGAGATCGAGCGGCGGCTGCTTGCCGTCGTAGCTATAGTTGAAGGCCACCTCGGCGCCTTCGGGTGGACGTACATCAACGATGCAGATCTGCAGGGCTTTGCCAATTTGTTGGGCAGCTAAACCGATGCCTTCCTCGTCATACATGGTTTCTGTCATGTCCTTGGCGATCTCGACCAACTCAGCATCGAATACACTGATCGGCTCGCCGGCTTTGCGGAGGATGGGTTCTCCGTATTGAGTGACTCGAAGGATCATAAAGCGTAGGAAGTAAGTATGAAAATGGGTCGTTGCATTATCGCTGGCCGGAGGCGCGGGCGGGCAACGGAGCGGCGTTGCACATTGTGGTGTTGACGATCACTTCGTGCTGCGCGGCCACCGCCTCGTAGGCCGATTGGAGGGCTGGCCAAATTTGTGCGGCCTCGCCCCACACGACGGTCGACATCGTTCCAGTCTCACGGTCAATGCCAGTTGCATCCAAGGCATCCAAATAGCAATGCACCGCCTCGCGGACGTTTCCATCCAGTGCGTAAACAGAAATTTGAACAGAGATGAGTGGATCGGTCTTTTTCATAACGTAGTAACAAGCTTCCAGCTTGTCTTGCAGGATTGAGACAAGCTGGAAGCTTGTCACTACATTTTGAATCGGCATCGCTATTGCGCTGCCGCTACGAAGAAGTCTGAACCTTTCGGAGATCTATTAGACAAGCATCAGAGCCGGAGTCTCTATGATCTCCTTGAGGGCCTGCAGGTATTGCGCACCAACCGCACCGTCGATGGTGCGGTGGTCGCCGGAGAGTCCGATCTTCATGGTCTGGCCGATCACGATCTCGTCGTTCTCGTTCACCACTGGCTTCTTGATCGTTGCACCGATGCTGAGGATGGCAGCGTTGTTCGGATTGATGATACCGTAGAAGTCGGAGATGCCGAACATGCCCAGATTGGTCACAGTGAGGGTGGAGCCACTCATTTCGTCGGGGGCCAGTTTCTTCTCGCGGGCCTTCTTGATCAGGACCTTGGCTTCGGCGGCGATCTCACGCAGACCCTTGGTCTCTGCGGCACGAATGACCGGAGTCAGGAGGCCGTCGTCAATCGCCACGCCAAAAGCAAGATGCACGTTGGCATGCTGCTTGATGGTGTCGCCCTCCCATGAGCGGTTGATGGCTGGGACGCGTCGCACGGCTTCCGCGGCGGCTTTTAAAGTAAGGTCATTGACAGTAAACTTCGTGCCGCCGTGCTCCTTGGGCAGTTCGGCGAGCTTCGCGTTGAGCTCCTTGCGCATGGCAGCCAGCGGTGCGCCGTCGACTTCGATTTGTAGATAAAAGTGGGGGGCCTGCGTCTTGGACGCCACGAGTGCTTTGGCGATACTCTTGCGCATGTTGCTGACCGGCAGGTCGAGCGCTTCAAGCGTCGCGGCAGGAGGTGCCGCCTTCGTAGGAGCGCTAGCGCTGGCTGTGGATTCGCTGCTGGCCGCTGCGGGGCTGCCCGGCTTCGCGTTCAGCACATCTTCTTTGAGGATGCGTCCTCCGGGACCGGTGCCTTTAACGGTGGAAAGATCGATACCCTTGTCAGCCGCGATTTTGCG
>Ga0307948_1001846_pt1 | contig 15141 bp, 20 predicted proteins | sample OrgLakmetagen280_FD_201824 | JGI IMG/M metagenome (GOLD analysis project Ga0307948, IMG submission 201824) | Saline water microbial communities from Organic Lake, Antarctica - #280 | ecosystem: Environmental > Aquatic > Non-marine Saline and Alkaline > Saline | place: Antarctica: Organic Lake...
TGGGTTGGCACTCCGTGTAAAGGCACAGCAGCAGGTCATACTGTGAAGAGCAGGTTGTGGCGCAAAGCAGTGCCGCGCTGGGCGGCATTGCTGCAATTAGATCAGGTGGGTTGGCACTCCATGTAAAGGCACGGCAGCAGGTCATACTGTAAAGAGCAGGTTGTGACACAAAGCAGTGCTGCGTTGGGCGGCATTGCTGCAATTAGATCAGGTGGGTTGGCACTCCATGTAAAGGCACAGCAGCAGTCCATACTGTAAATTCATGTATAGGCACAGTAGCAGTCCATACTGTAAATTCATGTATAGGCACAGCAGCAGTTCATACTGTAAAGAGCAGGTTGTAATGCAAGCAAGTGCTGACTGGGTTGGGATTGCTGCACCTGGGTTGGGTGAAGAGCTACCGCTGACTCGTTGTGCGCATTACAAAATGATAAAGTAGGAGCAAGAGTGAGTTGCGCTCTTCGATTGCAGGCGTCTACGTGCTTTGCAACTTAACCAAAGTTCTAGATCACACACACACATAGACTCTGGCCTTCCATGCCTCTCTTTCAAGCTCCTTGTCGAGCTTCTGCTCTTTTGCAGCAGCCACCATGCTTGAGCCACAGTATCCTACCCTTTGCTCTGTTGTTAAGTACAACCAGTAATACCTTCACCACCCACGCAGACCCTGGCCTTCCGTGCCTCTCTGTCAAGCTTCCGCTCCTTCGCAATAGCGTCCATGCCCGAGCTTCAGAGCCATGACGCTTTGCCGCCCTCCTACTGCACCCTTGCCGCGGCAATTTGCAAGTTCACCACACATCCATTGTCCATGATCAGGTATGCTGGACGTACTGATCCATTAGGCAACTCGCAATTATCCATGCTGTTCAGTGTCAGTGTGAGGTTTGCAAAAGTGTCGTAGCCTTTTGACGTGGTTTCATGTCGTCGCACGAATTAGGAAGAATGCGCCACACAGTGCTATTTATGTCCAAGCCAAATGGTGATGTGCTGCAGAAAGCCTTAGTTTGTTGCTATGTTTACAGCTGTTCAAGATGAATTGTTAGGCTAGTTTTGCTTCTGTCATTGGTTGCTTTTGCCACCACTTTGCTTGAATATCTCTGACTAAACAGATCACCTGCTTCTCCTAAACTTTCCCTTCAGATCTGAGGCCTTGCCCCTGCTGGAATCCGTTGTTAAGCGTTTCCCATTCACCTTGGCGCGTTCGTGCTTACCCCATTTCCTGTCTGCATTGGCAGATGTGCCTGCACCGGAACAGATGGTGCGTGCTTTTGCCATGCGTGTGTGGGTTTGCATGGCGCATGGTACACGGTGCATGGTGCATGGTGTATGGCGCGTGTGCATGGTGCATGGTGCGTGCTTTTCCCATGCGTGCGTGCGTGTGCATGGGCATGTGCGTGTGGGGAAAAGGGGTGGGGAGAACAGGATATTTGGGTGTATGTGATTGTGTTTCCAATTGTAAGTTTACACGAAAGTTGGTTGCTATTGATGTTCGCTGTTTTATGTTGTTGCAGAGACCATATTGCTTGTTTGCCTGCCTGATCTGTTCCTGTGCATCGTGGAACCAGCATCTGATCAGCTGTGTACATGTTTTTGTGTGTGCATGGTGTGTGTGTATATGTGTGTGTATGTGTGTGTGTTAATGTGTGGTTGAGGAATTTAATGGCACAATCTATCCAAAGGGTTGAGCAATCGCAATGCTTTCTGCGTGTGCTCTGTTCAGCTGTGTACCTGTCGCGCACATATTTTTCCATGATTACTATGCTGCTGCGTGAGATATGTCTCGCACATACCTTTCCATGATTGCTGTGCTTGCTGCGTGTGCTATGTTCAGTTGTGTACCTGTCTCACACATATCTTTCCATGATTACTATGCTGCTGCGTGAGATGTGTCTCGCAAATACCAAGCTTGCTGCGTGTGCTATGTTCAGCTGTGTATCTGTCGCGCACATATTTTCCAGATGTGCTCTCTACGTCTTTTCTCCTCCTTTATTTCCATTTAGTTGTGTGTAAGCTCTTCAACCTAGATGCACCAAACCGGAGCACGTACCCTTGGTGCCATATTAGGGATTAGGTTTAAGGGGGGGTGTCATTTCAAATCCTTTCACTTGCACAATTATGGTTTGCTCATTCCCACTCATTATTTGTACACACTGCACTGCGTCCGCAACTCTTTCCCTTCTTAACACTCTGCCTTCTCACTTTATCTGCTCTAATTACATATACACAAAAAGCTTCCATCTGACCATTGTCGCCAGTGTGCTGAACGCTTGTATTCTCACATGTAATCCCTCTAATCAAAATAAAAAGTAATAAAAAGGCACCAAACAGAGCACATGCTGCTTATCTCGACAGATTATCTCGCCAGGTCATCTCTACAAGTCCTCTTCAATTAACATGCAAAAGGCGCCCAACAAGACACATTTTGCTGATCTCAATACCTTGTTATGAGTATGCTTCCCTCCCATTTCTTCCTCTTCAATCATTGCGCTGAAGGCACCCAACGGAGCGTCTGCCGCTGACCCTGAGGCAGAAGCTGCCCTGCTAGAGACCCTTACCGCAGCTGCGGCAAACGACAGAGCAGGTGAATATGTATAAATGAATAAGTAATCAATGGTGTGAATTATGCATGGATTAATGGTGTATGAATCATGCATGGATTAATGAACGACAGAGCAGGTGCAATATGTATAAATGAATAGGTAATTAATGGTGTATGAATTATGCATGGATTCATGGTGCAGATAATTATTGGTGTATGAATAATGCATGGATTATTGGTGCATTATATGTATAAATGAATGAGTGAATAATGTATGTGGTCTTCCTTTCTTTCGAGTTGTTCCAGACACTCTCTGCAGCTGTGGCGCAAAACAGAGCAGGCAAGAATGTGTAGGTGTGAATGTAAGTGTGTGCCTTGCAACTGTCTGTGATCTACAATGTGTGCTTCCTGTCCTCGGTCCCTAGGTAGAGGATGCTGGTGCTTGTGCGTATGCTTAGTGCCAGTATGCTAGTTCTCGCGTACGTGCTTAGTGCTTGTTTTTGTGCGTGCATGGTGCCAGTATGCTGGTACCTAGTGCGTACGCATATTGCTAACATGCTTTGTGTGTGTGTGCCTGCATAGTGCTGTTTATGGGCTATCATGGTGCTAGTATGCTAGTGCTATGGTGTCTGCATGGTGCGAGTGCGTGTGTGTGTGTGTGTGTTTGCAATATTTGTTCAGTCCCAAGCGCTTGTACACATGCTCAGCAATTGCTAGAAAAGGGCAGAAAACATTGTGGCGCACATTAATCTGCCGTCAATCTTGATCTGCAATCATCAATAATTAGTGACCTGCATCTTACCCTGCAAAATGAGTGAGGGGACCTTGACTGCAGCAGGTGTGGTGGTGGCTCGTGGGCTTGGCACTTTGGGTAATAGAGTTGGTGCTTTGGGTAATAGAGTTGGTGGTAGCTCATGGGCTTGGCACTTTGGGTTATAGAGTTATTGCTTGGTCACACAGTTATTGCTCAGTCACATAGTTATTGCTTAGTCACACAATTATTGCTTAGTCACACAGATCTTGCTTAGTCACACAACTATTGCTTAGTCACACAGATATTGTCTAGTCACACTGTTGGTGCTTCCATGACCTGGCCTCTGTGTAAAGGGACAAACACTGCTTATGCTCCCTCATGCATGAGACAGGCACAGGCTGGCAGTCAAGAGAAAGAAGACAGAAAAGTGCAAATTCACTTATTCCTGGAGCTCGCAACTTTGTTGCAAGACCAATCCTGGGCATTCTTGTTGCAAGACCAATCCAGGGCATTCATGTTGCAAGATCAATCCAGGGCATTCTTGTTGAAATACCAATGCATGGCATTCTTGTTGCAAGATCAATCCTGGGCATTCTTGTTGCAAGACCAATCCAGGGCATTCAGTAGTAAGTGGAGACATACAGCCATCTGTTGGTGCTCAACCAAAAGATGCCACTAATGTGCAGCAGAACCTGAGGGCAGCTGTCAAGTGGTAAAGAGTGAGGCGCGCGGATATCGCACTGCGATAAGCCTGGTGCTTGTGCTGTGCGCCTGTGTGCATGTGTGGGTGGGTGCATGCTGCAGGAACGCAGCAGGCAAGTTGGTAGGGAGGCTTACCTTGGGGTGCATGAGAAAATGGGACTGCATAAGAATAATGGGATTGCATGAGGATAAGGGGATACAAAAGAAATAAATAGTATGGAAATAATCCTGCTGTGACTTGCTGTGCAGAAATGGAGGGCGTCAGTCAAGTGGAGAGGGACGGCCGCGTCCTCGGAGCTGGTGCTGCCCTCAGCAGCTGCTTGTCATTCTGGCGGCTGTCGTTCCGTGACGCAACGCTGTTTGGGTGCACGCTGCAAGCCTTGCTTGCCTCGCGTGTGCACACCAGCATACAAGCTCAGGTCTGTGTGTGTAAGTGTGTGTGGAAGTGTGCGTGAATGGGCGGCTGTTGTTCCGTAACACAATGCTGTTTGAGTGCACGCTGCAAGCCTTGCTTGCCTCGCGTGTGCACACAAACACACAAGCTCAGTTCTGTGTGTGTGTGTGTGTGTGTGTGTGTGCGCGTGTGTAAGTGTGTGTAAATGGTCGGTTGTCATTCCAGAAATGCGCCCCTTTGCCCAGCAGACACGCCCGCGCACTGGGTCTTAGAGGGGCAAATTTCCAAATTTCCATTCTTTTGCTGTAAAATGGTATGGTTTGATCCTCTATTTACCTGGGAACAGAGCAATAAGGTGAGGTTCGGACCAGGAGCCGCGGTTCTGTACTCATGCATGGCACCACCTTTATTATGGCAAGGATGTGGCAGTTATGTTTTTTGTTGGTAAGCACGATAATGATTGAGGCCAAGGGCCTTTGAATCAGCTGTGTAGGTAGTTCCCCTGCTCAGCAAACTCGCCCGCTCTGTGGTGCTCTCAGGTGAGAGATTACTATAACATTTACCTTTAGCCCCTTGGACCCCGAACTCATTGATTTTTATGCAGATATATACACTTAAACATGACCTCAAATGTGTTTGTTTGGATTGGGGCATTAATTCTCCATTTGTTTGGTGGGCTTGGCTGAACTGACTAACTTACAAGTACAATCCTCCAATTTGCGTGTTTTTTTTGTAGCTATGCAAGTCAATAAGCTTTATAATGCAATTGTTTAAATCATGGTAGCCTAGAAGTATCGCCTGTAGTAAGTCACCCTTCCCATTAAAAACTAGCTCAACAGAATTTTCAACTTAGTCATACTATACATGTGTGCAAGTAAACTTTGTCAAAAATATACACTGAATTGCTTGCTTTGTTTCCTTTCGTCAAGTGCTTTGTTTCCTTTCATTAATGTGTCCCATTAGCCGCGTACTTTTGAGGTCCATATCTCAAGCTCATTGTCTTGGCCTTGTGTTACGCACATATGTAAACACGCACGCACACGTGCACGCACAAACACACGCAATGTGTTACGCACATGTATACACGCACGCACACGTGCACGCACAAACACACGCACAAACACACATACACGCACGCACGCAGTCTGCCATAAGCAACCTGATGATTGCGTTCTCCTCAAGGTTTGTAATGCCAGCGGCCCTGACCCCTGACAGCCCTGCTTTTGCGAAGCTGGCTCAACAGATGCTTCATCTGGCACACCCTGACACTTTACGGTATGTGCTGTGTGTTGTTTGATGTATGATACGGTGTATGTGCTGTGTGTTGTTTGATGTATGATATGGTGTATGTGCTGTGTGTTGTTTGATGTATGATATGGTGTATGTGTACATTGTGTCGTCTCTCGCGCTGCATATGTAAAGTTGTACAATGTTGTATATGTACGTTGTATAATATGGTGTATGTGCTGTGTTGTTTGATGTATGACGTGGTGTATGTGTACATTGTGTGGTCTCTCGTGCAGCATACGTAGTAAGTGTTGTACGATGTTGTATATGTACGTTGTATGCTTTCCGGCACAGCATGTGTTGCAGTGTTTGTACGCAATGCTGTATGGTATGGTATGGTATTGCCTGTCCTCCGGCTCAGCATGCGCTGCAGTGTGTTGCGTGAAGGGCGATATAAGATTTAATTGTGTGATGTAAGAATAAATTGTGATGATATAAGCTTAAGATAAGTGATGATTCTAGAAAAATGTGAACTGTGCGACATAAGATTAAATTGTTGCCCAGCGTGATGTTGTTACGGCACACATTACCAGGTGTGCACTAACACTACATGCACGCCAGCGTGCACTTCTGTGCTTGTGCTTAGGAATGTGTAGGATGGTCCAAGCCTTGCTTGACCTTACTCTTTGCGCAGCCCCTTCAGACACCCCCTGCCTGATTGTCAACCTCCTTTGTCTAGAACTTTGCTTACTAGACAACATGAAATCAGGACCCCTGAACAAAGGAGAGTGTGTGTGTGCCTGTGTCTTAAGCAGTTGCTAGTTTAGGCCATCCATCACCCGCTCATGCTTTGAATTGCCCAGAGCCTCGTAATACACAGCACCGTACACGACTGTATGTATGTCAAGTTTCCTGCTCAAAATGCTGTGTAGATACCGTGTTTATGTATGCATGTTTGGTTCTGGCAAACCCTACTCTTGTTATCAACTCCTCCTTACACGCTAACACCCTCTGTACTTTTGTATCTCCGTGTTATGTTTAATGGACTATCAACTCCTCCCTACACGCTAGCACCCTGTATGATTGAGATTGTAATGACCACACGAAATCTGGTGCCTATTTTTCCTCCACGCATTTTTACACAAACAGGCCCGGTTGGCCAGCTTTATGAATGCAGACACAGTTTGCCTACTCCTCTCAACCTATTTATATACTTGTGGTTACAGCCTCACCTCCCACCCACGCGCGCACACACACACAAATACTTGAGCAAACACATACATATACACAGATACATACACATAGACATACACCAACACATACACATACACACAAACACATACACATAATAAACAGTCATTTCACATACACAACTACATACACACAGGTCCAGCTGGCGCTACAGCCTCAGTGCCAATGTGGTCTGCCTGCTCCTCATGCCTCCCCCTGCCTCTGGACCTCAAGTCATGCCCTTTGCACGCCACGCACTGGTGTGTACATTCCTCTTTGATACGATATGAAATAATATATCAATAAGGATATTTGCTGCACGTCACGCACTGGTGTGTACATTCCTCTTGATACGATATGAAATAATATATCAATAAGGATATTTGCTGCACGTCACGCACTGGTGCGTACATTCCTCTTGATACCATATGAAATAATATACCTATCAATAAGGATATTTGCTGCACGCCACGCACTGGTGTGTACATTCCTCTTGATACCATATGAAATAATATACCTATCAATAAGGATATTTGCTGCACGCCACGCACTGGTGTGTACATTTTTCTTGTTACGATATGAAATAATACCGTAGGTTCACGATCACTTCGGAAATTTAATAATTATTTGGCAAAAAAACGAAAATTTTTAATAATTCTCGGGGCCCTCTCCGAACTGAATTTGAAGTGATAAATTAATTATTTTTAAGTGGTTTTCAGGGAGGTTTCAAGAATAAGCTCCCAGCGTGCCCTGGTTGTGAACCCCTGACCCGTTCTTCGAACCCCTGTCCCCAGCTGAGAGGCTGGCCGCTCAGCAGAGGGACCATGAGAAGCTGCAGAGGGAGAGGCAGCTCAGGGAGCTGGCAGAGGCATAGGCAAAGGCAAGGGGCGCGGCTGTGAAGAGGCCCGTGGGGCGTCCGTGCATGCTGCTCCAAGAACAAGCCTCCTCCTCTCACAGGCCCTCCAGGCCCTTCCTTGGGGCATCCACACAGAGTTAGTGAAGATGACAAGTGGGTAAGAGGGTTGCTTCTTTGATTGAGGGAAGCACCTGTGCAAGCACTCAGCAGTGGTTCTCCCCATGCAGCCAATGGGCAGTCTGCCCATCAGCCTGCACAGCAGCAGCAGCAGCCAGTGGGGTCTCGAATTCACAAATTAATTAGACAGGGCCTGCCCGAACTGGATTCGAACTCGAAAATTAATCCCCAGACTCCCTCACGAACTAAAATCGAAAATTTAATTAATTTTTAAAATGTGTGGTCCCGAAGTGATCGTGAACCTACGGTATGTCAATAAGGATATTTGCTGCACGTCACGCACTGGTGCGTACATTTCTCTTGTTACCATATGAAATAATATATCAATAAGGATATTTGCTGCACGCCACGCACTGGTGTGTACATTCCTCTTGATACGATATGAATTGATTTATCAATAAGGATATTTGCTGCACGTCACGCACTGGTGCGTACATTCCTTAAACATACCGTAAATTCACAATCACTTCGGAAATTGATTAATTTAAATCAGAAAATGGAATTTTTTAATTATTCTCGGGGCCCTCTCCGAACTGAATTCGAAGCGATGATTTATTTATAGTGGTTTTGAGGGTGGTTTTCAAAATGAGCTCCAAGCGCGCCAGTGTGAACCCCCTGGCCCTGTTCTTGAAGCCCTCAGCCACAGCTTCAGCCTCTTCGACAAACAGCAGTAGCAGTGCACAGACAGCATTCACAGGGGGCTCTCGAACTCAGAATCAATCCCCAGACCCCCTCACGAACTGAAATCGAAAATATAATTAATCCTTTGAAATCTAACATTTAATTAAATCCTTTTGAATCTACGGTATGTATACAAGTTGGATAAGTGCTGCACGTCTGCCATGTCCCACCTGTTTCCTCCTCCTCTCCCTTTTCCCCTCCCTCCCCCTCCCCCGCTCTTTTAAAAAATCTGCCGTGGCCTCAAGTGCATCAACTGAACCAGGGTCACCTACATGACCTCCTCCCCTTACCGTGCTGACTGTGTGCTGTAACAGCCCAGCTTAGGCAGGGAGATTTAAATTTTGCTACCAGAAGGCTTTGCGGCTCTGGTGCTGGTCCTGTGTACGTTTTGTGTGCTCTAATATGTATATGCTCTCATGGTGTAGCTTAGTGCACCCAATTACATGTATCATATCGTTCCCTCACGTGCGTGTCCTATTGCCCCTTAAATATGTATCCTGTTCCCCCCACTGTACTTTTGCGTCTTCCTGTTCTTCCACGCTAATGCACAAGCAACCACGCCTATTTCCAGCTGCACACCTTTGTTCTATCACAAGCTCCTCACACACACACACACACAGACACAGGGGCGCGTGCGTACACATCACACCCCTTGAAATAAACTGGAATCTAGTGCACACCCTTTTCAAAAGAACGGTGCAGCTCATATCTCACCCATTGCTCACATTGTTGTTGTCAGTCCGCTGTTTTGTGTTGGTTGACCATGGTTGAGGCAGCCTTAGTGCCATGCGCCTTCCTGTGCCAGATGCTGCCCTCGTGCAGTTTGTCTGGCTTTTTGTGTTACTGGGATGAGATGGCTGACCTTCTGTGTGCTATAATTGCTAAACTTAAGGCCTCTCTTCCATTCTCTCTCACGATCTACCGTTCACTTCCTTACAGGCCCTGTTTGACAGCAACATGCTCCAGCTGCGTCAGCTAGCTGCCTCTGCGCTTACTCTACTGCTGACGAGGATGGTTGAGTTTGGAGAAGAGAACACACTGCTTGTGAGTGATCTTTTGTAAGCAAAGGTTGTGTAGGTGACGCGCATCTTAAGTAACACTCATCATGGGTGGGTGTGGTTTTGTTTGTTTGCCTTGTCGTGGGAAAATAATGGTGACATCAATCCTTGGGGAGGCAACGTTTGGGCAGGCAAATGAACGGGATTGCCAGAACCGTATATTTGCTGTACATGACCGTATATTTGGTGATTCCCCTGCCAAATATACCGTTTATAAACCGTATATATGTGGTTCTGACCGACCCTACAAATGGACGGTATCAAGTGCCAGGAGCTTAACTCAAAGCCCTTAAATGCCCTCTGTGCTGCTTCTTTGTCGAATGCGCCTTTCCAAGTCGGCTCCCTTTTCAAACGCGGCTGGACTGTCTACGACGCACCCTGGGCGCTCCAGACTCCGGAGGCCATGTCAACACACACACACACACACAAACACAAACACACGCAAAAACACACACACACACATGAAGTGAAAGTCACATCCACCTTGTGTGCTCTGTGCTAGGCTGCTGAAGTGTCAGCGTGGCTGCAAGGTCCTGGCCGCTCCAAGCTCGCTGAGCACCTGGCCACTGACCACACCACACTGGAGGCATCAGAGGCTAGCCAAGATAAAAGGGGAGGCGGGCTGGCCGCTGCGCACGCACGCATGTTAAACATGACGCATGACGAGCTGATCCTAAAGGTGGGGTACCGAGCTGATCCTGAATTCGGGGTTCTAAGCTGATCCAGAAGTTGAAGTACTGAGCTGATCCTCAAGGTGGGTCACTGAGCTGATCCTGGAGGTGGGTTACTGAGCTGATCCCAAAGGTGTGCTACTGACGAGCAAGCTGTATAGGTAGGTCTGAGTTGACTGCATCACCGCACTAGAAGCCTGAGAGGTCAGCCTAGGATAGAGTAAGGAGAGCTGGTTGCTGTGCACTGTTATGCATCCAGGGGTAGTTTCTAGTGCACTGCATATAATATTGCTGCTGAGTTTGGTAGCGGCAGCCGGCTCCAAAACGCGCATGCAGTAATGTGCTCAGTTGCAAATTGTTATGCTTTAACTCACAGTGCTATACGTCGCTGTGCTACAGGTGGTGGCAGCCTCCATGGACCGCATGCAGTAATACGCTCTGCTGCAAGTTGTTATGCTTGAACGCGTGATGCATGCATCGCTGTTCCACAGGTGGTGGCAGCCTCCATGGACCGCATGCAGTAATATGCTCTGCTGCAAATTGTTATGCTTGAACTTGTAATGCATGCATTGCTGTTCCACAGGTGGTGGCAGCCTCCATGGACCGCATGCAGTAATATGCTCTGCTGCAAGTTGTTATGCTTGAACTTGTAATGCATGCATCGCTGTTCCACAGGTGGTGGCAGCCTCCATGGACCGCATGCAGTAATACGCTCTGCTGCAAGTTGTCATGCTTAAACTTGTGATGCATGCATCGCTGTTCCACAGGTGGTGGCAGCCTCCATGGATCGCATGCAGTAATATGCTCTGCTGCAAGTTGTTATGCTTGAACGCGTGATGCATGCATTGCTGTTCCATAGGTGGTGGCAGCCTCCATGGACCGCATGCAGCGATGGCCTGAAGGCGGCCACCAAGAGCTGCAGCCGCAAGCAGTGAGTGCGCGTGTGTTATTTTTCATAATGTGCGTATCCTATGCAATAGGTGTTGTTTTTTAGTAATGTATGTATCCAATGCTATGGGGTGCTTGTCTAGTGTTGGCTACTGATGCCATTGAGCAAAAGTTTAGGGTCGTTCTTGTGTGAGCGCACTTGATCTGGGCTGCTTGACCATGGCCACTTGGTACGTTTTATGGTGTGGTACTGAAATCTGGAAATGCGAATGACTTCAGAGTGCATTTTAATTCAAACGTGGCCTGCTTATTGTATGTCTTACACACACACACACACACACACACACACACACACACACACACACACACACACACACACACACACACAAACACACTCACACACACCTGTGGCCTGTCAGTCCCCACGGTCTCCCTTACACAATAACGTGTGGTGTGTGCAACGCAGGTTCAGTCTGGGCTGTTTGTCGTGCACCATGCACGCCTGGTGGCTTTATTCGCCACAGTGGCACCCCAACAGACACAAGCCGCACTTAGGCCAGCATTGGAGCATGCAGCAGCCAACGCATCTTCCCAGCAGGTGTGTAAAAATCGACTGATGAGTGTGTCCAGCATCACCAGGTGTTTGTGAGCAATACATCCGTTGAGCACGTAATCTGAGTGAGGTGCTTGTGCACCTGCTCTTCAGTGAGATGGCTTTGCAACACTCCAGGTGTTTGTGAGCAATACCTGTATACGTTGAGCACTTGATCTGAGTGAGGTGCTTGTGCACCTGCTTTGGAGTGAGATGGCTTTGCAGCACTCCAGTTGTTTTTGAGCAATACATCCGTTGAGTACGTGATCTGAGTGAGGTGCTTGTGCACCTGCTGTGGAGTGAGATGGCTTTGCAACACTCCTGCAAGCTACCAATCCATTGCGATGAATAACAAAGCGCCAATTGCATTGATAGATTGCAGGACACACAACTGCTGAGTTCAGTGTGTAACACTTGAACTCCAGTCTTTGGGGTAAGGCAAAGTGATATCACTCATTTTTTTAGTTACTTGTAAATATTCCACCGCCACCTCACGATGCAAATGTAATAGAATTTTGAGAACGTTATATGTTTTATGTAATTAATTATGTAATCACTCGTTTTTTTAGTTACTTGTAAATATTCCGCCGCCACCTCACGATGCAAATGTAATAGAATTTTGAGAACGTTATATGTTTTATGTAATTAATTATGTAAACCCAAAACGCAGACGGCTGCATCGGCTTCAAAGCAAACAGCTGTGCGTGAAGTCAGTGAAAGTGCAGATGCAGATGGCTCTATTGAAACTTATATGTGTGCAATACGCTGTTTGATGCATGACTGCATGGCAAGCAGAGATTATGCGTCAGTACTATTGCCTTGGTGCAACTGCAGGTGGGTGCGTACACAAGTGAGAAGGCCGTGCAAGCTGCTGCTGCAGAAGCATTCGCTGCATTCACACGTGCATTGTGAATGCAACTGTACCATGATGCCACTGCAGGTGGCTGCGTACACTAGTGAGAAGGCCGTGCAAGCTGCTGCAGCGGAGGCTACTGCTGGTCTTCTCGCTGCAGGTTCACCATGGGGAGTGCCAGGTAAGCAAACGTTTAGGGTTGGCCAGAACCGTATATACACACTGTATATGACCGTATGTATGGTGATTTCCCTGCCGAAAATACCGTATGTGCACTGTATATAGTTTATACGATTAAATATATGGTTCTGGCCCACCCTACAAATTCTTGATGGCGGTTAGGTCAGAGAGGGAATTAATGCAACATACAGTGAAGTCGAGCAAGCAAAGGTTCACCATGGGGAGCGCCAGGTACGCAAATTTTGGATTGGTAGGTGTGGAATCATGGTGCAAGAAAAGATGGAAGTCAGCTTGTGAAGAGGAAGAAGTGGGAAAGGTTCACCATGGGGAACGCCAGGTATGCAAGAATAAGATTGCGGGTAGGTCAGAAGGAATGAATGCAACATACAGTGAAGTCGAGCAAGCAAAGGTTCGCCATGGGGAGCGCCAGGTACGCAAAATTTGGATTGGTAGGTGTGAAAAATGGTGCAAGAAAAGATGGAAGTCAGCTTGTGAAGAGGAAGAGGTGGGAAAGGTTCACCATGGGGAGCGCCAGGTATGAAATGTTTGATGGCGGGTAGGTCAGAAGGAAGGAATGCAACTAACAGTGAAGGCAAGCAAGCAAAGGTGTACCATGGGGAATGTTAGGTATGCAAGAATAAGATTGCGGGTAGGTCAGAAGGAATGATTGCACGAATGATTGCACGAATGATGATTGCAACAAACAGTGAAAGGAGCAGGCAAAGGTTCACCATGGGTAGCGCTAGGTATGCGAAATCTGGATTGGTAGGTGTAAAACAATAAAACAATCAGCGCAAGAAAGGGTAAAAGCCGGCTTGTGAAAGCGAGCGAGGTGGGAAAGGTCGTTGAAGGGATTACAGCGGATGTTGCCAGAGAGGCAGAGGTCGTGCGGTCCAGCAGCTAGCAACGTTTGTGAGCAGTCTTGGTGAGCCAGCAGGCGCAAGGCATAATGTGCTGGAGTGGGCACAGCTGTGCACCGTCCAATTTTTACACAGACGTACACACACTCACATACATGTGCAACACGTGCACACACAATGCTTGCACATTGCACACTCACACACGCACATGCACACAGATCAAGGTCAGCACTGTTTATGTTTACACAGACGTACACACGCTCACATGCATGCACACACAACTTACACTTGCGCATTGTGCACACACTCACACACACATACGCACACACACACACACATACACACACACACTCGCACAGGTCAGGATCAGCACTGGGTGGTGCAATCTACAGCACTGCAGCTCCAGACAATGACTCTGGAATTATCAGAGGCCTGGGCGCTTTGCATGAGGTAGGGGGTGTATGCGTAAATGTGTGAGGGGTGTGCACTGAGCTAAGCTGTAATGAATATTGTAAAACATCGAAAGAGTATGGACTGAAACCATGTGTGAAACCAGCATGTGTGAAATTACAAATGAACTTATGGAGGCTCGTCGCTTAAATTACCGTACACACACACGCACACACACACTTACATACACTCCGTGAATGACTTCTTGATGACTTTAGGTGAGAACTGTGCACGAGAGAACGTGCGAGTGTATGTGTGGGTATGTGTGTGTTCAAGTGTATGTGTTAGTACGTCTGTTAGTTTGGTGAGGATTGAGTACACAAGGGGGGTGCCTTAAAAGGAGTATAAAGGATGCGTGTGTATGTATGTGTGAATGTGAGTGTGTGTGCATGAGCAAAAAGGCTTGCGCACAACTTAGGCCTGGTTTTGGGCGTATCGTACACCCTAAATGTGTACATACTGTGAAGCTTTACTGCAGAGCGCACACTGTTGCATGCACATACACACTGTTGCATGCACATACACACGCACATACACTTGCGCCCACGCACCCGCACCGACACACAAGCACACGTACACCCTTACTCACACATGCCATCACACACCATCATACACGCACACACCATCGCACACGCACACATGCCACCACGCACACACCATTGCACTCCCACACAAGCCATCACACACCATCATACACGCACACACTATCGCACTCTCACACAAGCCATCACACACCATCATACACGCACACACCATCGCACTCTCACACAAGCCATCACACACCATCATACACACACACACACACCATCGCACTCTCACACATGCCATCACACACCATCATGCACTCACGCACCATCGCACACGCACGCACACGCCTATTGCAGGTTCAGTGTGCGAGGCCTGCTCGACATGGTCCGCCCCCCTCGCTACCTCTCCCACCTCCTCACCTCTTCCAACCTCCCCGGCAGCACACACACCCCTCCAAGCACCCCCCCTGCCCCCCCCCTGCGCACACACGAGGCAGAACTG
>Ga0307948_1001883_pt1 | contig 15045 bp, 11 predicted proteins | sample OrgLakmetagen280_FD_201824 | JGI IMG/M metagenome (GOLD analysis project Ga0307948, IMG submission 201824) | Saline water microbial communities from Organic Lake, Antarctica - #280 | ecosystem: Environmental > Aquatic > Non-marine Saline and Alkaline > Saline | place: Antarctica: Organic Lake...
ACCATTACTTATCGCAAATTATAGCTCACATTAAATCCATGTTCTGTATTGTATCCTTGTCATGCAGGTCACAAGTACGTGCTCATTAAACACACCAAGACCATTACTTATCGCAAATTATAGCTCACATTAAATCCATGTGCTGTATTGTATCCTTGTCATGCAGGTCACAAGTACGTGCTCATTAAACACACCAAGACCATAACTTATCGCAAATTATAGCTCACATTAAATCCATGTTCTGTAATGTATCCTTGTCATGCAGGTCACAAGTACGTGCTCATTAAACACACCAAGACCATTACTTATCGCATTTTATAGCTCACATTAAATCCATGTTCTGTATTGTATCCTTGTCATGCAGGTCACAAGTACGTGCTCATTAAACACACCAAGACCATTACTTATCGCAGAGCAACTCCTGCACGCCAACTCCCATTTCTTACCGCAGAGCACGCCCATTTTGAATCAGCTTGAGCAACTGACAAAGATCACCTCGCTGTATTTGTCAATATGCACCCAGGTCATGCTACAGGGGATAGATCACCTGCTGCCGCATACCTGCTATATCAGGGTGTGTGCCCGGCTTACCTATGCCACACCCTTATGCTGTAGTCACGACCACACACCTGCTGCTCCTCTAGCGCGTCCAAGCTTTGCTGAAGCTGCTCTGCCATCTGCCCCTGTCGTAAGCCTTGCTGCTTGCGTTGTTGCTGCACATGGTACCTAGCTACTTCAGCACGGAGGAGCGCCTGAGGTAGGGCAGAGAGGAAAAGACACTCAGTTCATTCTGCGTGTCCCTATGTCCTCTTCTTCTGCGCGAGCTCAGGTGCAGGTGCACAACGATACTTCTGTATATGGACATGAGCAGCCAGAGGAGCCTGGGACAGCTATAAGGACATGAGCGGCAGTGCACTTAAAACGTTGGCCGCATTTAAGTGCTTAGCCAGGAGGGCCTGGGATGGAAATAAACCGTGTCCAGCGTGGCGCTGGCTGCATTGAAAAGGCGAAGCCGGGGCGCTGGCTGCATTGAAAAGGCAAAGCTTAGGCCATGGCGCTGGCTGCAAAACTTAAGCTGTGGCGCTGGCTGCATTGAAAAGGCAAAGCTCAAATAGCACATCAGGAGAGCAAGGGACTAAAAGAGGCAAGATGGATGAGTATTTTCCAAATCATTGCATTTATAGATCATTGTACCCTTGCAATTCTAAATCATCGTATCCGTTTGTACTCTTCCAGACTTCCTAAAAGTAGCATAACGAGCAGGTGCAGCGAAATGTTTGGTCTAATCAAACACACACACACACACACACACACACACACACACACACACACACACACACACACACCTGGGAGCGTGCCGCTTTGGCCCACCCTTTGAAACACAACTCCAAACCCATTCCAGGCTTTTGCTGAGGCCCTAGCAGACCAAGACGACTGATGTGCATCCCCAGCATGCACCTTAAGCGCAGCCGCCCAATGGCAAGGTTGCGCCAGGCATGCCAAACAGAAAAGAACCTGTCAACAAAAATAGAAAAGAGCCGAGCAACTTGGATTGGCAATTGCTAAGCCTTGGCTGCAGTGATTGCTGAAACGATTGTGTTGGTAACCTTGTTTCGCCAGCATGCCATGCATGCGCCAGGCATGCCATGCGCCAGGATTAATTGTTGTAGACTGGGTTGAGTCCTGCTTATCTTATTCAACTATGGAAATCCACAGTGGACACACATGCTTGCATGGTCAGACAAGTGACAGGGAGTTAAGACAAAGTAATTGTGCACCAGACGCGCTTTCCTGCTGAGGGGAGGTAGCTGGACGGCCTTAGCTTGCACCATGTGCTTCCAGGCAAAGAATCAAGTAGCAACTTGGTTGAGTGTCCGTGAAGTTGCGTTTCTGGTGAATCACTTGGCAGCTTGGCATGCAACAATGTTTCGACTTTCTTTAACCCGTGCAGCAAGCAGCGGCCATTGAGCAAAATAGAGCTTCACTTTCGCTTGTGTTAATCATGGGCAACTTCCCTAAACCCGTAAGGTGCTAAAGTGATGAGGCCTGACACCAGCATACACGAAATGAGCTTTGACAACGTACCACATGTGTGTGTGATCACCCGTCCAGGCAAATAGTGGGATGAGGCACACCGTCTTCTGCTGCCACATTTGGATGCTGGCAGCGGTGGATAGCATGACCGACAAACATGTCCATTCACGCATCATCCTGAAAGTGACCAAGAAACACAGCAACATGGTTCATGTCCGACAGTTGTGCTTCAGAACGTGTGTGCTCCATGACGTGTATGTAAGCTTGTGCTTCATAATGAGTATGCTTCATGATGGGAATGCTTAGGGTTAATTTGAACCGTAAATATGCACCGTATATGTCCGCATATTTGGTGATTTCCCTGCCAAAAACATTGTACATGCACCATACATGTGTGGTTATGGGCAACCCTGTGTGTGCTTCATGACGTATATGAAACCTTGTGCTGGGAGTGGAACCAAAGTTTTTCTTCAAATGTAGTACCTGCAAGTAATATAGCAATTAATCGCGCACTAAATTGCGCATGAAAGCTGGAGAATGCCGAGCATCGCCCTTAAAATTTATCGAACATTCATAAGCTGACTATTGCAATTCCACAAGCGCAGCATTGCAAGATGACACGGCATAAAGTAAATAGAAATATTATGCGATCTATGTCACCCATACTATTGCTGCATGGTGCTCCTGGAATTAGAAAGGATTGGCAGGGTCAAAAATTAGCTTGTGCTCTCCCTCTCTCTCTCTCTCTCTCTCTCTCTCTCTCTCTTTCTCTCTCCCCCTCTCTCTCCCTCTCTCTCTCTCTCTCTCTCTCTCTCTCTCTCTCTCTCTCCCTCTCCTTCCTTAGTTTATGTCACCATATCGAACCTGCTATCTAGTTATCAGGAGGAAACAGACTCACACTGGCAAAACAAGAAACAAATACGCACCTGAACGTCTGTCTGAGAAGGGCCCTTCGACTGACGACCACGACCTCAGCAGAAATAACGTGCACAAGCATATTGCGCTGCACGTGTGTGTGTGCATGTGTGTGTGCGCAAGAGTGTGTGCACGCATATATGTATATGCATGCGCATGGGCTTGTATGTGGACTTACACCAGCACGTTGTGTTGCAGGTATGGTTAGACAGTGAACACTGCATTCTCAATTTTTTGCAGAATAGTAAGCATTTTCAACTCCACAGCTTGCGTACAACTCTGCTGCATTTCTGTTCTTATGCAATGCATATGTTAACGGAATGAAGCATGCAGAAACATGAGCAAAGCAGGTGCACAACCGGCATGCATTCCGGAAAGCCTCCAGACTAGAGCTTGCACTGGCTGCATGACATCCCATTAAAAAGACGCATGTGGATTACAAGCTCCTCATTATCATTACCTGCGCCACTCGGTACCACTCTTTCAGCACTGAGCTGCACAGCCGACGTCCGTGTCGCGCTTTATGCCAGTTTGCCTTCAAGCTGTTCACACATTGGCGCAGCACAGCCTCAATCTGGTTGGCAGCAGCTGCCACCCAGGCTGAGCGCATGCGCTGTAAAGATTGGAGGAGTGGGCAGAGGCAAGGTGTGTTCAAATTCAGGTCACCTACAGAGGGAGCAAACGAAAGTACAACAAAACATGCACAACCACACGATGCCGTGTAAGGGAAAGAAAGGTTGTGCCGACTTTGTGGGTTGCCCTTTTGCTGTTATCAGGTCTATGATAATAAGTATCATGGTTGAAGATCAAACTGCCAGGCATACATGCACAACACCCCAATACGCGCTCACATGCACCCACAAACACACATACCAACACAAGCACACAAACATACACACCTTGTTGCGGTCGGTGAAGAAGTGCCAGAAGCGCAAGCAGTGACGCACACGGAAACCCCAGTGCAGCACTGGGATCTGAGCTGTAAGATCTTTGCTTCTGTTGTGATTGCTCAACCACTCATCCCAGACCAAAATTGGGGGCCGGAACAAGGGGGGGCGCAGGTTCAGGTGTTCGCTCTGACAGACCACGGACCAACGATACCAAAACCTGTGTTTGTAAATGTGCGTTGGATGCAGGCATGTGAGCGCAGAGGGACGGATGGATGTGCAAGGTGAGTGGAGCTGGGGTTAGAAACAGAGGAGGGTGGATTTCAGCAACAAAGCTAAAAGGGCGACAGCTAAGGGACAGCAACACTGCGCTGACACAGCAGCCGTTGCAGCATCACAACTGCACCTGTGATTGCAGGCACTGACCTTTGCAGCCGCTGTGAGTACACCTAAACAGCAGCACCAGCCTGCTGCGTTGCGCTTATTTGCATGCTGAAGCGCAGTTTCACACACTGAAAGCTGGGTCGACACACAAATGCTATGTGTGCACTTAGGCAGTATCAGCCGCCTCACTGCATCCCTCGGCATGACTGCTGCACGCACCCAAGCACTTCAACCCACTGATACTCACAGTCACTGCACACTTAGGTATAAACTACTGCAAGCACTGAGCGAACCAAACCACTGCACATCACCAAAGCAACATCAGCAGCCACACACAGATAATGCAAGTCTGGTGACGTTGCTGCACAGCAAAAAACAATGATTGCATGCCACAACAGCAGCAGCAGCAGCAGCAGCAGCAGCAGCAGCAGCGTGATGCCATTATTACAAGCCTATTGACATTGCTGCACGGCACAACGATCATTGAATGCCACCACAGCAGCGTCAGCAGCACGACGCCATCACTGCAAGCCTATTGACATTGCTGCACGGCACAATGATTATTGAATGCCACCACAGCAGCGTCAGCAGCCTCACACAAATAATGCACACCTATGCACGACTGTTGCACGCACCTTGAACAGCATCAGTGCACACACAGACGCTGCACGCACCTGAATAGCATCAGCAGCCTGGCGCGCTCACTGTAAGCCTGCATCTGCTTCAACACCGTGGCAGCTTGCTGACGCTTCTGGATCTTGAAATGCAGCCGCTCGCGCCATGCGCTGAAGTAGGACACCAGTTTCCGACGCGGAGCCTAATGTGCAGGAAGAAAATTGGTTCGTCATTGTGTGTGTGAGTGTTTGTGTAGGAGTGAGTTTGTGTATGTGTGTGTGCGCATGCAGTAGCAGCATGCGTGCGGTGGAAACAGCATGCGATGGAAACAGCATGCATGGAAACAGCATGCATGGAAACAAAGCATGGATGGAAACAGCATGCATGGAAACAGCATGCGTGCGGTGGAAAGCTGTCTATTCCACGCCTTTCAAAATGGCTGTACTTCAAAAACATTGCGCAAGAAGAACAAGCTGGATAAAGGCTGTGTGGCAAGGCGTGAGTCACAACAAGGGTGCTGTTGCAATTCCTGAGTGATCTGTCAGACAACCATAAATTATTACACAATCTGTGGTATTGGTTGGATTAAAGGGCACCATCTACAAAGAATACACTGAGGAACCTCTCTCAGATCTGGGACTGGAATCTTAGGCAAAACACTGAAAACAAAGCTCAGTGAAACTATCTATCAAATATCTATCAAAACTATCTATCAAATATGCCTTATCACCAATCTAAAAAAGACACGCTTTACACAGCATATTTATTTGACAAGCGGTGGGTACAGATGCTTCTGCACACAACCCACCTGATCCTCATCAAGTGGTCTATGACTTAATTTCGGTGATGAGGGTTCCTTAGGTGCTGGCACCTAAGCACTCCTTCCCTAATCACGCTGGGTGTATTGTACTACCAGTGTAGCCTTTGCATATGATACCTCCATTAGCGTATACTTTCCTTGATACATGAAGGATCTCACTCACCTAGCAACGGACAGAGACAGCGAGTGGAGAGGATGTTCTTTTTTAAACACGGCTTTAAGTGCAGGGTGACGTACGGTATAATGTTTTGCAATACTTTGTTGCCCTGTGTTCTAGGACAAGGAATGTTGAGCAGAGCACCTGGATTGAGACGAAGGCACAACGTGCTGCTAAATTTATGTGGTTATATCTAGTTGGCCAGAGCCATATATTGTATATATCCAGTTGGCCAGAGCCATACAATTATACATACATACCGGGAATATACAGCAATGTAGCAAGGAATTTAAAATATTAACGGTCAAATTCGTACAGTTACGCTCCTAGGCAACCTCAGTTATATCCTATGATCACACAAGTAATATTGGCACCAGCCGAAACCTAAATTTCAGTATTTGGGTTGCGGCGCAGTGTGTGAATGCGATAACCCCGGTGGACTTGCAAGGTCAGCATCAGCGCACTTTAAAAGCCACACCTGGCCAATGATGAGGTTGCGGCAGAGTGTGCCTAGGCTGATGTGAGAAGCCACACCTGGCCAATGATGAGGTTGCGGCAGAGTGTGCCTAGGCTGATGTGAGCCACCCACGGGTCCTGGCCCTCCCTCATGCAAAGCCTCCACAGGTGAGAGGGAGACTGGGAGTCCCGCACGTCAATCATGCTCGCCTTCAGCCGCAGCAAGACCTGAGTGGGTCAGTGGAGGTAGGGTAGTGGCATGCTATTTATATGTGTGCAAGTTAAACGTAGGGACAAAACAAGAGAAGAGAGTGTTAGTCCCACACGCCAACAATGCCCGCCTTCAGCCGCAGCAAGACCTGAGCGGGTCAGTAGAGGTAGGGTAGTGGCATGCTGTTTATATGTGTGCAAGTCAACGTAGGGACAAAACAAGAGAAGAGAGTGTTAGCCCCGCACGCCAACTATGCTTGCCTTCAGCCGCAGCAAGACCTGAGCGGGTCAGTGGAGGTAGGGTAGTGGGGGGCATGCGCATGTGCTAGACACATGAGAGGGGCGGATAGGAACCTTTTTACCAGACTTACGTGCAAGGTTCAACTTACCGTCAGGTGTGTAAAGCCACGCTAAGCAAAGGTGAGGTGCAATATAACCAGGGCTGTGAAATGTCACCATCAGAGATAGTTTGCACCTTAAGTACGGTACGGTTGACAAACCGCCAGACCTTCATTGCACTGCCCTAAATATAACGTCATGTGTGTTGAGCTTTTCAACAGTAACATGCCTTAGCGGTGAGTTCAGCCAGCGACAGCAGAATTGTTGATGCGACACCAGTAGATGTGCTTTAGTGTGCCAGCAACACAAGTCATTGGGTTCAATGTTCCTGCACCAACCTCGACAGCAGCTTATGCGCACATTGATTGCTACCAGCAACAAGCCACCATCCTACTGCACAAACACCTTGTACAGCCTCATCCTCAGTTCTTCCACCTCACGCTACCCATTCACAAACACAACTTGCCACTCTTGGACAGCAGCAGAAAGAGCTACGACACACGTACACGCAGCTTGTTAGCGTGTACTGTTCAGATCCAGCGCCAGCACACGCACGCTCACACCTTTTTGTACAGCTCTATCTTCAGCACGCCCAGCTCACGCCACTCGTAAAAGCAGTAGGCCATAAGCCCGTTTCGCCAGTGCCGCACAGCAGCAACAAGCTGGCACAGGCACCCAAAGTAGACTTGCAGTTCTGAGCCCTCGGCACGTGCACGCTGCCTGTGAAGGATGAGAGGCACAGTTTGGCATGCAGTTCAATCTCCATTGGGATAGATTCCATGCATGTCACCACACTTTCTCTGCAAACACGGCTGGTTTATGCAGCATCAGAAAAAGCTTATCCGGACCTTTCTCCTCTATATCTATCCCTCTCTCTCTCTCTCTCTCTCTCTCTTTCTCTCTCTCTCTCTCACACACACACACACACACACACACACACATACACACACAACACACACACACACACCACACACACACAAACAGCCTCAATGTCACAGATATAAGGGTGCCTCTCTGCTCAGGGAAGGGAGCTCATTACGCCTTCCATACAGACGTGCCCACCATCAACACAGGCGTGCTCACCCGTGAAAAACAGCGTTATCTCACCTCTTAAATTCAGCAAAAGCCAGACGAGGTCCACGTGCGCGCCAGCTGGCCTGCAGAAGAGAAACAGCACCTGGCGCTGCACGCACAAAGCGCTCCCCGCGCAAGTAGGCGTCTATCTCTCCGTCCATGTTGCCCATCTCCTGTGTGGAAAACAGGCAGGTTTGCACGATGAAGAGCACAGAACCTGCTTGCTTGAGTGATACATGTTTTTTCCCTGAAACGGAGTGGCCAAAAGATAGTGAACTAAGCAATGTGCAACAAAAACCATTCACGTATTACCAGGGGGGTAAAACCCATACGTGTTAACGTACACAAGGTGCATACACGGTGCTGCTAGCAGGAAACTGCCTCCCGTACAGTTTTATACAATACACAATTTTGGTAAACTCCATGCATGTAACACATGTTGCAGCTTTCCCTCTTGCCACTGGGTGCTTTTGCGTGTCCCTCACTCTTAGGGTCTTAGGGTTGGCTGTACATTCATTACACACTACACCTACAGTATTGTATTTTGGCAGGAAAATCCCCCAGTCTTATGGTCATATACCGTATATACGGTGTAAGTATTTGGCTCTGGCCAACCCTACTCGTCTCTTGTGTGTGAGCGCTAAGCTTTTTCAGAATTGCGGGTCATGTGACAGTACGCCTGCACACACGCCTGCAATAAGTGTAATCCTTCCCTTCTAGCTGCTATACCTATGTGCGCATGAGGGTTTAGGTGTGTGCATGATATATGTCTGGTTCCAAGCTTACAAAAGATAAAATATACAAATAGGAGTGTGTGCTCGTGAAAAAATGTACGCGCCTCACATCGTTGCATTAAAAGAGCGGCTCATTGAAGACCTGTGAAAAATAAAAGCGAGATCTAGGGCTGAGGTATCGACCCCCTCCAAAAACCACACAGGACGTCCAACCGCCCCATCCTTCAAGCCAAGTAAATCATCAAGCAAACTAAACACAAAATATGACCAAGCTTTTTTTAGAGGTGCAGCTTTTCAATCGCAAGGACTAATTGATTGCTCCTCTGCAGGCCTACATTTGCAACATCCCCTTTCTTTCAACCCAGACAAGGTAATGTGGCATGAACCCCTTGCTTCTACAAACACAGAACAATATTTTATCAATATTTTTAATTTTCCAATAGCTTACCAATGTTTGCAATTAATAACCTCAGCTGTTTACCACTGCCTCTAATCTAAGCATACGTGAAGCCCCAACCAAAAGCTACACAGTTCCGCAGACGCACACAGTTTGTTGGGTGTATGTATGCCTATGGCCAACCGCAACCTGGAAGGCTTGTATGTACTGAGATGTACTCCTAAGAAAAAGACGCACAAGACACAGAAGGCAGTCTACAAACCTGCATACACACAAACACACACACACCTTTTGGAAATCAAAAGTTACTCCGTTGCTTGTACCCTTGGGCCGTGTCGTAGCATCAAAGAGTGCACGAGCTTGCGTCTCTCTGTAATGACCCTAACATGTGTGAACATTGACACGTGTGCGTATGAATGGCTGTGTGTTTGCACTTGTGTATATGTTGCGCTTGTGTGTGTGTGTACGCAACATCTTGTAGCATGTGTTCTCAGGAGCATGGCAGGCACAACCACCTTGCCTACACGCACACACCCACCAGTGTGCACGTATCCCACCAACGTTCCCTTCCCCCTTGCACGCGTGACCTTTGCGCTTGGCACCTATTTTTTCAAATGTTATCATCGTTGAAGACACGTGTGTTGCCTCACCTGGCCCGGAAGCGTGTGGAACAACCTGGCCGTGCCCCCTCCCCCTCCCCCACCCTCTGATTGCTGCCAAGAAGCACCCAGCCTTCCGGGATGGTCCTGAGACAGCCTCGCCCCCGGGCCCGCCTGAGGAACATCTCTAGGCTGTGCCCATTTTGGAGGGGGCGTCTTAGCGGCAGCGTTGTCTGGGGTGGACGTGCCAGAAGCAACCAGGCCTTGCTTCTTCTTTCGGCCGCGAGGGGAGGCTGCGTCCTGCTCTGGGGTGGTATCACTGCTGGACATGTCGTGTGAACTAGCAGGAGGCTTGCTGTACCTGCACATGCACACACGCATGAACACGTGCGCCTGATCCAGTTGCAGGTGAGTCACATGCTTTGTCATTAAAGAGGCCCACGTTATAGTAAAAGGGCGTGGAGTAGGTCTGTGTGCTCTGCTGCAAATCCCATTGGAGGTGCAAGTGCGTGCGTGCATGCGTGTGTGTATGTGTATGTGCGTGCATGCTTCCTTTTACACACAAAACACACTTTTTGCACAGCCATGTTGGCCATGTTACATATACAAAGGATGCATAAAAACACCCTGAAACCTAGATCAGCTCCAGAACATGCTGCCAGCCCTACGCACTTTTTCATGAGCTTTGCTAGAGGGGAGCCCAGCGGCCCTGGCCCCCCCAGTTGGCATATTGAGTTGCTCTTCACTGTGTGTGGGCCGAGAACGCTGCTGCGTGCCATTTGTAGAGCGGCCTGAGTGGCTGAGGAGTAGGGGGGAGGCTTGCGTCCAATTAGTTTGGGGTTACGTGCCGAAGAAGATAGGGGGTCAACATCATGTGCTTGGGAGGGAGGGTCGTGGCCTGTCCCCCCCCCTGTTATTCTTGACTTAGGGGCACTGTGGGAACTTTGTCTCTGCTCCTGCTGCTGCTGCTGCTGAGGTGATTGGGAGCTGGGCAAAACGGGCGGGGTTCCAGGTGGCTGGCTCAACTGCTGTTCAACCGCCTGTGCAACAGAACATTTGTGCAATGGCCAAAAACATCAGGCTAAGCTTGGAGTCAGTGCAGCACGCATACAAGGTGATTCCTCCTTATTTTATAAGTAGTGTGTTTCCTGTGTGTTTGTGTGTGTATATGTGTGTGCTTGTGTGTGTGTATGTGTGTGTGCCTGTGTGTGTGTGTGTGCCTGTGTGTGCGTGTGTGCGTGTGTGTGCGTGCAAGCGTCCCTACATTATAGTGTGTGCGTGTACCTGTGTGCGTGCATCCGTGCGTGCATGCGCGCGTCCTTACACGAGTGTTTGTGCGTGTGTACGTGTGTGTTTGTGTTTGTGTGTGTGTGTGTGCCTGTGTCCTGTGTGTGTGTATGTGTGTGTGTGTGTGTGTGTGTGTGTGTGTGTGTGTGTGTGTGTGTGTGTGTGAGAGTGTGTGTGTGTGTGCGCGCGCGCACGCATATGTCTGTTTGTGTGCATGTGTGCGTGTGAGTCAAACAATTGCCAAGTTTTTCCCTCCTCACCCTGCTTGACTCCTCCAATTCCTGAAGCAAAACATCAACACCGGGTAACACCCAGTTTTCTGGTTGAGGTGGTTCCACATCTCCACCATTCATAAGCGCTAGGTCAGCCAACCCATCCAGAGCTGGGGCTGGCTTCACCAAATGACCAGGGCCCTTAGAATGCAAGTTTGCGTTTAGTCGTAATGACGGAAAATATATTTTGTTTAATACACAACAGATTGCATCAGGCTGAACTTTTATGCGTTCTCTGCTGGAGATTGAACAGCCAGGTGAGTCATGAGCACCAATGGTGAGTCATGAGCACCAATGGTGATGCCTGTGCACATAAATGTGTAAACTACAAAACCCACTTGCGTACACAGGAGCGTTCAGATACATTATCGGAGTGTTAGTAATGCTTTGCGGAGTAGGTAAGTGGTCAGATCTTAAGGACGAATGCACACACGCACACACGCACATACACACACACACACACACGTACGCACACGTACACACACACACACACACACACGCACACGCACATACACACACAAAACATACACACAAACACACAAAAACACACACAAACACACACGCACGCACACACGCACGCACACACGCACGCACACACACAACACACACAATCACACACACACACACACACACACACACACACACACACACACACACACACACACACACACAAACACACACACACACACAAAAAACACGTGCACGCGCGCATATACACAACACTCACATACCCACACATACACATCCACAAAAACTAACACACACACACACACACACACACACATATTACACAAACACGCATGCGCAGATGCGTGCACACCTACTTGCATACGCACTCATACACATCATACACATAACACATACGCACAAAATCACATTCACTTGTGGCTTGCAGTGCTTCCTCTTGCGGCCTCCCACCTCCGCAGCAAGAGCAAGCAGCCTTCTCAGAAACAGGCTAGTCCTCGCTCCTAGGCCCCTCGCCCTCTCCTCACGATCAGCAAGAGATGCAGCAGAAACAAGGCCATATGGCTTTGCTGCTTGCGCGCTGCGCTTCCGCCAGGCTGCATGCCAATCCCCCTGGCTGGTCTGCATCGGCGGTACCAGCTTTCGCTTCCTGCCGTTCCCTGTGCAGCTCTGCTGCCTTGCGTGACAAGGCTTCGGACCCAAGCAGCAGCAGCAGCAGCAGCAGCAGTGACAGCACCTACAGTGGCAGCAACAACGAGTTGCAAAACGAGTTGCATGTGTCCGTGGAGCCATTGTCAGATTTGGAGGGGGTCTCTGTCTTGAGGTAGGTAACCTCTGAGAAGGGCCATACCGGTAGTTGCGTACAATGTTGGGACCACCGTTCGTATTTTTCTGTGTGCTTAGTCGGTGCGCTTAAGCACGGCGTATGATGAAATGGGCATGCACGTGCACATGTTTAACGATTTGAGGGCGGCAGTGAACCTTGAAACAGGAGATCTCAGGCACATTTTTGGGAGGAATTAAGGCCAACGTTCTTGGTTCTTGCTTGACCCCGTTTACAACCCTCACAGCTTTGACACAGAGCACTTTTGTTCCATCATATGCAGCCTCACTCGTACGCACGCCCGGAACGCCATCGGTCGGCAGATGCTGCGCGAATTGATTGGTGTCCTTGATGTGCTGCGGCAGGAGCGCACAACACGATGCGTCATCGTGCGCAGGTGAGCACATCTTGTGCATTAAAAGGTTTAGACTTGTTGTACAAGTTAAAAAGGAGACGGAGGGTTGTTGTTGTTGTCGTGTGTGGGCGGGCAGGCGGGCAGCCGACAAAAACTGTTGCTGTGATAATTTTAAACACTAGGGAGAGCGAGTCAGAAACGTCAATTGCATGCCTGGCTTTGGCTTTAGCTGGCAAAGCAGCAACAAGCCTGAGGCACGAGATGTTGGTAACCTGTAAAAACCAGCCCTGCAAAAACTGTTGCTGCGCGCTTACTGTGCGTTGCCTGTAACTTCCTAAGTTTGCTGCTTTTATAGGGTTGCCCAGATCCATATATGTCGACACACTAGGGGGGGGAAAAAGGCATGTACTCTTAGGTTTATCAAACCCTGACGCCTGATAGGCTGCGACAATATATGAGAGCCATCGTGCTTGCTTTGTCTATGAACTTATGAGTTCAGTGTGAAACACCTGAACTCAGGTTCTTGTAGTGTAGCATAAAGTGAGATGTCCTCACTTTCTGGTTTTCTCCGGTTTCTGCTTCCCTTCTCCATTCTATTTATTCCTTGGAGAACACAACTCTCTCTTTAGCATATTTCTATTCTAGGTCGCTTCCTGCAAGGCGCTATGCGCCCCAATTCTCGACCCACGGCCCAGTGGGCCCTTGTCTCATGGCTTTTCTCGCTCCTGACGCTTGAGGCTCTTGACTCTGTCGCAATGTTCGCTGGTGGGCTCGCTGCAGCCCTGATGGAGGAGGCTGCAACCTGGCTTGTACACGGCGGGGCACTCGCTTTTGTTCTTGCCGCTGAAACATACTTCCTCCTCTCCCGCACCTTTGTCCACACCAGCTGACCTTTCCATCAACCCTGTTGAGTTTCATGAGAGCGCACGTCATATCTCTGGCTTGGGGACTCGTCGTCGGGGCAGCCGTTATTGATTCTGGGCTTAAGTTTGACACGCGCCTTTTTGCGCCTGACTTTTGGGACCCTACTACCTTACGACAATTTTCTTCTGATTTTGTGATGAGCCCCACGTACTTTCTTGCTTCGGTGATGCTGGTTATGTTCTGGGCTATCCTTCTTAACGAAGACGACTCCTACGACTTGCTGGACGATGAGAATTCTTTGACGCTTTCCCCTCTATCACTGCTGCGGCAATCAAATTTTTCATGTCAAGGGGGAGTGGTCGTGGTGGTCGTGGTGGTCGTGGTCGTGGTGGTGGTCGTGGTGGTGTACAACCTGGTAGCAATGTTGTTGATATCGATGTTCTCCCCCCTCCTCCACCTTCCAGACCTAGGACTAGGAGCCGTGGTAGAGGTGATGGATATATGCACGAAGAAGCTGATATTGCTCCTGATGGGGAGAACGGCAATGAGTATGGCACTGAGGAACCTGAACCTGATGCGCGCCCTGCCCAAAGAAACAAAGAAGCTAATAAGAAGAAACGGTCCAAGAAGTCCAAGAAGCGCAGCAAGAATCGCAAACGCAACATTCCTCCTCTGACTCTGACTCGTCATCTTCGTCGTCTTCTTCTTCCTCTTCTACCTCTTCTTCCTCTTCTAACTCTGATACCGATTCTGACTCTGCCTATCACTGCAAGAATAAGAGCAAGAAGAAGTTTAAAGTGAAGCTGGCTTCAAAAAATATTCCGAACCTCAACGACAAGCATCCAGCGAAAGAGAGGGATGACAGGTTAGTTGAGCTCAACAAGCCGCTACACAGGGCACTCAAGCATGCCGAGTATAACCTTAACGACATCCAGAAAACGGGTGCTCCACACAAGACTGCCAAAAAAGTGGTGGCAGAGATTTAAGGTGTGTTGAGGGTGCTTGAGAAGCAATCTAATCATCTCTTTTTTGGAGCGACATACAGTTGGGACAAACTAGACAACGCACTAAACCACAGTCATCTGCCATCTAGTACAAAGAAATTTGCTAAGAAGTTGGGCGTGAAGGCTGGTGATGTCAGTAAAGCACCTGTTCCCTTTCTTCCCAAACGCCGCCCACCTTTTACCACTCAGACTTTGAACCACTCCTTGCCTCAACAACATTATAATGCACCACTCCATCCAGCCCCTACTTTTAATCAATCTTTTCCTATGCCGCCCCCCGCTCCACCCCCTTATGTTAATGGTCATGCGGGAGGGAATCGTAGTGGCCCACCTTACACGTCTGGTGCACACACA
>Ga0307948_1001888_pt1 | contig 15024 bp, 18 predicted proteins | sample OrgLakmetagen280_FD_201824 | JGI IMG/M metagenome (GOLD analysis project Ga0307948, IMG submission 201824) | Saline water microbial communities from Organic Lake, Antarctica - #280 | ecosystem: Environmental > Aquatic > Non-marine Saline and Alkaline > Saline | place: Antarctica: Organic Lake...
GTCCTCTGTGCGCTTCCGTTTGGTGCAACCTAGGTCATATAGTGATGCTTGCCCCTTAGGGCGATGGGGTTCCATTGGGGAGATAGACCCAGAAACTACCGCATTAAAAAGTCGAAGTATTGCGAGGTCTGAAAAAACTTTATTTATTTTCGGCTTGTTTTATTGCGAGGGACCTCAATAATTATTTAATTACTCGCAAAACAACCAAGCGCAGTACGGTATTCACTAACTGCACATAATTCGCGCACACAAAAAATGTTTGCAGGTTTGAATGAAGCCATGGGCTACATATGCTTAGCAGCAATGGCGCCTGTGTACACTGTAATAGAGAGCTGGATGATCAAATGTTCCTGGGAAGATGGTGAGAGGGTGTTTTCTTCCTGAAAAAAGCAATGGGCACTCGTTTGCATCCCACAGGTCATAAATCATATGGCATTGGCCATGGCATCATATGCATCATCATAGCCATGGCATCATAGCCATCATAGGCATGGCATCATATGCATAAATCATAAGGCTGGTCCAAGTAATGCTGAGGGGAGTTTAAGGGGCATGAGCACGAGAATGTTTGCATCTACTACACATGCCTGCGCCTCTTTAGCTGCCAGGCTCTGCCGCAAGGACGAAATTGTCGGTAAACCCTCAAAACAGGCCAGTGCCCTTTTCCTTAATTTTTGCAAACCTTATGTGCTCTCCTGTCCAATCATGTATCGATTGCACAGGCAATGCCAGCCTTGCCTGCCAAGACGCCTCCCAAGGAAAATGCGATGCGCCAGAGTCATGGGTGAGTCAGGCTTTCAACCTTTTGCCGCTATTAAAGATGCTTGTCAAGAAGGTTGGTGCCTACATGCCTACCTTTGTGTTCTACCGCACGCAGCTTGTTTATGCTAAGAGTGTATTGTGCCCAAACCCATCTCATAGGTTGCTATCATCTTGCACCATACACCACATTCTCTCCAACTGCACCCATCAGCACCAGACATCAAACACGGATGCGTATACACGCTTACGATCATACACACCCAAACACACATGCAAACCCGCAGGTGCCAGAGTGTGGGGGCGTTTGTACATGTAATTACACAGGGCTTGTTGCTCGGGTTGGCGGGGTGAGTGGGTAATAGCTTACCTTGATAGCTAACGTATGTACAGCATCAGGTCGCATATTGGCATGTCAGCTTGTTTTGCTGCTGTACAACAAATGTATTGGCTGGTCAATGCTTTAGTAAACGCTTTGGGACACTTTTTAGTCCTGACTGCGCTCTTGTGTTACTTGTATGCTACTGCATGCATGTGCTCCGTGCGACCGCGCTTTCAACACCATAAAATTACACACAGGATCCTGGATGGCTTTAGTGTGTCATTGACAATACACATTTCCCTACAAGAAACACGTACTTGCATCTTGCCACACATGTGCGCAGGCGATAGTGGTCCTTGGCCTGGCCCTTTGCATTCTTCTCATTGCCCTCCAGATCTTTGGACCTGCCATCGATTTGTCCAGCTCGGGACAAAAGAGAGAGGGAGAGGGCGAGGTTGAGCTGGCTGGTATAAGTGGGGACGATCATAGGAGGGGGAGCAACTCGAAAAATATACAGGAGCTGAGCAGGGAGAGAACTGATGGAGGTCCTTGTGCACCACAAACAGAGAGGACTCCCCCTGTGGTGTCCAAGGCGAAGGCCTTTGTGTGCTTTACTTTGGGGAGAAGCAGCGTGATTGGTGTTGCCGACAATGGTGGTAGTAGCGAGTTAATGGGGGGGAGCAGCAGGAGAGGCCGTGGGTTCCCTGGGCTGCTTAGGTCCTCTTCTCAGGAGGGCGGTTCAGGAGGGGGCTGTTCTGACCCTGAACAGAGGCAAGGGGCAGGGAACGAACAAACAAACGCAGGAGGGGGACTGAGGTGTCAACATGCGCGGGGGAAAGGAGGAAGGAGCACGTTGGTTCTGTGCGTGGCCGGCTGCATCTGTAATATCACGGCCAGCATCACGTGGGCGCTGCTGCTGTCATGGGCAAGAGATGTACTGCTCATACCGGGTATGCTGGTTGCTGGTTATACAATCGTCGTATCATGAAAAAATAGCCTGGCACAAACATGCTCGCTGCCCCTTGTATAAGGCGTTCTGTATTTCTTTTTGGGGCTTGAATGGATTGCACACGCATATGCGCATACTCTCTTCAATTTGCACATAGGCATGCTGCCTCTTACATGCATTATACCCCCCCCCTAAGCCTCTGTGCTGCAAGAAAGGTTGAGCTGCTGATCCCTATAGCCAGCGGTTGAGTTGTAGGAGTAACGTACATTAAGCCTTTCTGGACGGCGCCCCTTTTACAGCCATAATCACGTTGAATGAATTGCCTATTTCTCCTCTGGCAACTTACACATTAATCATGTTCCAGGCATATGCAAATACCTATGTTGACAACAGCCAAGTTACTTTGCTTTGCTTTTTGAATTGAGCAAGCTGTAATTGACATGTATGCACTCTTTTTTGTGTTTGTGCTTTGCTACAGGACCCTCCAGAGATCTCATGGCCTCCACTTACCAGTTTGTCATGGCGGGTACTCTTCTCATATGCAGCCATATAAGTGAGTGTAGACGCTCGCTTCTGTATAAGACCGATGATGCGCTTTTAATTGACCTCTTTCACTTGCGCGTATGCGGTATCCCTTCTTATTGCAGCTAGACTTGCTAGGTGCTTGCTCTCTACCTCAATTTCTGCTTGATTCTTTTTTGACAAATGCATCAGCGAAATGGATTTTGAAGCCATGCATAACAAATAACAAAGCATGCACACTCATCTTTTTTGTGTGCTCAAAAATCTCCAGGTGACCACATTGGGCGCCGCTGGTTAATTGTTGGAGGGCTGGTCTGCAGTGCTGCCGGGCTGGCTACAGCGGCGTGTGGTGCTGGCTTTAATGGTAGACTTCTCCTGGGGGTGCCATACACTTCAGCCTCTGTGGGTGCAGAAGAGCAGCACAGCCTCCAGTTAATGCAATTTGGGTACTTGCAACTAGCATCATGTCTCTTGGGCATGGGCACAGGTGAGGGGGGAGTCGTGCTTTGCGTGCTTTCATGCGCACGTATACGCCCTCCATTTAAAAAGTAAATCAACATTCACACATTTAGGAAGTAAATCGACGCTCTATACGCCTATCGTTTTCACAATCCACTAGAGATCTTAGTGACCGATCGTTTTGTCCTGTTTGCTCTCTCCTTTCAAAACCCAGGTGGCATGTACGGCACAATGGCAGCGGGCGTTGTCGACCACCGCTACCAAGGCAACCAGGCCATTAACATGGCCACTTTCAGGTAATTTATTATTTTAATGCGCTCAAATGATGCAAATCTTCCAGTGAAAGATATCTTTCTTGGTTGCACGTAGTTCAGATCGTCTTGTTTTATTGCGTCCTGCCTGCCCTCTGTGTCGTGTCACTCAGGTTTTGGAGAGACTTGGGATACGCGTTGGGAAGTTTGGCTGGGCTAGCAGCTGATGCCAGCTCAACAGAGGTAAGGGATCCTGTCACCCAAGCGTCCATCCTATGTAAGCAAGCTTCCTGGCTGTAAGTGAAGGTGCAGGTGTGTGTATTGTTTACGATGGGAGATAGCAAGATTGCTCCAGTTGACAAAAAGCTTGCTTTTAGACCCTTTTTCCAAATCTTGCACACTACTACCCTGTCTACGCTGTAGGCCTCAATGCTAATTTTTGGCTTCTTCACGCTAGGGATTGCCGTCTTTGTGGCCTTCGGTTACGACGAAGTTGCTGGGGTTGATTTGCAAGGGATTGGGGGTGTACAAAGCGCAAAGTTACTGCGCTCCTCCACCTCCATTGATGCTGCACTTGCCTTGGAGCCTGGAAATGATGAAGAACTGCAGCGGCATTCGCTGTTGGAGAAAGCACAACCCAGGTCTTCATAACCACAGTTTTTCGTATGTGGAAGGCAACACATGACATAGATTAGTTCTTGCTACTTACATTAGGTGGTGATAAACAGACTTGGAACTTATGTGAGGGGACATATTTGTTTGGCCCATTCTCCTCCCCCAAAGCTCTGGTACCTACCAAACCACCATGACGCCCTTCAAGCACATATGCATCTTCTCCATAAATTGGGAAATGCCAAAACTGAAGCGAACTACCATGCGTACTACCAGACCCTCATCAAGGACAGCACTGCCAATGGAGCCGCTAGCAAAGCTTACCTAACATCATCCGATGTCCCCTTTAAGACCAAATGTATCATTATGAAATACAGAACAGGCACCCTACTAGGCACCCTACTATATAATCAAAAACATGCGGTATTGTTCAAACTCTCAACAAGTCAAACCTGCCCCCTCTGCCCACAAGTAGACAGTGCCCTGCACATCCTTTCTGGGTGCCAACACACGCAAATAAGGAACATGATCGCCGAAAGACACAACATAGCATGCCGCATGATCCTTGAGGCTATCAGCAAAACAGGCGCCTTAGGATCATGCATTGTCTCCAAAGACATAGGCAGCAACGAACGGATGACCATGCAAAATCTCCAGATTCCTAAAAAAAGCTGAAAGTAGAATTGTTCCCAGATGGCTCTTCCCACTCGCTTCCCAGATAAAGACAGGTTTACCTCCAGCCGCCCAGATTTTGTGCTGGTTACTCCCACCGCTGCAAAAACACAAAAACTACAAACTAATGTAGGGGGGTGGGTTCTTCGAAGTGGCAGGGGGCAATTGAGGGAGACTGGGAGCACCCCAGCAGCACCGCCAGCCACCAGTAGAGCCACCAACCCCGGACAGCACCGACCTAAAGACCTCAGCAAAACTCGGCGTGACATCCAACTTATCGAGATCAAGTATGGCGAGGACACCAGACCTCAGAATTAGCTGAACGCCGCTAAGGAACAGCTCAAAGACCTTTGCAACATTCTCCAAGGAGCCTCCGTTATTCTCCACATCATCTTTCTGGGTGTGGGTGGCACCATCTACTACACTCACACTCTGAAGCCTTTCAAGGAACTGGGTCTCGATTCTCGAAGAGTTAAGAAGCCTGCCTCCAAGCTCCATGTGCACTCCGTAAACTTTGCTGCTAAACTTGTTCATACCAAACGTGCCCTTTCCAGTACTATTATCAACTCTCATCAGGAGCGGGTTTCAAACCAAGCCTACAACCCTCCTGATCCCCATTGATTTTTCCTTTCCTTTTCGCGGTGGAGGAGCTTTACGGTACTCGGCATCAAAGTGGGGTTTTTCCTCAATTGATGTGGGGAGTGGTTTTCACTGCCTGCGTAGTTTATTCTTTTCCTTTTCTTGAATCATCAGAGGAAGGAACACGTCACTTTTACCTCTATAGACAGGAATGAGGGGGTTAGAAGTCAAGGTCGTCTACAAGGAAAGGCCTTCAGTCAAAGCGTGCGACTGCTAGCCTGCTCATAAAAAACAATCAGGCCATGTAGAGAAAAATAGAGTTTGTTGTTGCTCTGGTGCAAAAAAGTAGAAACAGCATGTGCTCTTGCTTCTGAGAATAAGGACTCATATCAACTGCAACGAGACACTGTATGGGGGTGTGTGCAGTGGAAAATAGCATGCTGCTTATCCTGGACATCATCAGCCTCACACAAATCACAGGCAGGGAAGGACCTGGGGTTCCATGTTGTGGTCTCAAAACGAAGGGTGTGGACACGCAGTCTGAAACGGGCAACACTGTGAATGACATCTTTGGGAAGTATAGGGAAATGTGTGGGAAGGCTGTAGGGAGAACGAGTAGCCAGAGCCTTTTTTGGGGGCAGTGCACACCATCTATTATAAGTGAAAATTTTGCTGTTGTGCTCTCGTGGGCCATTATAATAGGGTGGGCAAAACTCCAAGTGTCTCTCTCTGAGGTCCATAACAAAACGACTGAAATCAATGAGATCACAGTTCCGCAGCTCTTCCTAGAACATATACTCTTGTATCAGACCAGCCATGGCTGAGAAATTATGGGAAGACCAGCAGTCATCAGCCCTGGAGCTCAGTCGCATGTCAGAATGCGAAACTTGTTTGGCAGTAGTGCTGTTGCATCGGTCAGAGAATTGTAAAGACGCATTGTGGCACGAAACCAGTTATCCTGTAAGGGCATTCTCACGCACGCATAACGCACCAAGAAAGAGTAGTGTCCCTGACTCCAAAATTTCTTTGTAGCACTGTCAGCAGCCACTTCTGAACTGGATTGTCCTTCTCTTTGCCCTGTTGTAAGAAAGGAGTTGACCAGATCTGGCTCGCGTACATGTTAGCAGGAATTGCATAGGTTTTGAGGAGCCAGATGTGAGCGTGGTGCAGCCTGTTGGTAAGGACATTCTTTGTACAAACTTTTAGACTCTGAAGGTGCCAACCGTGAAGGGTCTCAGCGCCGCATAAGCCGCAGTGGTTAGATTGATTGATATTTTTGTCACACACCATGCCCAGGTATTTGAATGTGTCGGCATATGTAGGATTGTTGCGTGCCATCATAATAGAGAGGAGGCAGGCAGAGGGCAGACCTGGAGTTGATCACTTCAGATTTTTGTGTGTTCACCGTCAAAGGTTTCCTGTGGGCATAAACTCTGAGCCTGTTGAGCATGGTCTGCAGCTGGTCATGGACATTGGATAGCAGAGAGAGGTCGTCAGCAAACAGCAGTTCTGGGATAGCAAAATCTGGAATACCAGTAAGTGCGCCCTGTATCCTTCAGCTAGACTGTCAACATCATTCAAGTAGATGAAAAAAGGAGGGGGGAGAGGGGACAGCCTTGCTTCACACCAAACTCTGGCTGCACACTTGCTTGCTTGTCCCCATCCAGCAGTGTGTACTCATCTGGGAAAAAAGGAAATAGCAAAAATGTAAAGGCAAAGCCAAAATCGGGAGATGGAGGCCCTCGTCCCAGCGGAGGCCCACGGCCCATGGAGGTCCGTTCCACCCAAGCTGGATTTTCAGGACCAAGGAGGACTGGGCGGCACACATCAGCGCACACACAAAAGAGACAGTCGCTCGCCAGCTCCTCCTGCCACACCCCATGGACCAAGCCCCTCTGGAACAGTGTGCCTACGCCCGCTTGCTCATCGGCTGGCTGACCTTTGAAGGCCCCCTCCCTACTTCTGAGAAGACCCCAAGACAACGGCGTCGGGCCAAAGACAAGCTCAAGCAGCAGAGACGCCAGCTCGAAGGCAAGGAATGAATTGATGCATGACCCATTACGCACACAAAGCTCCCGCACTAGGCCAGGATGGGGCTCTTGCTATGCTTGCCTACTGACGGTACACAGTGGACGGAGTAAATAGACGGTTGAGCCTGCTTGCTTGCATTTTGGCGGTATGACAGAGCCAGGCCCCAACCCCCCCCTTCGTTAACGAAGGAACGCCCCTTTTCTAAGAGATAGCCTGGGCTGGCTGTTTGTCGTGGTGCCTTTGCTTGCTGTGAGTTGCACCTCTAGGGTGAAAAACGCTGTGGTGTTTGTTGGCTAGCTTGCTGTGGCTTGAACATCACGGGAGTGTGGACTGAGATGGTTGAGTTTCTATGTATGTTCAGCAACCAGCTAGGCCAGGATGGGGTTCAAACTACCTAACAACTTGAGGCGAAAGTTTTTCCCGTTAACACTTTTCTTGTGCTTTTCTTAGATCGTACATGCTGGTGCACTGTTGTAAGTCAAATCTTATATTTAAACTCAGCTTCCTATTTGTTTGCATGAACAGTCATGGGTCTCTAATGTGGCGCTCCCTTCCTCCCCTTGGGTTATACATTCTGGTGTTCATTTAACATGCCTGATCTGCTTGTTGTGGCTCTCCATCAGGCTCTTTAATTGTCTAAGGTTTTTGCCTTTCTTTCATCATTCATTCATCACCTCTTACTCATTTTCCTAAAAGAACAATATGGCACTGGCTGAGACCAGCTCTTTTTTACAACCTTACGTTTACTTTACGCTGGCTGATCCAGCAATGCCTATCAGCCCAACACACGTGGCTGCCTGTTACCCCCCTTTGTAAACCCTTTGTAGGCCCTTTGTGTACTCATCTGTGCAATACAAGTCTTGGAGGATGGAGAGTAGATGGTGAGGCATGTGACAGCGGCGTAAGTGTCCCCATAGTTTGTCTCTGGGTATGGAAACATAGGCCTGCTTGAAGTCGATGAAAGCAGCATACGGTCGTGATATGCTTGTATATTTAATAGTTTTTGGGCTGCATCTTTCAAGTGTCTTTATATGAAGAGTGGCTGCCCACAGAAGTCAAGGCTAGCAGTCGCACTTCTTGACTAAGGCCTTGTTTTGTAAACCTTGTAAACCTTGATAGGAGTCAAATAGTAGGCTCAGCCATGGGATAAAAGTACTCTTTAAAAGAAATTCCGCTCAGATGCCCTAGAGGCAAAAATAACGATGTAAGCTTACCTTGCAAAAGGTAATCTGATACAATTAGTATCAAGGCATGTTTTAAGCTCTCTATTAATTTCGTCGGGTTGATGGGGCTGGCTTTCATCATCTACACCTACGATAAGGAAGAGGGCATCTCTACAATAACGATCGACCCAGTCCTACAACAGAATCACACAGAGGCCACCAACAGAGCACTCACATGCGCCCATGACTGTGCAGGAACCAATTTGACACGCGTACATCACGCACAGCACGCCTAAATCACTACATCATTATCCCACGGTTTATGGAACGGTCTGACCAACTTGCTGGCAATACGGCCCGGTTGTCATGAGGAAAGCGAAGAACATGACCATCTTGCTACATCACACCACTCATCAATAGACACAGCACTCAGCAGTCAAACTGAAGAGGTTTGGTAATGGTCCTTATTGAGCATCACTGGTCAGCACTGTGCTGCTGCAGCTGCGGATTCGCTTTTTTCTTGCTACGCTTGGCATTTTTCTTAGCAGCAGGTGTGAGAGGAGCCTTCCTCATGGACGGCGTGGAGCCGTACATCTGGCTGGAAGAGCCAGCTGAGCTTCCGGCAGCAGGTGCCAAGCCCTCACCTAAAAATCAAGGGCAGCATGCATATTCAATGTAAGACGCAACAAAAGGGTGATGTGGTCGCCTTGAATAGGAAGGGGAACGCGCACAAAACATGTGAATGTAAGGAAGAAGGTTGTCCTCCAAAGATAGCTCTCTTACAAGTACACACAAGAATATTAGAAATGAACGTGCAAACTGAATAACACACGTTTATGCGTGCACACATACACTCACGCACGCACGCACACAACAGACACACACACAAACAGCAATGCTGGCGCTGCTCATCAATGACGCTGCACAGTGACACGGTGCCTTTTAATGTTCCCTGCTGCTTTGGCCCCCTCCCCTTAATGGGACTTCTTTTCCTTCCAAACCTACCTCCAGGTACGTAGCCCTGGGATCCCGAGACAGTCTTGCTGCCTTGCTCCTGCTGCTGCTCTTGCTGCTGCTGCTGGGCTTTAATATAGGAAGGCACAAACTCTGCGGCCTTAGTGCTCAGAGAAGAGGAGCGGAACTGCACAGCAGGAACGAGGAACATAGGGCGGGGCCATAGAAGATGTTGGCATCGACGCGGATAAAGCAGACACTACATTTCCATTGCAAGAAGGAGGATCAAGCAAATTAGTACACTTGGGCAACATGATATTCATGTACAGGGCCTGATTTACAAATTGGATTCTCAGGGGTTATCTTGCCACCAAAAGCAATGTTGCAAGCAATTAAAAGATTGTGGGTGGGAGAAGCAGCAGGCGCATTGCCACCCTGGGCATTGCCGCCCTGGGCCACCCTCACTGAGACATATTGCTCCATGCAAACGAGCACTCTACTCTTGACACCTAGTCTTGACACGTGAGACTGTCCTCTACATTGGGACTACCCTGTAGATGTCTCTTCACGCGCAATGCCAGGTGCCAGGCGCTCCCGCGTGTTCGCACCTGAGACATCATGCCTAGCTGTGTGGCCGAGGGCTTTGCGGGGGTGGGTGTGGTCTTCGGCACCGCGTCCTGCTCTTCAGTCGCCGTTGTTTCAGCTGCCATTGCTTCAGCTGCTGCTGCTGCTGCTGCTACGCCGCTGCTGTTCCCGTTGCTGTCCACCTGCTCCTGCTGTTTGATCAAACAGATGGGGGAGAGATGGAAGTGGGTGTACAGCAGCTGCGTCCTACTTTCTATCACGTGAGAGCACACATTTGAGAGCTTTGAAGTTTCCACTTGATTTTCAACTGGTACTCAGTTAACGGACTCAATTCTGCCGTAGAAGGCCATCAGGCAGGCCACATCATTCGCAGCAGCAGCCCTCATCCCTCTTCTTCAACTTTGTCAGTTTTGTACAAATATAACCCTTTCCCAGCATACAAACACACACACACATTTACGCACAACGCTTACTCAAGCTTCTTTCCATTACATGTTCCCATGGCCAATTGTGCCCATTTTTGCTGGCAGAGCTGCACAGTCACCTTGTTAGCGGCAGGCAGCCTAGAGGCTTCCGGCACAGGCATGGGCATGGATGGGGTGACAGGAGCACCACCAGCAGCGGCTGCTATGGGTGTAGCGGCTGCGCCCTGTGTGTATATATCCATGTATGCATACTTGTGTTTGCAACTATGCTTGTGTGTTGAAGTGCGCAATCGTGTGAGCTTTAACGTGTGCACTCTGTGTTTGCTTGTACGTCTGAAGCGCGTGAGCATGTATGCGCTTTGTGTGTGAGAGTGTGTGTATGCGTGGTTGGGTGGGCAAGTACACAAATTCTGTGCATGTAACGTGTGCACTCTGTGTTTGCTTGTACGTCTGAAGCGCGTGAGCATGTAAGCGCTTTGTGTGTGAGAGTGTGTGTATGCGTGGTTGGGTGGGTAAGTACACACATTCTGCGCATTTAACGTGTGCACTCTGTATTTGTTTGCACGTCTGTAGCGCGTGAGCATGTATGCGCTTTGTGTGTGAGAGTGTGTGTATGCGTGGTTGGGTGGGTAAGTACACACATTCTGCGCAGTCCATACCTTTGGTGGTGTGGCAGCGGAAATAGGGGAAGGCACTGCGGGTAAGGGGGCTTGGCTGCGAGAGGCTGTAGGGGCAGGAGGGGCCGCAGCGATGGAAGCAGCAGGGGCTGGGGGAGGGGGTGGGGGGGCCGGGGCAGGTATGTCAGAGGCCGCCTTGCTGATGTCGCCCACAGGGGAAAGGATGTAAGAGCCGGGGTTCATGAAGGAAAGCTCTGTGGTGCCGTGCTTGATAACTCGGAAGCCCCTGGAGCGTTGCGTGTTGGTATGTGCGTGAACGGACATGTTTGTAAAAGTACGCGTGTGTGTGTGTGAGTGTGTGCGTGTGTGTGTGTGTGTGTGTGTGTGTGTGTGTCAGAAACGATAAAACCCTTTTCACAGCACATGAGACACAAAAGTACAGAGTGATATATCAAACCACACACAGACTGGGGCTACTCCCTCTTCATCTGAACTGCAGAAGTCCCCCTATTATTGGTGCCTTGCCCCCCTCCACCCCACACACCTAATGCGCTCCTCCTCTGGTGCTTCTTCATTGGGTCCCAGTGCCTGCCATGACCAGCCTGCGTTGTTCACAGACAGGGTGCGCACCGCAAGCTGCACGCCAGGACCGGCACGCAGCACCAGGGCACCGCGCACCTGTAGTTGTTTTGGGAGGGAAAAAAGGTTGTGAGCATGATGGATTCTAAAATGTCTGTATGCGAGCAGGTGTTTTCGTATGCATACGTACGTGCACGAGTGCAAGGGTGAACCATCACATCAAACAAGACACCAGGGCCTGAGCTGTTTGAGCCAGGACGGCGAGAACATTTTTGGCAAGGACACTCAAACACAAGCACACACACACAGAACACACACACACAGAGACACACACAGAGACACACATGTACATGTAAGCACATCCACATGCACACCTCAAGGGGGCCCTCCACAATGATGTCCTCCCCATCAATGACAAGGGTCGCTCCGGGGTGGAGGGTGATGGCACCTGCCTTGACTTTGGCCTGCAGTAAAAGCAAGCGGCAGCGGAAAGGTGAAGGTGACAGGAGCAATGCAATAGATGATGATGATGGCACCTGCCTTGACTTTGGATGATGGCACCTGCCTTGACTTTGGCCTGCAGTAAAAGCAGGCGGCAGCGAAAAGGTGAGGGTGACAGGAGCAATGCGATATTAGATGTATATGACAGGAGCTGAATGCTGTTTTGAATTGGCCTATCATGTACGCAAAAGTTACTGTAGTACTGACGGAGAGGCCCAGTGTGAAAGTATGAGAGGCTTTTGAGGAGGGAGGGTCTGAAAAAGCGGCGCCGCTGAAACAGAGAGTAAGGCCTACTATACACCCGATGCACATAGCGCTTTGAATCTCCCTTATTCAGGTCAGACTTGAAATTGCCAACTCAGACTCCTCTCCTTTGCTACAGAAAGGTTTGTCGCATGCCCTTGAAACCTCCTCATCTACCGTACAGTGAAGCCGGGAGGTAACACAAACTATGCAATGATTTTGGTCGCTCACACTAGCAGCGCACCCACTGCGTAAGGTATGTCGCAAAGGACCGCACTTTCACAACCAGGGACACACTTGTAAAGGAGCATTGCCATTCACAACAGAAGTCGATTTCTTTATCAAGAGGGGGAGACTTTGTATTGCTTACACGCAGGGGCGCTGGCCGCTTCCAAAAGCAGAGCAAATAACTATTGGGATCGCTCATCACTAGGGAGGTGCCCACAACTTTCCTCCTCCCTGTCTTGATCCCTACCTCCGTGGTATTCAGGCTGCTGGCCACCGGTGTTCAGGTTCCGCTACCAAGGCAATCACAGAGGAGAACACCCAGCTTTTCATGATACAAGAGTGTGCAGGATCTGCTTTTGCCCCTCGCACCTTGACGTCGGCCACGATTGGCGCCCAGGAGGGTTGCAGCACCACAGCAGGATGCATCTCCGTGTTGATGCCGTTGAAGGTCACAGGTGTGGGGGGGGGCATGCTCACGCCGGCCTGCTGCACCAGTATGGCTGCGTTGGCCTTGTAGATGTCAAGCTCGCCTGTGTAAGTTTGTTTGGCGGTGTATGTGTAGGGATCGGCGTATAGCGCTATATGAGGCATTTCTTATAGCGCTATATAGCGCTATAGCGCTATATTGTGCTATATTTCAGCCGCTATATCTGCCAGAACTCCCCCTTGCCGAAGGAATTTCGGCATCGGATTTGGAAGGCATGCAGGGGACTGTGCACAATACTCCCTGGCAAAAAGTTAATTCGAAAAATTGGTTCTGTCGAGCTCTTGCAGGATTTAGGTCCCAAATATAGCGCTATACCTGTGGTTCTGTGCCACACACACATGTGGACACAGGCAAGCCTGTAACAGCATGTCCCCTGGAAAAGTGTTGGACCAAGACTGAACTGAGCGTGCATGCATGCTTATGTGCGTGTGTGCGTGCGTGCCTAGGCCTGTGTGCGCGTGCATGCGTGCGTGTAAATGTGTGTGTGTATGTGTGTGTGTGTGTGTGTGTGTGTGCGTGCGCCCGCGAGTGCATGCGTGCGTGCGTGTGTGCACGTTCGTGCGTGCTTGTTTGCGTGTATGCATGCGTGAGTGTGTGCGTGTGCGTGCGTGCACGTGAGCTCGTGTGTGTATGTGTTTGCGTGCGTGTGTGTGCGCGTGCGTGCGTGTGTGTGCACGTGCGTGCGTGTGCGCGTGCGTGCGTGTGTGCGCGTGCATGCGTGTGTGTTTGTGTGCGTATGTGGTGTGTGTGTGTGCGCGCGTGCGTGTGCGTGCGTGTGTGCGTGTGCATGCATGCGTGTGTGTGTATGTGTGTGCGTGCGTGCGTGCAAGCACTGCAGGTGTGTATGCCAGCACTTGTGTGCAAGTGCAGGCATGTCTGTGCATTTGTTCCTTGTGGTGCTCAAGATGTCTTGGATGGTACATTACTGGTGCTCATGATCCCCTGTGGTGGTCCTCCCATGATATGTGGTGCCTACAGCACTCCATAGGGTATGTGTTTGTGTTCTATGGACGCCCAAGAACGAATTTGAGCCGAGTTCGAAGCGTGGGCATGAGCCGTATTGAAGCGATTCGGATATTTCAATTTTGACACGCGCTATATTTGAAAAATATTATAGCGCTATAAGCAAACGCCGATCCCTATATATGACCATATTTTTTCAGAGGGGGTTATCTGGGCAAAAGCCAAAACATGCTCCTTTTTGCATAAAAGGTGCAACCACTCACGTCACTTCATCAAATTGGACCCAACCTAGCTTTAAACTGATGCTGACTTTATAAGCTACCTGAGCATGTGCTCAGACTTAGACAAGTCGCCCTGCGTACAGAGTGACAGGATTAAAAGCACATTTGGTGCACCTGTACCCTAGATGGATGCTTTCCAGGGGAAATGGAACATTAATTTGCATATCTTGCCAACCACTTAGTCTTTATATATTATAAGGACTCCAAACGATAAAAATCACTCAATTTGGTGCGCTGGCTGGTCAGATACAGCATGTGGCTGCTTAAAAAGTAAGGTTCACGCCGCGGCTGCTGAGGCAGGTGGCTCCAAGTTGCAGGTTTCAAGCTCAGCTGCATTTAAATCCTTGAAATCCACATTGCAGAGCTGAGCTTGAAACCTGCAAGTTAGGGCCACCTGCCCAAGGAGCATGCAAAAAGTATACCCATTTTGGGCCTCAGATAACCCCCTCTGATATTTTTTGGTGAATTCCCTGCCGGAAAATACCGTATATGCACTGTACATACGTGGATCTGGCTCAGCTAGTTTTGACATCGATCTTGATGACCTGGCGCAAGAGGACCAAGAACGGTCTTGCCATGTAGGGGTAGGAGTGAAGCAAAGTGAAAAATCACACGTGATGTACCACACTTTATTTTGTACCACACATTATTTGCATAGATAAGGAAATAACACGCAAAGTGAACAGGAGTGAAATGAAATGAACGATACCACCTTTGGGATATTGACGTTGAAATTGAGACTTGCCAACGTGCCCTCAGTAATCCTTTTTACGTCCATACCCCCCCCCCCCCTCCCCCCCTCTCTCTCTCCCTCCCTCCCTCCCTCTCTCCCTCCATCTCCC
>Ga0307948_1001889_pt1 | contig 15017 bp, 20 predicted proteins | sample OrgLakmetagen280_FD_201824 | JGI IMG/M metagenome (GOLD analysis project Ga0307948, IMG submission 201824) | Saline water microbial communities from Organic Lake, Antarctica - #280 | ecosystem: Environmental > Aquatic > Non-marine Saline and Alkaline > Saline | place: Antarctica: Organic Lake...
CCCCCCCCCAAACACTTGCATACAAAAGCACACGCACACAAATACATCCACACCTGGCAGGTTGAGGACGAGATACAGCAGAGGGTGGTGGGGGTGTGTAGGCGCGACCTTCAACCTCTGCTTTCAGCATCTCCCGGAAGAACTGCACAACAGCATGATGGTACATATTACTCCAGTACTACACAACGCAGATCATATAGATGCTGATCTTGCAACGTGTAGCACTGCCTTCCTTAAGCGCGCCCAACTGTTCACCTGTGCGGCCTCAGTGTTGTACTTGACCCCAATGTCCTCGTGCTTGTCTATCCCATATGTCTTCAGGAACGAGTTCAGCTTGTTGTTTCCCCCCTTTTGCATCTTCCTCAGCTGATCAGGAGACCAGGAGTCCATTGAAACAGACCTGAGAAGGGTCAGCAAGCACGAACAAGCAGCGTCAACAAGCGGCTCTGTACGCAGCACTCTTTAGGTTGGCAAGGTCTGGCTCACCTCACAAAGCTAATGTGCACTCCCAGGCCTCTGTGCCGGCCACTGCAAGCAGCAAGAGAGAGAAGGAGAGGAGACATTAGGAGGGTGCAGACTCGTGCCTTTTTGGGTGTGCCAACCCACACCGTCTGTCTTTAATCACGCACCTGCACTCCAGGCACATGAAGATACCATACCTGCACGCAACAAGGAGGGATGGAGCAGCAACGAGGTAGGGTAAGCAAGTGTACAGGCAAGGGTCCTTTCTAGTTTGCAATGGCCTAACAAGCTACGTACGGGATGGAGGCCCATTGCGGATTCTTGCAGTTGCAGTCCACACAAATCTTGTTGTCTGGTTTGGTTTGCAATTCCCTCAGGGATTTGAGGGCGTCTGTGGAAGCCATGCCGTGTGGGTCTTTCTATATTTCTATGTTTTGCAAATTAAATTTGCATATTTCAAAGGAACCACCGAGCAATCATCCACATCTTTATTATATAATTTAAATTAACCGTACAAAAGCCATGAGTGACGGAAAGTACTTTAGCACTACGAAGAAAGGTAAAGGAACTGAATGCAGTGCAGGAAAAGTTGGGCTTTTCCCTCTCGTCCTCCCTCCCTCCCTCTCCCTCTGCCTCCGTCCGCATCGTAACATACAATTCGCCTCGCAAAATTCGTACACCTTCTACACGCGCAGGTGAAATTCATGAGCTCAAGGAGGAGCTGCGCAGCTTGGATAAGTCTCGGAAAAAGGATTCGGTCAAGAAAGTGATTGCAGCGTGAGTGAAAAGTGACAGTTTGCACTGCGGTCTGCACACACGCCCTCCTCCACCTGCCCTCCTCGGTGCCTGTGGTTCCATGATTCCCTCCCTGTTGACAGGATGACTGTGGGCAAGGATGTGTCCATGCTCTTCCCGGACGTTGTGAATTGCATGCAAACAGAGGACCTGGAGTTGAAGAAGCTGGTGTACCTGTACCTCATCAACTACGCAAAGACGCAGCCGGACTTGGCCATCATGGCTGTGAACACCTTTGTCAAGGTGAGTGGGCAGGCTGGGTGAGTAAGTGTGGGGAGGGTTGATGACACCTTGAGGCATCAGGCACGAGGCAAACAGTGTGATGGCGCGTGCAGATTAGATGAACAAGACGTACAAGCGCATGCGCTTACACATACAAATAAGCATACACATACACACACGTACACACACACGTATGCGCGCGCACACACACACACACACACACACACACACACACACACACACACACACACATACACACACACATACACACACTCACACAGCTAATGCGTGACGCGTGCACGTGCGTACAAACGTCCCACCCCCCCTTTCTGTACGCACATGCACATAAACACCTAAACGCACATTGACAGACACACGCCCACTAACATGCAAACATACATACAGGCCTTTGCACACCAACACGCATTGACAGACACGCGCCCACAAGCATGCCCCCATATGCTCACACACGCATGTGCACAACCTCAACAATTATATATAGAATGTACACATGTGCATATTTCTGCGCTTGCACGCATACACGTTCACCCGAGCATTCACACAGGCGGCTCACAACTCAGGAGCTTTAAAACAGACAAGTTCACACGCACTTCTGTGTGAACATATGCATGGAAGGAGGCACGCATGAACAATGACTGACGCAATGGTGTCGCTCGCAGGACTCTTAAGAATAGAACCACTGCAGAACCACTGCAAACATACAAAACATGTGGTATCCACACAGATAAGCACACATCATCATCATATTTCCATTAGCATCCATGTACAACGCACACATCCGAGGCTCACATGTTCAGGCAAGGCACACATTTCACACCAGTGGTTACGTACCACACACAGCGTGGGCGAACATTATCAAGACATATAAACGCAACGCACGCAGGACTCTCAAGACCCCAATCCTCTGATTAGGGCCCTGGCTGTGCGCACTATGGGATGCATCCGCGTGGACAAGATCACTGAGTACTTGTGTGACCCACTTGATCGCTGCCTCAAGGTATCTTGCTGTACTATCAGGAAAGGAGTGGCAATCTGTAGAATTGTGACACGATGAATAAAAGGTCTCACCGAGTCTTGTGAGACCGCCTAGGCCGCTGCGTAAAGACAGTGCCTATACCATTGCTTCAAGTTCTTGCCTCGGCCGCTGCTTTAAGGAAATGCCTAGACCGCTGCCTTTAGTATTTGCCTTGACCGCTGCCATATATTTGTGCCTAGACCGCTGCCTTAAGGCGGTGCCTCAACGCAGTGAGCTGCGAGCGTGAGTGTCGGGCATGGAATTGCCTACTTTGAAACGGAGAAGTCAAGAAGCTGCTGGCCGCTGAACTGTAGGCCGTTGAAAAAGGACAGCAAGGAATAAGTATTGGGGTGTTTGTTGTTATGAGTCTCAGTGCCGTGCAAGCTGTTGTATTGAGATGTTGTACCGTGAGCTGCAGTGCCTTTGTGCTGTTGCTGTGTGGTGAGTAGGGACAGTCAGAGCCATGATGGAAAGACTAAGGCTGGCCTTGGTTATGCTGAGTAACTCGAAGACAGCCAGAGTCATAATGAGCAATAAGGGTTGTTCATGGCTTTAGTAAGTAATGTTTGGTTGGCCAGAGCCTTGATGATAAAAAGTTAGGATTGGCTAGGGTTATACAAGCGCTCCGTAGCTGACTGTCTATATGGAGATTTCCCTGCCAAAAACACAGCGTACTCACCGTGCATGTTTGGTCGTTGCCACCGCCTGGTGGTGAGCCAATGTGCGGAGAGCTGTGGGCTACATTAAAGCGTATAGTGGTCAAAGTGTTAGCTGCACTCACCAGGTCACAGTGGACTATGTAAGCTGATAATCAAGTGTTTGATGGAGTTTCCCCCCTGGAAGTCAAGCATGCCTAATTATCCCAAGATGTGGGGTGCACAGGATGTAACTCCCTGTGTTGCTTAATTGTCTGGCAATAAATAATGTCAACCGCTGCCAGATACTTATCTGTGTGCATCTACTGCAAGTGGATTTTGGTGCCGTGGTTAAGGACAGGTCTCAATGTCCAGTGAGCAGAAACTGCACACTGGAGCGCAAGAGAGTGCAATCTGTTTGCTCCTTGGCGCCTGTTTGTTATTATCTCTTTCGATGCTTGCAAACAAAGGTTGTTTATATAATCCATTTGGGGCAAGGCCGTCAGCTGCTTGTTGGTTAAAAAGCACATTACGTCTGCTTGTTGGCTAGAAAGCACATACGTCTGCTTGTTGGCTAGAAAGCACATTACGTCTGCTTGTTGGCTAGAAAGCACATTACGTCTGCTTGTTGGCTAGAAAGCACATTACGTGTGCGTGGCCATGATTGTTAGGTTCACAGTTTGCATGCACACGTACACGCACACAGGCACGCACACAGACACACACATACACACGCATGCACCCGCAACACATGTCCGCACACTCTGGCGACTAACATTGCGCAGGATGACGACCCGTACGTGCGCAAAACCGCTGCGGTGTGTGTGGCAAAGCTGTATGACATCAACCCTGAAATGGTGGATGACAGGGGCTTCTTGGAAATGCTGCGGGTGAGGGGCACGGGGGTCGGTTTGTATTGGTTGAATCTGGTTGGCTCTGGTTGACTCTGGTTGGCTCTGGCTTGCTCTGCTGCGGGTGAGGGGCACGAGGGTCGGTTGGCTCTGGTTTGCTCTGTCCTGCATCATAGGGCAGCAGCACGCACTCCATGAAAATTAGCGCATCAGTGCATCAACGTGCACCAAAGAGATGCAGGGCATGTCAATGAGGACTACGGAGCATCTTTGTATCAGAGGATAGGCGCAACTTAAAGCACGAGCACCTTCTAGAAGGCTAGTGCATCAATGCACGCATTTGTACGTCAGAAAAGGTGCAGGGCACGTCATTGAGGACTATTGTGCATCAGAGGATAGGCGCAACTTAGAGCACGTGCTCGGTGTAAAAAGCGTCTGCCAGCATGTTGTTATGTTTCATTAGATCAACATGATGCACCATGTTTTGGGTTGACCAGAGTCATGTATGCAGTAGTCTGTTATAAGAATGCACATGTATGTTCATACGATGCAATTCAGGTTTGCCCCAAGCGTCATATGCCATCATGGTATTATTTGCACCTATAATTGCTCTGTTGAGTCTGTGCGCCATGCTTTGGGTATGGATCAACACTGGTGCTTAATGAATAGTAGACTACCATTTATGGTCCTGCATCATCCTAGCATAATGAGTATGTCTGCCCTGGATGTAGTCTGGGCAGCATATCTGGATCTGGATGTAGTCTGGGCAACATAATGTTATTTCAGCACTTTTAACTATTCTTACCATAGAGTTTACCCCAGGACTCGTGGAACAAATACACACGCACACAAGTCGCAACTTCTCTGTTGCAAATTATCATGTGGCTTGTCTCATCAAAAACATTCCCTTGAATTTGCTCTGTGATTCCTTCCTAGCACGTGTCCTTGTCGTCATCCAAATTTTTAATGTGTATATGAAGTTTTATATTGAACCCGCTTTCTTTTACCGGACTGGATGTGCAGGACATGCTTTCTGATGCAAATCCAATGGTGGTGGCCAATGCATTGGCCTGCTTGCAGGTGAGTGACCTACATTTAAGGCAGCATGTATTCATGCCCTCACGTATTGTAGCAGCGGCATTGTAAAGTGTAGCAGCGGCATCGTAACGAAAGGCAAACCAAGCGAGCATGCTCTTTAATGTATTGTAGCATAAAAAAGAAGGTAAACCAGAGGCGAGCACGGCATTGACTTGAGCAGCGGACCTGTGAAGCAACGTACCGTACGTATATGTACTCACTGCCCGCCCTTCTAAATAGTAAAAAGAATCGGTCACCACCCACCCAAAATCTTGTAAAATCCCTGCAAAATCTGGAAGATTACGTGAAATAATTGATTCCATTGATTTGATCCCCGCTCCCGCTCCCCCCTCCCAAACGTTATTTAGGGGCGCTGGTATTCTTGCGTACGGTGTAACAGAAAGCGAGCGTGAGCTTTGGTGTACTGTTCATTTCCAGGAGACAGGCATGGTGTACCTACATTAGTGACCTAAAGTGTTCAAAAGCATGAGAGTGTGAGCAAAGCACTGTTGAGCCTGCAACTCCAGCTGTACGTAATTGGTCGCACCCTGCTGCTGACTCATTTCATTGCACGGTCACTGAAAAAGGCTTATCCTCCTAGCCACTACAATTCACCCGATGTGTGTATGCGTGTTAGGGTTTAGGAAGAGGACTTATAGATCGTTACGTGGGGCTCTAATCGTATCGTGCATGGCATGCCGTCAAGGCCAAATGCCGTGTTGCTGTGCCTCTTTTTAGCACTACCAACAACACGCTTGTTTCCACCTGCAATATCGCTGCAGGAGCTGCAAGAACTCAGCAGACGCGACATGCTGCACATGACCAGCCAAATGCCGTGTTGCTGTGCCTCTTTCCAGCACTGCCAACCCACTCATTTCCACCTGCAACATTGCTGCAGGAGCTGCAAGAGCTCAGCGGACGCGACATGCTGCACATGACCAGCCAAACGCTGCAAAAGCTCCTACCAGTCCTGAACGAGTGCACCGAGTGGGGGCAGGTAGGCAGATGGGTTGGGTTGCACGCACTTTCACCATGCTGTGCTTGTCTCCCAACACAGGTCTCAGGGGTATATCAGGAGCATCCTGTTTGGTTGGGTTGCCCGCACTTTTTTGCTGCCCTGTGCGTACCCCTTCGCTTGTCTTGGGGGTGCGACTACATGTTTATCACTAGGGTTGGCCAGAACCACATATATACGGTGTATATACGGAATTTCTGGCAGGGAAATTCCCAAATATACGGACACATACGGTGAATATGTATACAGTCTGGCCAACCCTGTTTATCACCCACATAGGCTTTTAAGATTGCAATGACAGCATCCTGTTTGTTCCCACACCATGCAGCGCTGTGCGCATCTTCCGATACAGGCCTTGGGAGTATTATGTCCAGCAGTGGGAACCTGTGATTGTCAGCTTCCCAGGAAGGAGCTGAGTCCTCTGCAGCTGGTTAGCAAGGACGCGCGCTTGTGTCTGCGTGTACGTGCAGGTCTTCATCCTTGACTCCCTGGCGACCTATCAGTGCCAGGACCTTAAGGAGGCAGAAAAGATCGCAGAGCGTGTGATGCCACGGCTGCAGCATGTGAACTCTGCTGTCGTGCTGTCTGCCATCAAGGTAGGTGTGTGTGTGTGTGTGTGTCACGGCTGCAGCATGTGAACTCTGCTGTCGTGCTGTCTGCCATCAAGTGGTGTGTGTGTGTGGTGTCTGCAATTTTGTGGTGTGTATCATGAAGGTGTTTGTAGCCTGGACGAATTTGTTAGCTCCTTTCATATCCCTTTATGCCAAGAGGATGTGTATAAAAAGGGCATGAACAAATAGTTGGCAAATGTCTGTCCACGGGCGGTGTATGTCTTGTGTCAGCCATCAAAGGTTTTTTTAACAATTGTGTGTGGAGCCTTCCTCAGTACGGGTTCAAAAGCGCTGTTACGTAACCTTCCACATGTGTCTGCCACCAAGGTGGGCGTATGTCGTTTGTGTGGTCTGCATGAGTGTGGTATCCAATTCGATAGTGTCTGACCCGCCACTTTGATGTCTGCTACCAGGGTGGGAGGTGTCAAATTAAATGGATGGATAGGCTTTCATGCTACACCACAAATTAGTAGAGCAATTGCAGGATTATATCTCTGCTTAATTGGCATCGTCTAGCTGTGAATCTTTATCCGCCTTCGGAATAAAAGGACAGGCTGTCCACGACAAATCTTTAACTTGTGCAAGGCAGCGACGCGTCATGTATAGGGTTGGCCAGAACCGTATATATACACCGTATGCGACCATATATTTGGTAATTTCCCAGCCAAAAATACCACATATACACCGTAAACATATGGTCTTGGCCAGCCCTTATCATGTATTAAAGGCAATACAAAGCTTGACTAGTCTAGAAAGTTTGTATCAAACGACTGTACGCTGCAGGTCATTTTCCGGCTCATGGACTACATTCAGAACGAGGATGTGGTCAAGGTTTGGGTCAAAAAGATGGCGCCCCCCCTGGTCACCCTTCTTGGCTCAGAACCTGAGGTAAGACCGGCTTGGGTGTCTAGTGTGGATGTGACGTATGTCTCAATCCTTTGCATTTCGACCGATCATTTGAAGACTTGCCATCTGTCAGTTCCGCGCATGGATGGCCTCTGCATTTGTGTGGCTTTAGCAACTCCTACTGAGCTACAAACTATGACCCTGCGTAGTGTGCCTCAATCATTGCCCAAAAGTGTTCAAGACCAGCCAGGCTGACGAATGCAGAATTGAATTCGTACTCATTTCATATTTGCATTTTCGTTCTAAAATTGCTTTCATCTTCATTTCCTACTTTGGGTACAAGCCCTTTTAGCTTCCCTTGCGAGCTTGCGAGTGCTCAAGCCAGCCTGGAAAATTTTGTGCTAACATATGCTCCCATCTTTGTATCACTACCTGCCTTCATTGCGTGGCCAGCGCCGTGGCTAAGCTTTCCTTGCACACGTTGAAATTCAGCCAGACGTCTGCTCCCATCATTTGTTTGTCTTAGGTGCAATACGTGGCTCTGCGCAACATCAACCTTATCATCCAAAAGCGGCCGTCCATCCTTGCAAACGAAGTCAAGGTAAGAGCGAGGATGTTCACGCTTCATGAAGAGGCTGCGACACCTGTGTTTCCATTGAATGTAGGTTAGCCGGAACCACATATATACGGTAGTTCTATTCCGGCTCGGCTCCACCGAATGTTGGAAGGGAATTACACATGGCCAACATCCAGCTGAAAACCTGAGAAACACTGAACTGGCTAAAGCTGAAGCCCTCCTAGGAGAGTAACAAAAAAGTTAGCATCTGGGTCGTTAACACCCATACCTGCCAACTAATACAGCAAGAAGAGAAGGGGAAAACTAAACCGAAACGCTGTCTGAAGACCAGGTGTAAAAAGGATGGTTCCTATAGCGCAAGCTGTGGCAAACAGTTCCAACTGACATTCGGTTGCACTCGCCTCCAAGAACGTGAGTACTTCTGCAGCAGGCTGCAAAGTACTCTGTAGTTTTGGCAGGGATATCACGAAATATACGGTGTAAATATACTGTTTTGCCACCCTAATGAAATGTCCTTATCATGTGCGATTTGTGGGGATGGTATGTGTTGGGGGCACATGTAGATGTGGAAAACGTTGAACTATTTTCTATTTGCGTGGTGTTGCATGACTCAGACGCATATTGTATTCTCTGCTGAAGGTTGTCAAAGCCACGTTTGTAATGATTCGTAAAGTGTATTCTGAAAAATGCCCATGCATGGTCTTCGAGGCCTCACGTGAGCGGCAAAATGTGTGCTAGCAATTGAATAAAGCTCCTGTTTCCTTCCGGCAAGGTTGCCTGTGATTAGGAGCAAGCTGGCAATAGATGGCTGTTTCTGCCTTTGTAGTGTTCCAATTATGGCGTCTTTTTTCCAAATTTTGTTGTCATTGTGAGCCAACTGACTAAATAAGAGAATATGCAAACTGTGCAAACCTGTTGCTGCTGCCATCCTCTACCCTGATATGCAGAGTTGGCCAGAACCATATATATACGGTGTATATACGGTATTTTTGCCAGGGAAATCATCAAATATACGGTCATATACGGTGTATATATACGGTTCTGGCCAACCCTACTGATATGCTTCTCCACAAGCAGCACGCGCTTCCTGTTTGTTTACAGTCTGCTATTTTGAACGCATAAAACGCAATGCAGGTGTTCTTCTGCAAGTACAATGACCCCATCTACGTGAAGCTGGAGAAGTTAGAGATCATGATTAAGCTGGCCAGCGAAAAGAACATTGACCAGGTAATGCTTGCAGTTGTTCTTTTAACGGCTTGAAATTAATATAGCCGTTTTTATTCTGAGAGTCTCTTTATTTGGTTTTATCATGTTACAGACCACAGGAGTGTGTGCAATGATGCATTAGATGCAGTAAGCTAATGATTGGCTCTTACCAGTACCTGAGACCTTCAGAAATATTTCACGGTCATTTCCGTGCTTATCCAATGTGCACATGTCATACCATTTAAATTTTCACATGCGGCAGCTAGCTTTTCCGCTTCTGTGAGCTCACGTGTCAGGCTGCCATCCAAAATGCAGGTGCTCTTGGAGTTCAAGGAGTACGCCCAGGAGGTGGATGTGGACTTCGTGCGAAAGGCAAGTTTTTTCCTTTGTCCAGGGTTTTCATTTTGATGTAGAGGACAAAATGAACATAAGGAGAGTTTCTATTGGGCAGCACTTCCTCCTGGTCTGTATGGTGTGCAATCGGAACTCCCAACTCTCCTCCTTGTTTTGTTTGCATCCCTGGTCTTATTTTCTTCTCGTCTGGTCCTGAAAGGCGCCTCCTTACCGCTTGCAACTTTTTTGTCTATCTCAGGTGTTGGTGCTGAGCCCTAAGGCCCATCATATATTACAAGTAACAAAAGTTGCCAAACCTTTTAACCTTAGCTCATCCTGTGTCGAAAGGTCACATGGCTGATTGAACTCCACTTTGGCCAGTGCGCCACCATGCTGTCTAAAGCGCATTCAGTGTTACACGCTCCATATTTTACAGAGGCACTGTATTTATTGTCTGTGCTGTCTTGCGCAATAAGCGCTGCACTCCCCATACCAGTTCATAAGCGTATTCCTTGCTTGTGCACAATGTGTGCTGCTTGCTATATACTCGTTCTGAACTGTTTTCCTTGCCTTGCCTGTGCCTGTGCCTCAGGCTGTACGTGCCATCGGCCGGTGTGCCGTCATCCTGGAGCGCGCTGCGGAGAAGTGCATCAACGTGCTGCTGGAACTCATCCAGACCAAGGTCAACTACGTGGTGCAGGAGGCTATCATCGTCATCAAGGTGGGTGTCTCTGTGTGGGTGTGGGTGTGGGTGTGGGTGTAAGGGGTAGTGTGGGGTGGTACGTGGTACGTGGAACGTGGTACGTAATGGGAAGTGTGCTTTCCTTGTTCATGTATTTGCAACTGTATAGGCTATGTCGTCATCACCAAGCGTTTTGTATGCGACCCTGTTGTTTTAGAATTGTTGCTTAAGCTAGAGCACACGACGTCTCGCTGCGTTACTTGCATTAAAGGATGTGTACCAACCAGTTCAGTTATGTTATCGCCAGCACCGAGTGTAGCACCAAAACACCCAAAGCTGGCAGCTGAGCGTGCAAGCCAACGCCCAATTAATTGTGAACGCAGCACCAATGAAAAGGTTGTTTACCATTTCAGTATCAGTCGTACTTTTGTGAACCAATGTTTCCTTGCTGATTGCTGTATCCCGGATGCAACTGCTTGTATGAAGCACGCATCGCTCTGCTCCCTGACTGCACGCGTTTATTGCTGTGGAGTGCCGCAGGATATTTTCCGGCGTTACCCCAACCAGTACGAGAGCATCATCGCTACGCTGTGCGAGAACTTGGAATCTCTGGATGAGCCTGAGGCCAAGGTAAGCATTACATTTGGTTAAGGGCTGCGATGACATGGACCGCTTGGTAACGCAGTGCATGCAGTACTGCTGGCCCCTGATGCTGTAGGGATTGGTGTCCAGGATGCTGAGGTGACGGGTTAGGACTACACTTATCACCATGCTAGTCCTGGTTAGTTCAGAGGATTTGCTACATTGAAATGAAGCCAGTAATAGAGGATGTAGCAAGCAAGTCCTCAGGCTGGTTGGGAGTAAGGTTAGTGATCAGTGAGGTACGGATATGGACAAGTCCTGGCTGAAGCTTCTCGGGTCTGTGCACCTGATGGGCACGCACGTACCTGACAGCTGGGGGTATGACTCTGGATTCGCTGTTGTTCTCTTGACAGAACTCCCTAACTTGAGAGTGAGAAAGTGAGATGGTTGGTTGTATGCAATGCTAGTCCTTCCGCCCAGTTCAAGCCTCATTTACTTGGCCTAGATCACTTTTTGTTTTTGTCACAGTACATATAGCCAAGCATTTACTACTGCAGTTCACAAATACGTCAAAAGTTGCTTTGACTTCGTAAGTGCATAACCAAGCATCTTGTTTGTTCCAGCATTCTTTTGCGATCCAGGTATCTATGATCTGAATCATTGGGGAGTGTGCCAAGTTTATTCTGACTTTAAGGATGCCTTACTTAATATACCCCCCCCATTTAACCTTTTTTGAGGAGATGCGGTGATCAAAACAATTCTTGAAAATTTTTTAGGAACAGCACGTACACTTATAACCAATTGCCTCATGTATTCCAACGACCTTTTACAATCCAGGCGTCTATGATTTGGATCATCGGGGAGTATGCTGAGCGCATTGACAACGCGGACGAGCTTTTGGAGTCCTTTTTGGAGACATTCCCTGAGGAAACAAGCATGGTGTGTACCCTAGCATTTTTAAACAATTTTCACCTCCTTTGTGTAATATTGTAAGTCTGTGACATGCCTTCAGCCTCGCAGGGTTGGCCCCTGTCTTTGGTTTTTATTGGCCTGTTATACAGTGAAATGCGCTTGTGCTGATTTACCTGGAACTGTCAGTGTCTTCTGGTATAGTCTGACAACTCATTACTGCAGCTAACGATAATACACACACATGCTAACACTATCACCACTGGATGTTCTTCAGCAGTTCAGGTAGATGCTCACGCTCAAAAGCTATACAAAAAACCTATTGCTCGCATCGGTGCTATACAGACATTTTATCGCCCGTGCTTGGTTGGCTACAGGTCCAGCTGCAGCTGCTAACAGCCACCGTCAAGCTCTTCCTGAAGCGACCCAACGAGCTAGCCCAAAAAGTCATCAGTTTGGTGAGTTCTGCATGTCGTTGGTCGCAGGGCATTGTGTGGTGTGCACGTAGTATTCTTGGTGCAAACATCTCCTACGTTGCAGCCACGTGCTGTTGCTCATACGATCGTGGCAGACCCTAGTTATTAAAGGCTGAGTTGGTTCTTGGGGCTGCTACTACTGAGGCGTACATGTATGGTCAACCAGAACTGTATGATGACACAGAGGGATGCAAAGGGATGACCGGCGGTAAGAAGTTTGTGAAGCTGGCATTTATCGGCTAACGTAGTTGATGCAGGTGTTAATTGAATTATAAAGCGTGCTAGTGCACCATACAGCAAATCATAAAGCGTGCCAGTGCACCATACATCAAATTATAAAGCGTAACATTACACCACACATAGAATTACAGAGCGTAACTGCAACCATACCTTGAATCACAGAGCGCAACAGTATACCATACATAAGTGCACCCAGAAAGGAATTCGTATTAAGAAACCGCCAAGTGTGTGATCTTATGGTTGTGGCTGGTCCAACATGTACTAGCCAGCTGCGCAGCATCCAGCGTTTCTTGCCATGCCATGCAGCAGCACCCAAGCGGGTGCGCTCCTTAATTGCTGTGACGCATGTATGTATTGATTTGTTAAGAAGTTAAGACCCAGGCGTGCTCCTTACTTGCTGTGATGCATGTATTGATTTGTTATGAAGTTTAGACCCAGGCGCGCTCCTTACTTGCTTTGACGCGTGTATTGATTTGTGTTTCTCCTGGCACTAAAGTAGGAAGTTTAACCCCAGGCGCAGCTCCTTGTTGCTCCCCAAAATCCCCCCCTATAGCAAGACTACGAACACACTCTCTTTCCACTTGCCAGTGCCGTTGCCTGTCTAACTCTCACGTGCTAGCTGCCTGTCTAACTCTGACGCGCTAGCTGCCTGTCTAACTCTGATGCGCTAGCTGCCTGTCTAACTCTGATGCGCTAGCTGCCTGCCGTACTCTGATGCGCTAGCTGCCTGTCGTACTCTGACGCGCTAGCTGCCTGTCTATGAAGTTTAGACTCAGCCCCGTCCTTCGGTTTTGGACCTCATAGGTGTTGAGCTGCGCCACTACCGAAACAGACAACCCGGACTTGCGAGACCGTGCTTACATTTACTGGCGCCTACTGTCGACAGACCCAGAGGTGTGTGTGTGTGTCTGTCTGTGTCTGTGTCTGTTTGTGGGTTCTGGTGTTGGTGGGGGTGGGTGTACGTGGTGATTTGATGAGTGTGTGTGGAGGATAAGTTGTTGTAAGTGATTGGGTAGTTGTAGGTGTAGGTGTAAGTGTAGGTGTGGGTGAGTTTTTTGGGTGACCACACATGTGCCTATGTGCTTTTATGTATGTGTACGTGTATATGACATACACACATGTGTTGTGTTCGATGATCTTGTGCACATTACCAGCCTCTGTATACCTTGACAACAAAACTAAGCAACTGCGCATCAATCACCGCACGACTCAGGCCGCCAAGGACGTGGTTTTGTGTGAGAAGCCAGTGATTACAGACGACTCTTCCAACTTGGAGCCCTTGCTGCTGAACAAACTCATGGGGCAGGTGCGCACGAGTGTGCCGATGCGATGCATGCATAAACATGCTGAATAAACTCATGGGGCAGGTGCGCACGAGTGTGCCGATGCGATGCATGCATAAACATGCTGAATAAACTCATGGGGCAGGTGCGCACGAGGGGTGCCGATGCGATGCATGCATAAACATGCTGAATAAACTCATGGGGCAGGTGCGCACGAGTGTGCCGATGCGATGCATGCATTAACATGCGCATGTGCCTGGACATGCACGCACGCGCCTCAACATGCACAAGACGCACCAACGTTTCAGCCGCTAGTAGCCATGCGCAGACGCGCATGTTAGCAGCAGCGCAGAGTAGTGAATGCATGGGTTGATATTTCAACTGTTTCAGGTGAGGGACGGATGGCTTCAGGGTAAGCTTCCACTTGCGGCATACCTTGAAGCCATCCTTCTCTTGCACAGTTCACTGCTTCGTCAGGCCTTGCGTGGTTCACTGCTTCGTCAGGCCTTGTGTGGTTCACTGCTTCGTCAGGTCTTGTGTGGTTTACTGCTTCATCGGGTCTTGCATGGTTCACTACTTCATCAGGTCTTGCATTTGCATAGCCTGGTGGTTGCCTGGTGGTCCTCTGGTGGCATAGTTCACTGCTTCATCAGGTCTTGCATTTGCATTGCCTGCCATACCCAGACTTGTGTGTCTTGCACTCAGATTGACTAGGAATTCAGTTTAGATTTTGCACGGGTCCCATCTTTGTTTACTGGCACAAAGGAGCGCACCTCGTTTTTCTGATTAAATATTGACATGTTTGCGTGGACAATGTTTGCGTGCATGTAATTCTCCAGATAGCTGTGTCTGTATGTCTCGCTACATATGCAATCTTCTACTTTGGCATGTGTGTGTCTATGGTTGTGCATTTGATTAAGTTGCTGGGCCCATGCTGTCACTGTGCTTGCTTTGCTACCCTCACGCACATGTGTTTGACCTACACATACATTTAATTAAGCTACTCGTACATGTGTGTGTGTCTGGCCTCGTACAGATAGCCACCCTGGCCTCTGTGTACCACAAGCCTGCTGACACCTTCGTGAGCCGGCAACGAATAGCAGTACAGAAAGCGGATGAGTTGCAGGTGAGCAGCAATAGGCGATGGTGGTGGTGGTGGTGGGGGTGGTGGTGGTGGTG
>Ga0307948_1001890_pt1 | contig 15012 bp, 16 predicted proteins | sample OrgLakmetagen280_FD_201824 | JGI IMG/M metagenome (GOLD analysis project Ga0307948, IMG submission 201824) | Saline water microbial communities from Organic Lake, Antarctica - #280 | ecosystem: Environmental > Aquatic > Non-marine Saline and Alkaline > Saline | place: Antarctica: Organic Lake...
ATACTACACACGATTGTGCACTGCAGGGACGATGCAACATTACAATTACATTACCCACACAGTGAATCAAAAACAACAATTAAGTGCCCCCTCCAACTTAGGCGTTGCATGGCATATGGAGCAAGCTGAGTCTGATCACAACGCCGGTAAATAAGCGCTGGCGTGTAAGAAGTGTGACCCAGGGCAAAAGAGGCTCCTTTGTCCATGGAAAATAATAAGGTTTAAGGGCACAGGACAGAAGTTATCATGCAGGGCATGAGGGTATAACACCAATAACAATTGAGGCAAAGGCCCCTCATCATTTAAGACATCTGATACGTGTGGCATGGTAAAACATCGTTGCGTGTGCAGTAGCATGAAAACAAGAGCTTAACACACGAAAGGAATCTGCTGCGAAGAAGAAGAGGCATGCAAGCCAGTCCGGTGAGATGCCCAGGGACGCGCACGTAGAAGTGTACCTAACATGACACTCACATTTGCCCGAGGTTCCCGTCATTACGTGCTTTGATCAACTCCTGTAACCATTCTTTGTGCTCGTCTGAGGTTACATTGAGCTCCTTGCGCAGCTTAAGCATCAGCTTCATTGTCTCCTGTGAGGGGCGGGGAGGGGAGGCTTCAAACAGTTACAAACGCATGTATGCTGCATCAGGACTACACAGGCAAGCCAATTGGCCAAAGGATCACTCACGGGAGTGCTGGTGTTGCGAGCAAACAACGCCCTGAGCACATTCTCGTAAGCCTGCTTGTTGAGTTGAGCTAGGCGCCCAGCAACGCTATTTTCCATCCTTGCAAATGCAAATAAACTTAATTCCTGCAGCTACCATTGTTTTTGGATTTTCGTGCGCTGTGTGCTACGGAAACCCAACCATTTACGATTAAAACAATACATCCAAAGCAATGTCTGCGGCCTTGGGTGCCTGCAGCACAAACCGTGTCCTGAGTGGCAGGACATCCCGCCGAGCAGGCAGGTCCGTCCTTTCCGTCTCTCGATCCGCTGCCACCACGGAAGCCCCCATCACTACTCTCCACATTGCCAAGTACCACGGCCTAGGAAATGACTTCATTCTAGTGAGTTGCGTGTGGAGGTAGGCAACTGCTTGCACTGTATGCTCACCCCTTCCCCTTACACATTCAGGTGGATAACAGGCATGCTCCCACTCCCCTCGTCACGCCTGAGCAGGCTGTGCGCCTGTGTTCACGCAATTTTGGAGTGGGGGCTGATGGGGTGGGTGGTTTCGTACTCTCCACAACACATACACACGCGCACACATACATGCACGCGCACACACACATACACGCGCGCATGCACACATACACGCATACACACACGCGCGCACGCACACACACACACTCACACACACTCTCACACTCTCACACACACACACCCACACCCACACACACACACCCACACACACACACCCACACCCACACCCACACCCACACACACACACACACACACACACAGATATACACGCACACCACGTTTGAAACTAACATTCATTTCTTCCACACGCTTACTTTGACAGGTGATCTTTGCCCTGCCTCCCGTTGGAGACACCGACCTGACTATGCGCATCTTCAACTCGGATGGTAGCGAGCCTGAGATGTGCGGAAATGGCATTCGCTGTCTAGCGCGTTTTGTGGCTGATGTGGACAAGGCAGCCCCACGGAAATACAAGATTCACACCCTTGCAGGTGAGCATTGGTCCCCGCAAACGCGCTGCAACTTCTCTCAAGACAACAGGTCATGCTCTTCACCAATTGCTCCCATAGAACATTGAACGCTCTGCAAATCTTGCGCACAGCTGCTGCATCTTCATGATCTTGCTGCATCTTCATAATCTTGATGCTTGTAGGCCTCATCCAGCCTGAGCTCTTGCCAGATGGCCAGGTCAAAGTGGATATGGGCGAGCCAATCCTGGAGGGGCCAAAGGTCCCAACCACCCTTGTTCCCACCAAAGGCTCCACTGTTGTAGAGCAGGTGTGTGTATTTATATATCTTTGTGTGTGTTGGGTTGAGAAAAGGTCGCAGTTGTTTAGAGAAAATTCATTAAAGAAAGGTCGGGTATTGTAGTTTGTGTCAAGAGCCCAATCTAAAACATGGTTGTCATCTCAGGCTATGCCTTTAGTTCATTAAATCAATTATTTGCAGGACTTGCAACGTGAGTGTTTTAGCACATATATCAGATATCAGCAACGTGACCACTCTAAAAGTTGCGGCAGAAGCTTCAATATGATAAAATACTTCCCATTTGCTGTGCCCAAAATGATGGGCATGCATGCCTTGCTCAATACTCTTTGCATACATGTCAACTTGCTGTACATGTCGACGCAGGAGCTTATGGTGGACGGTCACAGCGTCAAGGTCACATGCGTGAGCATGGGCAATCCTCATGCCATTACCTACAGCATAGATGGCAGACCCATCAAGGTGTGCTTGCATTTTTGTCCATTAGTGGCTTTCAATGGTATTCACTGGCAACTCATCTCCGCTTTGGGAGTGTACTATGTCATTGAGTCAAATTGCTACACAGCCGCTGCTGCCACGCGCATATTTTTATGATATCTTGAAACAGGTGGATGATCTGGACCTGTACGGCCTGGGGCCCAAGTGCGAAAAGCACGAGGCCTTCCCTGCCAAGATCAACACCGAGTTTGTGGAGATCCTGAGCCGTCAGCACGTTCGCATGGTTGTGTGGGAGCGAGGAGCAGGGCGCACCCTGGCTTGTGGGACAGGCGCATGTGCCACAGTGGTAGCAGGTGAAGTAATGTACCAGGGGGGTGGCCCAAAGGAGGCAGGAGAAGGGCAGTTCCTTGCGTGATGATGCGAAGTAGACTGGTTTGGCAAGGAGATTCTGTGCTGCCTTTGGATTCGGAATCCATCGTGAACTGGACGTTTCTGGGGCGGTCCGTGGCGGTCAATCTAACAACTTTTCGGTTTGCAAAGTCGCTCCTTCATTGATTTGGCTTCCCTTTCGCCTCCCCTTGCAGGTGTACTTGAGGGCAAGGTCGACCGCCAGTGCAGAGTGGATCTGCCCGGCGGTCCTTTGTACATAGAGTGGGGGGCAGAGGATAACAAGATCTACATGACTGGCCCAGCGGAACTGGTTTTTAATGGGACTGTCGGACTCTGATAAGGTTTACAAGGTTTACAAGGAAAGGCCTTCAGTCAAAGCGTGCGACTGCTAGCCTGCTCATAAAAAATGTAGAATAAATAGTGTTTGCTTGTTGTTGTTCTGGTGCAAACTATGCCCTTGCCTCTGAGAACAAGGACTCATATCGCAAATTTGGTGTGCCTGCAAAGAGACACTGTATGGGGGTGTGTGCAGTGGAAAATAGCATGCTGTTCATCCTGGACGTCACCATCAGCCTCAAACAAATCACAGGTAGGGGAAGACAAAACGATTGAGATCAATGGGTTCACAGTTCCGCAGCTTTTCTTTGAACCTGTACTCTTGCCAGACCAGTCATGGTCGAGAAAATATGGGAAGACCAGCAGCCAGCAGTCATCAGACCTGGAGCTCAGGCGCATGTCAGCATGTAACATGAAACTGGTAAAACTTATAAAAGTTAAATTTCAACGGGACTGTCGGACTCTGATAAGGAGCTAGCTTTTTTTTAAAGATATGCCATAGACTATCGTTCTTGACAAAAATCGAGTTTGGCAAAAATTTCTACCCTCCTGGTCTTCGGGTTTTGTTGTTGGAAGAGATCTTGCAGGTATAACGCGCGGAATTAATAAAATTTGAATTTATATAGGCAAGCGATGGGACAGAACCAGTCCGGGCAGGGAGGACCTCCTCCCCCTGGGGACCCAAGCCAGCAGAAAGATCAGGTGCGTGGTTGTTGCTTGAGGCATGGGCTATGGCTGCTGAACCTGATGTCTGGGGCAAGGGGATGGGCGTGGTCACAGGGAGCTGGTGTTGCACCAGGCTCTCCTTCAGCTTCCTGCTTCTTTTTTCAACAACCAGCCACTCAAGACATCCTCCCAGTCCTGCTTTTAGTGGGGTGCATGCTCACCCTTCAAGCCTGAGGTGTGTCTGTCCCCTCACATCTGAGCTCTTCCTCACACTGCCCTCCCTCCCTCTCGAAATTCACGCAGAAAAAGAAGAAGTACGAGCCCCCCGCCCCCCCGCCTCGTGTAGGCCGCAAGCAGAAGCGGCGTGATGCAGGGGCGACCTTGGGAGCACGCATGCCGAACATCGCGCCCACGGCCAAGTGCAAGCTCCGCCTGCTGAAGCTGGAGCGCGTCAAGGACTACCTGCTGATGGAGGAGGAGTACGTGAGAACGCAGGAGCTGCTTAAGCCACACGAGGAGCGCAACGAGGAGGAGCGCACCAAGGCACGTCTATTCATTACTCCAGCAACAACGTTGCCTTCTCAAGTGTTTGTGGCACCTTTTCAGCACCCACAGCTGCAACATTTTTGAGTGCACTGCCATGTCCTGTCCTGCATAGGCATGCACATCGGGCCCCTGCGCCAACAACTAATGACATTACGTTCTGTCATTCCCCAGGTGGATGACATTAGAGGATCACCGCTCACTGTGGGCACGCTGGAGGAGATCATAGATGAGAAGTAGGTCGTGCGCAAGGAATGCAGGTCTTTGGCTCGCAGAATGGAGCGTGCGCTCATGCGAAGGCCTGCGCTGTAGGGGTTGACCGCACACCTCGGAAGCTGTTATTTGGTTTGCAGCTCTCCTCATGACCATCATGTTTTTCTGTTGCAGCCATGCCATTGTGTCGTCTACCACCGGCCCTGAGTACTATGTAGCCATCTACTCCTTCGTGGACAAGACGCAGTTGGAGCCTGGGTGCTCTGTGCTGTTGCATAACAAGGTGTGCTACTGCATGATGTTGAATTTCTGTGCACCGTGGTTTTGTCTGGTCGTAGAGGACGCTTGCCCAGCTTGAATAAGGAAACACATTATCTCCCCCATACAAATTCCTCCACAATCACGCTCGCACACCACAGGTGATGTCGGTTGTAGGCATTCTTGCTGATGAAGCAGACCCAATGGTGTCAGTCATGAAGGTGGGCACTGCCTGTCTTACAAGCTTCCAGCACACACTATGAGCTATGAAAGCAGCCATAGAGCGCGACCATGTCTGGCAGCCTCATGGTTCCTTTAGATATGTTTCCAGTCAGAAGTATTCCCATGTAATTTTTCGTCCCTTTCCTTTTGCTCGGCCTCAGGTTGAAAAAGCTCCCCTTGAGTCTTATGCGGATGTAGGTGGCTTGGAGCAACAAATTCAAGAGATCAAGGAGGTGCGTCTGTGAAGCTCTTTATTCCTCATACGGCTTGGCCATCGTGCTCTCTGTCACTAAGTCACGAAAACTGAAGGGCTCCTTGTCGCAGGTCATTGTGCATTTCAATGACGTGTGGTAGTATCCACCGTTTTGACAGGAAACACGTCTTCTTAAAAAGCCCATGCTTTCTAAGTGCCCGCCTTTTTGTCGTGCGGGTTCTGTCTTTATAACAAAGGTTTTAAATAGCGGCCGAGGAATTGCGGTTGGAGGTTTTGCGCATTTGTAGGGTTGGCCGCAACCGTGTAGTACGCCGTATATGGCTGAATATTCAGTGAAATCCCTGTCAAAAATAACGGTTGTATATTGTTCTGGCCAACCCTACGCATTTCAATTTTAAGTCCTACAAGTCTGCTGCCTGTTTGTCACCTTCTTGGGACATCAAACGCACGTTGCTGTGGAGCAGTCTAACTCTCATCCCTTCCTCTGTGTGTAGGCTGTCGAGCTTCCATTAACACACCCAGAATTGTATGAAGACATTGGCATCAAGCCTCCCAAGGTAAGCTCCCCGCTTCCCTGTTACCACGCCACCAAGATTAGGAAATGAGACGCTGTCAACACCACACAGCATATGCTGGCGATTTACTATTGGCATGCATTACATTGCAGGGTGTGATTCTATATGGTGAGCCTGGAACTGGCAAGACACTCCTGGCTAAGGCAGTTGCAAACTCGACCAGCGCCACCTTCCTCCGTGTTGTTGGCTCAGAACTCATCCAAAAGTGAGCAGGAGGGTGGGAAGGCCACTTACTTTCTGTTGGGTTTCCTTGCTCTCTCTCTCTCTCTCTCTCTCTCTCTCTCTCTCTCCCCGTATAATTTAATGTCAGCTCCATGCTATGTTGCTCTGATAACACTGCTCCAATTCTTGCGCACAGATACCTAGGTGACGGTCCCAAGCTAGTCAGAGAGCTTTTCCGGGTCGCTGACGACACTGCGCCGTCGATTGTATTCATAGGTGCGAGATAAGCCACTACTGCTTTGGTTGCTCTCGTTTGACGGTACAACTTATGCATTGCTGCAGCAATTATATGTTATCATTTGTGCTTGTGTGCCAACCACTTCTGCAGATGAGATTGATGCCATCGGTACTAAGCGGTATGAATCTCAGAGCAGTGGTGAGCGAGAAATTCAGCGGACCATGCTTGAGCTTTTGAACCAGCTGGATGGCTTTGATGCTGTGGGTGATGTCAAGGTACGGTTTTCTTGTTCTTTCACTTACTCATACACACTCTCTGTGTAAGCACTGGATAGTTTTGGAGCCAAACTTAAATAATAATTAACCCAGGATGCATGCGGCTCGATTGATGTATTCTAGCAATAATATGTTAAAAAACGCCGACGCTCCGAATGTTTGTGTCTGTATTACTCAGGCTAAGCTTAACATTTAAAAACCTAGAACCCCGGTGGCACAGCAACTTATTTTGCTTTTTTTCTCGGATTGTAACTTACTAAAATACACGTCGAAAATTCATTAGGAGCAAAATAAGATAGGTATCTCAGCTGTACATTAAACGAGCTCTTGGGCTGCTGAATATTGTTTTAGGGCTTTTTGATCACTTTCAAACCGCTTTTGTAACTCGGTTTTGTCTCAGGTCATCATGGCCACCAACCGAATGGAGTCGCTTGACCCTGCCCTAATCCGGCCAGGGCGTATAGACAGAAAGGTGTGTGCAGGAAGAGATTGAAAGAGATCACGAGATGTGTAGCTTATCTTAATTGACCCAGTGAGGAAAGCGCGTAAAGTCCCTCTGTCCCTGAGACCACCAATGGGACTGATGGGGGTTAGTACTTGACTAATTTTTTCTGGCCAGATCGCAAATTGGTTTCTACCGCACTCCTTCATCCGCCCATTAGTATTTCAAGGAAGGGGCTCTTCCAATGCTGAAATGTTGACAGGAATCAGATCCCAGCAAGCTGCTCTGGCTTGTCTTTCTCACATATTGACGGCTGTTAGGGGATTGCTACCTGACCAAGTTGCCCAAGCAGATTAAGCAGCAGCTGCCCTGCTTATTTATTCTCTTGTTGCGTGCAATTCTTGGCCATGTTCATGGTTTTCTTAGCATTGAAGCATTGCGTCCAATAATTTAAACCATGTGTCCTGCTTTGCAATTTTGCGGACTATGCTGCCAATGGAAGCTGCTTTAAATGCAACAAATGCAATGTTTAGATAAGGCCTGCCCCCCCCTCCCCTTTATAGATGAGAACCCTTGAAATTTCATCTCTGACTTATTACTGCAGATTGAGTTCCCTGTGCCAGATGCCAAGACAAAGCGCCGTATCTTCACCATCCACACCAGCAGAATGACCTTCAGTGATGATGTGAATATGGAGGAGTTCGTCATGTCTAAGGTGCGTGGTTGTGGCTATTGTGCGAGAAGGAGATCGCCGCCCTGAATTAACGATTTCCGAGGGTGACGGGGTGAGTACATACGATATCTAACTTTCAACAATTAATAGACGGCGTGCTGCATTTGCATGTGTTGTCTTCTTACTCATGTGGTGTTTGAAGATGGTAATGATCCCAAAAAATGCTAGTCCCTTGTTTCTCCTCCTCCCTTTCGGTCGTGGCTGTCTTTGGGTGGTGGGTGGTGGGTGAGAAAGGTGTCACTACATCATTGCTCGTAATTTGTGCACCAAGCCAAAGCACCTGGAGGTCCTGGGATGTAACCCTCACAGCTAAAGCAATTTTAGTTGCAGCTATATAGGACATCCCTCTATCTTTTGTTAACCATCCCTCTGCCGTTTTGTACGGCCATGCTCACTAAGAAAGCCACCTTTCTATGCCACCCTGCAGGATGAGTTGAGTGGTGCTGATATCAAGGCTGTATGCACAGAGGCTGGCTTGCTAGCACTGCGTGAGAGGCGGATGCGTGTGACGCAGGTGCGTGCTTTTGCGTTTTCATGTCAAGCGCATTGTAAAAAGTATTATCGTGTGAATTTATATTTCCATCTTGCCTCTATAATACCGTCACTTGATACGGGACATCCATCAAGCATCATGTACCGTATATTTAACAACACCCCATTAAGCTAGGTCTTGACTGCTTACAGTTGTTGCCTGAGTTCATTCATCCTTTGCATGCCGACTGTTTTGCTTTGTGTATGCAACCTAAGCCATAGCCTGTGACGACTACAGTGGTAATTTGGTACACTGCAGTTCAGCTTGACCCCCTTAGACAGAAAGGAGATAAAACTCGTTCCCACTTCATTTGCCCTACGACTTCACAGGCTGATTTCAGGAAAGCCAAGGAGAAGGTCCTGTACAAGAAGAAAGAGGGCGTTCCTGAGGGGCTCTACATGTAATTTATTCGTGCTATCTCACGTCTCTTCCCCCACTTTGCTTTTTTTCTTCCTCCTGTAAGAAGATGTACTGCCAGGGGTTACAAGGGGTTACAAGGATGGCCTACAGCCCGAGACTCTGGCTGATGGCAATTGGCTGGTGAAACAAAATCAACCAGTGTCAAAAATTGAAACTAAATCTGACACAATGAAGATGTACTGCAAGGAACCTGGCTTTGGCCAGTGAATGGGTAAAGACATAAATTGTCTGCTTGCAAAGAGGCAAAATGCCAAAGGTCACCTAAGGTAAGGTAAGGTAAGGAGCATCGCTATATATGCCTCTGGGGGGCATCTGAGCGGAAGCTTGGAAAAAGCCTGAAACCAAACCAAAAAGGCGCTAGAAAAAGCTCACCAAAGAACGCAACAACTATTAGCATCGTTATAACGCAGTGGTTTTGTCCACAAAATTAGAGGTCAAACATTATAAGGAACTGAAAAACAACTAGGTGTAATACTACGTAATAATCAATCAAACTTTAAAAACTGCAATTAAAACATGCTGCTCTCCAAAACTAGCTCGCTGGCCTGCTCTTCAGCTCGACCTGCTCAGGTGAGAGGGACGCGTGGTCGTCTGGCACTGCGACTTCTTGTATTTGGCAACACATTTTGACTGCGCTCAAATTATCGTCGAGGAAAACGACACATTTCGACTCCACGTCGGATACACTGTCTACCAGCTCGAACTCGCCTGCGCTGCAGGTTCCGTGTGTCCGTTTGACCAGCTCGAAACGTCCGCTTGCGGCTCAGCCTAATGCTGCAGGCGAGTGGGTTCCCACTCGTTGCTTTTGAGGAATAGATGACCACAGCTGAGCGGTGTAATCCTCAAGAGTGTGCCATTGCACAACTCGCAGGCCTGCCTGGCTTCAACATCAATGCACCCCTTGCCACATGTGGCACATCAGCAATGCCTCAGAGGGAACGCACATTGTGCACCGCCACCGGCGCAAGCAAGGTACAGCCTGCGACTTACATCACACACATACACACACACACACACACACACACACACACACACACACACACACACAACTAACGCACACATATATACAACTCACACACACACTCTCACACACACACACACACACACACACACACACACACACACACACACACACACACACATACACACACCTGTGTGCACCTGTTTGCTTTTCAGGGTGCACCGGGCACTGTCAAAATTATCATCCAGGGCCGGAAGCTAGAGGTGTGGAGACGCACCACAGGAGGTGTACTGTGCACTGCTTAAAAAATTTGCCGCCAAGTGTTCTTTCCAGTACTAATGAAGCATACACCTGATGAATGTGCCCTCTCTTTGTCTTGGTCCCTTTCCTCTCTATTCCAGGTGACAGACGCCATCAGGACGTATGTGCAGGAGAAGATCACGCGAGCTCTCGGCAATGTGGCCCAGGTCATCAAGGAAGTCGATGTGACGTTATCCGTGCGTGGCGGAGACACGGGCACCGGAGGCAAGAAGTGGGTGCAGGTTACTGTGGTACCACTCTGAAATCCGGTAGCGTGTGGGTGCTTGAGCAAGGAAAGCTGCGCTTGCAAGTGACATGACAGCCTGGTTCTAAAGCAGTGTTCTATCAGTTCTATCGTAGCAAGCATCTCACAAGCTTCCTTTCAGAGGACCAGCAGCACGCCTGTCTTTCCCGTTTTCTTCTACAATTCAGGCTGCAAAAGGTAGACGTCACGGTGTACACCTACCGCAATGGGGTCATCCGTGTGGAGGACCAAGAGGCCACACTCTACGCATCGATTGACATTGTGTGCGACAAGGTGGGAAAGGCTTGCTTCATTTGTAAGAGTTGGCATGCTTCATTGCTCGCATCTGCTAAGAAGTCCAAAGGGCATCGCTGCTCGCACCTGCGAAGGAGTAAGCAAGTGTTCGAAACAAATGTCATTGCTGCACAGTACAGTAAAACGAAGTAGGGGTAGCAAAAGCAAAATGGGGCTCCCTGTCGCCAGTAACAGCACACACCTATATTCGCAAGGTCTTCTTTCCTTCACCCCAAGCACATACAAATGGAGCCTTTGTTCTTTTTTTGTTACAACCTAGTCGCTAGCGCAAAGAGGGCGAGCAAGACACGCACCCCAAACGAATGAAGGCAAAATTTCAGATCAGATCTGCATTGTGGACATTCGCTTTCCCGGTGACCTTGCTATTTATTGCTGTGCTTAAGTAAAATCAAGGAGCTAAGTGTTCCCCTAATTTTCCCCCAATGAGCTCCTGGATCCCCTAAGAATGTCAGAAAGAGAGCAGAGGAACTTTTTGGTTTGCCTTGCTCACATGCACCTGCACCGTATCGTAGCTGCAATGATATAGATGAACACATATTGGGGTTGATAGGCTGTTTAAAACACCTGATAGGTGGCCAAGTTTAGTTTAGTTTAGTTTGGATTACAAAGGTATTTAACCTGGAATGGCTGCTTAACCTATGAGAACGAGGTAAACCTCAAAACAGATTAAGTAAAGAAAGGGCTGTGACGCAACTGGAAATGCTGACCTTTAAGACACGAGAAGAAGTAGGCAAAAACACATCAAAGTGTAGACGTTGGTTCACCAAAAGACGCATACTGAAAAATAGTTAAGACCATTCAAAAGGGCAAAACCCACACACATTGCACACACACAAATAAGTTGGACAAGTTGGAAACGCAGGGACAACTGGAGTTTGAACACAAGTTTGAGACTACTGAAACTGGTCTGTACAACCTACTGGTCTGGTCTGTATAACCTACTGCACTGGTACTGAACTGGTACTGAAACTGAGCATGGATTAACTGCTGCTACTGCTGAATTTTGGTGCCACCATCTCCCCACATACTGTGTCGACCGAGGTCTGGTAGATGGGGCACCTGTAGGTAAAGAATAAGAGCAAAAATCACTCTGAACTGAGTCTGTGTCAAAACTCCGAACATGTTGGTGGCGTCTAGAGTTCAATTGCAGGGCAGCAGCTGGAAATGTGGTGTTGATTTAGTGCTATAGATGCTGTTCCTCTGTGAGGCTTGGTGCTGATGTGTACAAGTGCTGTTTCCATGGTTTCCATCCATCCCCATTCCCGCTGCAAACTCAAACGTTCTGGGGTCCCGTTGTATGCTGTATGCCGTATGCTGTTTCTGTAGGGGTTTCCGTCCCCCCCTCGTCAATGCTGTGCAAGGCGAGCGGTCATAATGCGAATTAGTGCTGTTTGCATGGTTTCCATCCATCCCCATTCCCGCCTTGGCCAATGACGTCCTGGGGTCCCGGTGTTTGCTAATGCTGTATGCTTGCTGTTTACAAGGTTCCCGTCCCTCCCTCGAAAGCTGCAAATTCAGCCGTCGAAGGTCCCTCTGGCGCTGATGTGTGCTTTGCTGTTTAAAGGGGTTGCTGTCCCACTACGTGCTTGTGTGATGCTGCTGTAAAGCTGCTGTGCGCGTGCTGCTGCCCCGAACCCGATTTGCTGTTTGCCTGAGATGGTTCGGCCCCCCCGCCCAGCGGAGAGGGGGCAAGTTTAACTTGTGCTTAAGGTTGTGCTGTTTAAATTAAAACTTTTATCAAGAATAGGTGGCCAAGGAAGTGTAATGTTGCGCTTTTTGCCGTCCGCACGTAGGGAGCGAGAGCACAGCAAGGACCCGTATACGCGTGTCCCTGCCCCCTAACGGTTTTTGCACCTCAATTCTGCGCACTACAACAGTGCTCCCCTCCCATCAAGTGCATGCAGCAAAGCTATTGAGTACGGAACAGCCACCTTTGTCATTTCGTTCGCCTTTGCACATTTGCAGCTTTCGAGGAAAATGACCAAGATCAAAGAGAAGGGTATCGCCAAGGGCAAGTGGCCAGGGCGTGCGGCCGACAAGAGCATAGCCAAGGAAGAGCAGGAACAAGAGTACAACGAATACTTGGACGAGGTGATTTTTGTATGATATATGGTTGCAGCCTCAGCTGTTTGATTGTACCCGTGGAGGCCAAAAGTCTAAAGGATGCCTGATTGAGCGGTACGTTGTGGCACAGATGTTGCTTCTTGCACACACGTAGACTGTTTGTAACATGGGTGTTGCTTCACACTTACGTTGCTTGTCATAAGGTTTGTTCGCGGGGTCACTGTTCTGCCTCTGGGCATATGCGTAACAGGCTGAGGAAGGCGTAGCAGCATGCACAGAAGAAAAAGCTGGAAATAGCCACTGCGCAAAGACTTAGAAGACGTAGAACAGCTGGCTTTTTTCTTCCAACTCGCTTCTTCAGGTCATTTACGAGACAAAGGTGTTTGACCGTGAAGAGAAGTTGCGGATGGAGCTGGCAGAACTGAACCAGACTTTTCCTGCTACAGTGCGTAGGACAAAGGTAAGCCTTCCTGGCTCTTCTGGCGCTTTGTTCAATAAAGCTATCAAGAAGAGGACCTAGCTTCTCTGTAACTTTGCTAAGCGTTGTTTCTCAGCTAAGCGTGTGAATAAGGCCTTTCAATTTAACACTCTACAAGCTGTACAAATTCGGTACATAAAGGTCATAACAAACACACACAGAAACGCGCTAACATGTACGTAGCTGTACGTACGCGTACAAAAATACAGAAGCGGTACATAAAGGTCATAACAAACACACACAGAAACGCGTAACATGTACGTAGATGTACGTACCCGTACAAAAATACAGAAGCGGTCGTTGCCCACATAAACGCACGCACACTCTCATGCACACAGACACACACACTCCCCCCCACACGCACACATAACACACACAACACATAAACGCACAAACACACACACACGCACATACACACACAAGCGCACACACACACACACATACACACACACACACACGCGCGCGCACAAACTGGCACACACTGAAAACCATAAATCAAGCTGATTTCACAGGATGTTCTGCAAGCTCTTGTTCATGAATGTGTGCAGGCAGCGACGCACAGTGCATGCTCCCTTAGCCGAGTCAGGAATCAATCCTGTTTCCTGACACGCAAGGAATTATACCCACAATTATCTTCTGGAGCATAATGTGTGCGTGATGTATCATCAAAATCTGTTTGCTTCTTAAAAGGCAGAGCAAACTGCGGCATTGCTGGTTATGGCTGTGCGATATCAATTGCCAAACCCTGTGTTCTGCACAACAGTGCTGGTGACGTGGACTTTCAACATGTCGCTCCAGATGATCGTAGCACAGTTACACACAGAACACTTGCGTAACCGCACAAACACACGAACATGAACAAGTACAGAATGCAAACACACACACACGCGCGCTCAAAACTCCACGCGCTGCTTACCCTCGTTTCGCCTCGCTCATGCAGGTTCTGGAGCTGGATCCAGTTTCAGCGGACGAGGCCATAGAAGAAATGGAGAACGTTGGTCACGATTTCTTTGTGTACCGAGACTTGGAGTCGGATGAAATTCAGGTGTGTTATCTTTTTGGTAAATATGAGCCACTACTGCACTGCATTAAAGAGGCAGGTAGAAGAAAAAAAAGGGTGGCAAGTATTCTCCGGCTCTTGACAAGAAATTGTCCAATAGAAGGGTGTATGTGTTCTAGCAATCTGGCGACCTAGAAAAGAAATGGAAAGAAAAAGCTACGCACAGTGAAAAGCCCTGTAAAAAAATAACTAAGCAAGCCTTGATAGAGAAAGTCCTTTTTAAAACTTGTTTAAACTATTATGTTTGCTGGCTGTCCCCTGTTTGCCTGTCGTGTGCTACTTTTCAGACTCTGTGCGTCAAGGAGTGACGGAGAGCAGGAAAGTCAGGCTGGAAGAAAAAATAATATTTATAGAGCACTGACTATTAACTTCCTGGTTGCCTTTCCTGTTTGTCGTTATCCTTAAGCAGGAGAGGCAACCAGGAAGTTTTAAGTCAGTGCTCTATTAAATAAAGAGGCAAGGGATAGAAGGAGGGGCTGGCTGGACGAACGCTTTTCTACCGGCTTTACGTTATTGTTGCTGGCTATCCCTCCTGGCTGCAGGTCGTGTACAAGCGCGCTGAACAGGGCTACGGTGTAATTGTCCCAAGAAAGCGTGACTGAGGGCTGGCTCGTGTAGCTTTAATTGTTTCGCTTTTGGTGGTCCTCCCCACAATAAATAAGCAAAAGAAACGGGCACAATCTCGAGAATTCTGACCAAGGAAAACTTTCTCATAATTACCAACAACTTGCCCGTTCTTTTGGCCTATGTTCTTATGTTGTTGTATAGGTATTTGACATTTATGTAACCTGTATTTTTAACACTTCTTTCCTTTTGTACTGCTTAGCCAAGCAAGCTAGCTTGGGGGGCGATGTATGAGCACCTCCGCGTGGTGCCCCCTGGAAAACGCCTTCGTGTGCCTTCGTGCACACGCCCGGAAATACTCGGGAGCGGCTAAGACTCATACGGCGGAGCAACACGGCAG
>Ga0307948_1001897_pt1 | contig 14990 bp, 19 predicted proteins | sample OrgLakmetagen280_FD_201824 | JGI IMG/M metagenome (GOLD analysis project Ga0307948, IMG submission 201824) | Saline water microbial communities from Organic Lake, Antarctica - #280 | ecosystem: Environmental > Aquatic > Non-marine Saline and Alkaline > Saline | place: Antarctica: Organic Lake...
TTTCGCTCTTATTCAAAACAAACATTCTCTTTCTCTATTCACTTTTCTCTTCATCATACATCTGTTTCATGTTTATTCTAGCTTCTTTTTCTGGTGTCTTGTTCAGTCTGGCCTCTTTCTCTTCTTGGAGCTGGCTTTTTTATGCTATAGCTCAACTGCCCTCGCTGGCGGATATAGCTGTGTAACCCTTACCCTTACCCTTTGGGTCGCTGCTGTCTGGGGAAGCAAGGGTTACCTGCTAAGGTCCTCCCAGTCGTAATTTTCCAGTTGCTTTTTGCCACTCCAAATAATCCATCCCAGGTTTGTTGCTTTTTTGATTTTACAAGGAAAGGTTTACCCCCTATCTTAGAGTTTAGGGTTAGCCTTCAGCTTCCGCTCAGATGCCCCTGAGGCATGTACCTTATATTACCTTATCCCCTTTCTTTTGCGGACTCCACAACCTCAACCTCTCAGCAGCCCAATCCTATGCTGCATCCAGTCAACAACCAACTTATTTCCAACCCTTGCCCAGTAGAACACTAGATGTTATCCTCTCTCTATACCTGAGGAGCGTATGTATTTATTTGTGGCTGGCCGAGACCTGTTAATAGCTGATCAGTCAAACAACCTGGCTGAAGGTCGCTCCCCCTCGTAAATTTTGTATCCAATATTGCCAGATTCAAAACCTTCCATGCAATCCATTTTTCCTGCCATGATTTTTTTGCTAGGGTGTGGTATCAGCTAGTCTTTCTATTCCTCGTCTTAGCCAAGGTATGCTGAAGGCACGGGAATGCATGGCAGGCCCTGCCCTAATGACACGCTAGTACAATTTATGTCACTGACTCTTACAATTAGTTATGTTGTGAAGAATGCTGATCAGATGAAAGGAGAGAAGAAAGCATAGACGGAGGAATTGCGCCCATATAAACATATTGTTGGACATGCAGTGCAATACAAACGAGACGACAGGTCCACAAACAGCACTTGCCTGCATTACCTGCCACATTTGCATTCATTAAAAGCCCCTCTTCAATTGCATAGAGGAGGCACACACAACCGCAAGATAGAAGGACACCTCCTCCTGCGCAAAGGCATGCACACTCGAGCAGGAAAACGTGTCTTCGCATGTGGGCACATGCACTTGCACATGCACACATACACGGAGGCACACGTGCTTGTGCTTGGCCTTGCATGCTTTTATCCACAATAGACAGCTCAGTATCACAGTAGTGACCATCTGCGCACAAAAGTGTGTGCATGCCTTTTGCACGGACAGTAAGACACAAAACATTATAAATAAACACAAACATAAGCACACAAACCCATGCACAGTATTTGAACAGGTGACCATGCGTTCAGGAGGCCAGACACATAGGGGAACGTGCATGCTATTAAACCCTTAACAATACACCCCTCTTTCTCCTCTCCTCACTTCTCTCCCCTCGTCCCTTTTTTTCCTGGTGATAGTCAAAAAGTCCCCTCCTCGAACACACAAAATCTTCAACAGTGAATGCCAGCACGCATGCAGACTGGGGACACACACACACAATCTTGATGTACAGTCAACGATACAAAATAAAGAAGCATCGCCATAGGGAGAGAGAAGGAGACAGAGAAAAAGAGAGACAAGCATTGCCAGCACTGCCGGCCCCTCCTTGCCCTTAATCTACGCACAGTAACGTAAATACTACGTAGCCCTTAATCCAGGCGGCCGAAAATGGACAATAGACAAGCGTCACCTGCCCATTTATGCTCACTGCGGGTGGGGGTCATAGCTATACAGCCCTTAAACCATCCTCAAAAATGAAATAGCCCTAAAAGTACTCCAGGGAGGACCCTGGCAAGTGTGGCCGTCCACGGGGAGGTGTGGGAGGGCGCTCGTCGTTAATTTGCTGCGTACGAGCGAGCGTCAGGAGCCAGTGTTAAACTAATGGGCCGGGTGCAAAACGCAAGTGGGCTAAAAGTATCAAGGTTTGATCGGCATGGCAACCTTGTTGGACCGACCACGATGGAAACCCTTGCGTTCCTTTGACAGGTCAACTATGCTATGCTAAACAATGCCATGCCACAATTAGCCAAATATGGTGCAAGAGGATAGTTCAGTGCAGCTTCTCAGTCAAAGGAGAGGCAAGGGGGTTACACCATAAAAAGGACTAACAGAGCACCCTGGGAGGCAAAACACTGAACGTGTCGTTTATATCTCCACATGATTACCCACCTGCATCCACGTGTCTGCACCACCGCCTACATGGTTTGTACCCCCCGGCAAGTCCTCGTCAATAGCACCATTGCTATCTGGCGTGCGTGGGGTGGAGGGGGGAAGGGGATGAATGAGCTTGGGCACCATCACCAGATCACGGCCTAGCACAAGGATGGCGCCGGCATTACCTGCAGCAGGTGGTGTGTGCAGTTTGCTGAAAGTGTCAGTTTGCTCTACACATTTGCTTTGCCAGCTTGCACTGCTACCTCTTGTTCCAGAGTGTGTGTGTGTGTGTGTGTGTGTGTGTGTGTGTGGTGTGTACGTGTGTGTGTGTGCTGTGTGTGTGTGTGTGCTGTGTGTGCTGTGTTGGGACGCGCTCATTGTAGGTCGGCGTGGGCATGCTGATTGACACAATGGGAAGAATGTGACAGAAGAAGTGACTGACAAAACGTGCACTGTAACACCTGCCTACCACATGTAAACACACACGGACAAACACACACACACGCACGCACACACACACAGACATACACATACACAGACGCACGCACGCGCACAAGCCCACAACCACATCCACATACACGTACACACCTGCTGTTCCACAGTAGTTGGTGGCAGAGAAGAGCGTGATGAGGTGGCCCTGGGCGAAGCGCTCAAAGCCATCCATCACACACTCATGAGCGCGCACAATCATCTGTAGGTTGTTGTTCTGTGTAAGAAGGGAGGGTGGGAAGGAGGGAGAGGGTCTGTGCGTGTTGGTATGTGCATAGAGGGGGGAGGCAATCTGCAAGCTTTAGTCTGTGTATGGAGGAGGAGAAGGCAAAACAGGTGCCTGCCTGCGTTTCAGCTGCATTATTTGCCACAGTTAAGGACCTGGCAAGTCAGTGATCTAAGCAGGGGTTAGAAACTGAACACACAAATCAGAGTCCAAGTGCAAGTGCAGTCCTCCTGTTGTGCACAGTTCCAATTAGTCTGCCACGAGGCAGGCTGGGACATTTGAATGGCCGATATGAAATGGAGGGCAAAGGAATGAACACCTGTGCTAAACTTGCAACCTTTGTGTGCTGCATTCTATATACGCGCGTGGGGTGCTGCATGGCCCTCTGCAACTTATTTGCCATGGGTGGTGCTGGCTCTAATATGTTTCCTAACATAATGTCTGTCGGTGCCCCTTTTTTTCTACTCTACTATTTTCCCTTCAGGCTGCCAACGTTGAGACCCAACGCACCACTCAGAGGTTGCCAGGGGTAGCTTACTTGTCGGCCACAAACACAATAACGCACCAACGTACTAGATAGAACCAGCCACTCAGCACTGGCATGCAGTCAAGCCTGTTCATAATGCAATCACACCACCCACACACACACCTTGCAAAATTCCCGCACTCTGTCTGGCCCAAATGTAACCAGGCCTGGCCCTCGTGGGCTGGGTTGCACACCCTACGTGTGTGTGCATGTGAGTGTGTGTGAGTGTGTGTGTGTGTGCATGTGTACAATAAAACAGACACAGGATACATGTCAATGGAACATGAAATAAGGTCATACAGGCAAACCACGTCCAGCAAACAGAAAATGGGCAAATTCTTAGCAGGGGCATTGTGATGGGAGTATTTCCACTGTGCCAAAACACTCGTACACTATAACCATCAATAACGGAAGGAAAGGAGTGGATAAACGGACTAGGAGGCGTGTGCATTGAGCCCCATGCTCTGCGCCACTGCTCCTAGAGCACTGACAAGTCTGCCGCTCAGGCTCAGTTTCTGTTACGTTGGGATTGGAATGCAAGCCTGAAGTCCTGACTAATCTATGTCCTGAATTGTCTCGGTGGTACCGCACCTGTACTGCATCATTGAATCTGTACTGCATCATTGAATCTGTACTGCATCATTGAATCTGTACTGCATCATCGAATCTGTACTGCATCATCGAATCTGTACTGCATCATTGATTCTGTACTGCATCATTAAATCTGTACTGCATCATCGAATCTGTACTGCATCATTGAATCTGTACTGCATCATCGAACCTGTACTGCATCATCGAATCTGTACTGCATCATTGAATCTGTACTGCATCACTGAATCTGTACTGCATGATTGGATCTGTACTGCATCATTGAATAGTTTCGGTGGTATCGCACCTGTACTGCATCATTGGTGGTGGGGTCCGACCACAAGAGGTCCATGAGCACTGGCCCTCCGTCTTCCATGGTGACGGGCCGGGGAATGCTCTCAATTTGTTCGATCTGCATAACGTGTGTGGTGTGTGCGCATGTGTGTGTGCGTGTGTGTATACGTGTGTGCGTGCATGTGCGTGTGTGAATTTGTGTGTGCTTGTGTCTGTATGTGCGTGTGCGCGTGTTTGTGTGTGCCTGCGTGCGTGCTCGTGTGTGTGTGTATGTGTATGCGTGTTTGTGTGCGTGTGTGTGCGTGTGTGTGTCCGTGCATGTGGGTGTGTGTGCGTGTGTGTGTGTGTATGTGTGTGTTTGTGCGTTTATGTGTGTGTGTGATGTGTGATATGTGAGTGTGTGAATTCAATTAGACTAGAGATGATCAAGACAGACCTGGACACGAATAAGCAGAGCACATGCTTATTATTGAGCACAAAACCTTCAGCCAAGGGTCTGCTGGTGGGTCTACCACTGCTGTGCATGTTTGCGCAGGAACCTGGAGCGACATTTAATGCCTGTGGACGCCATTCACACTGACGCAGTGGACAGCTTTTTACACGCAACGTTAGAAAGTGCTTGAGTGCTTGTGCGCTCAGAGCGCACATACTCGCACCTTGTTGATGGACCTGCCAATGCCACCGTGCATGCACAGGATCTTGCCCTCAATGGAGGCAGCCAGGGGGAGGTAGTTGAACAGCTCATTGATGCGGCGCCACACAAACACAAACTCCTCGCCCAGCCGCTCTAAGCACTCCAGCCGGAAGCCAAACAGGGCGTTGATGTCATGGGCCTGCGGAGGAGTGAGAGCATGTGTGTATGTGTGAGTGCTGTGCGTGTGTGTGTGTGTGCGTGTGTGAGTCGTGTGCTTGTAATGATTTGGGGATGTGTGAGAGTATGAGTGCTCGGAGGAAAATTAACTGCATCGATGATCAAGGAGCACTGCAGTGCCAGAGCAAGGCTGCACGTGTTTGTTGCTTGAATTGGATGCAGGATAGGCGAGCGCCTATTGGGTTCTGACCAACAGATGACAGTTGTTTAAATTTGTCTGCTTAAGCTCCTGGGCACAAAGCCAGCAGAAGGGGAGCTGAATCTACGCTGTTGCTTTCAAACACACTCTGAATGTGGGTTGAGGCCACATACCTTCCCGTGTGCAATGAACTCTTAGCACCCGCGAGGAGAGCATCAAATTCACCATTTGCCAGACCCACCCACAGCCCTGCACACACCTCATGGTTTCCTCTGATGAGGTGCACGTTTTTGGGGTACTCAATCTTCAGTGCCAAGAGCAGGCATATCGTTTCCAAGCTGTGTGACCCCCTGTGTGCGTGCGTGTGTTCATGTGCGTGGTTGAGGGGATGAACCAGCATCACCAGGGTGGCAGAGAAGGCAGAGAGCATACAACATAAGAAGGCAGAGAGCAAGAAGAACATAAGCAAGAAGAGCATACAACATAAGAAGGCAGAGAGCATACAGCATAAGAAGGCAGAGAGCATACTACATAAGAAGGCAGAGAGCAACATAAGAAGGCAGAGAGCATACAACATAAGAAGGCAGAGAGCATACAACATGTCTGAATTTGACAAGGACTCAACAGGCAAATCAGGCATTTGATTTAAATCACACACATTCCCAACACAGCAGCGGGCGCAAGTTGGTCTCTGCCTAGGCACGTGTGAAGCAAAAGTGCAGGCGGCCAGGGATGTGGATGTGTAGCCTCAAAAGAAGGAACTTTTTACGATACTGTGCTACGGCAACACAGGCCACGAAACACTGGGGGGCTGAGTTCACAAGCCTCAAGTGCTTTTGCTAGCATTCTCTCCTTGCGGCGCTTACTAGCTCCTTGCGGCGCTTACTAACAAAGCAGGACACGCAGAATGCTCAAAGGGCAAGCGTGCAGCCCATGCCAGAGTGCAGGTGCCGTACTACAGGAAACATGTTTCGTTTCTCAAGTGGCAGTGCCCCAGCTCCTGTGATCAACAGCTAGATTAATCAATCCTGGCCTATTAGTAATCCACATGCACTCGCGCACACACACACACACACACACACACACACACACACACACACACAAACACGCCTTACCTGTCCACGTAGTCCCCTAAAAACAGATAGTCTATGTAGGTGATGTCACCGGCTGTAGAAGGTGTGCCGTACTCCTCAAACAGGCGCATCAAGTCACCAAACTGGCCGTGCAGGTCTCCGAAAATTTTAATGGGGGCTGTGCGTTGAGCAAGTGAGAACTTCGGTGTGGTTAGTCGTGTATGAGTGTGCATGCGTACGTGTATGATTGCGTGTGGAATTTAACAGGAGGAAGCACACACACACACAGACACACACACTCACACACACACACATTGCTTGAGCCAGGGAGACAAAGTGTTATTGCCGCACAGAAAACATGCCTGACGTCATTGCAATCAAAAAGATCTACCAAACCTCAAACACATCCTTTATGCTGATGCTGCTGCGCAGACAATGCACAGTTGTCAGAGGGATGGAGCAGCAGTGATCGCAAAGCACACCCACCATGGAGCTGTAACACAGTCGGCTCCTCCCGGAAAATGCCCTCACATGCATCGCACAGCTCTGAGATGTCCTGTTGATGAACAGGCAACACAACCAATGTGTTAGTGAGTGTTTGTGTGTGTGTGTGTGTGTGTGTGTGTGTGTGCGCGCGTGTGTGCGCACGTGCGCGCGCGTTTGCTTTGTGTGATGACACTCACCACACAGCACTAAGATGCCTTGTGCACAGCGTTCGTTGTGCGTGGGTGTGTGCACATCGTGTCATATGTCCATTCCAGCACGCGTCTTACCTGTCTTGCTTGCAAAATCTGCGAACAAGCAACACTGGAGCGTGGAGATATGGGAACCCAGGAAACAACTATCCATCTAAGATATGTACATGTTGAAGGTTGGGCGCAGATCATGCACCAGTATGGGTTTTGCCTCACATGGAGCTATGATTCAAGGACTGATAATTGTTGCGATGCAAGTGAACAGTAGAGCGGACTTGCGAGCAGTTCAAGGTCCGTACCCAGAGTTATGAGTTGTAATTGACTACCAATCGCTGTTCCTACAGCAGCCAAAGTGACGACAGAGAAAAGGGAGGCAAAGACAACATGCAGTTGCGTCAAACAATTTAGATAATGTACACAACTATTGTCACATACCGGGACATTTGATTCAAGGGAACCGCCCCGTGCAAGGCCAGAGCAGAGGAGGGTAGAGCAGCATTACTGCTCTTACACACCACAAACAGTGACAGCCCCTCCCCCAGCATTCAAAGGTGGCACGTAGCACGTCAGTCGTGTGGCACTTTCATTCTGCTTTGGGCACAAAGCAGGACGTGCATGTATTCTGAAGTCAGGTAAAACATTGCCTCAGCCTCATCGTTTGTTCCCCGCCAAAACGCACTAAACGTTAAGCACCCATGACCTCTGCGGTCTATCAGCTGCTCGCGGCTGTCCCCAGCAAGCAAGGTTACCCATAGGCAACTAAAAGAGGTGTTGAGGGGATAAAATCAGTTATCACAGGCCTTCCTGTCTCACCGAGCCACCCACACAAACCCTCACAAATGCACACATATAACATCCACACACAACTGCAAACAGCAGCGGCCAACTCACAGAGGCATTGAGGAAGAAGCGCCGGTCCTCAGGAGCCTTCCAGGTGCGAGGGCGGAGGAGCTCATAGATGACCTTTTTGTGGATGCCATGTTGCTGCACAAGCGCGTGTGAGTTGTGGGGTAATTGACGCGTCTTTTTTCTTGAATAAAGAGCAGTCGACCTTGCTGTGTATGCCATGCTGCTCAGGGGTATGCTTGTGTAGAGGGGGGGATGCAAAGTATATTAAAACTGTACATTCGTGTGGGTCACATTGTGTGTGTGTGTGTGTGTGTGTGTGTGTGTGTGTGTGAGAGAGAGAGAGAGAGAGAGATGGATCAGTTGAGCAGAGCTCTTGTCGGAGCAGATGCAGGAAAATGCAAAAGTGTGTGTGTCCTGCACTGATGAGCTCTTCATGAAAAATTTGATCTACACTAAGGCAATCGTATGTATGGCCTTGCGGTACCTTACAACGGAGCCCCTTCCCCCTCCCACCCACGAGCATGAGGTGCCAATGCATGAGGTATGCTAGTATGCAGTGTGAGGTGTGTCTGGGATGGTCCTCATAAGCGAGTGGCGTGGCACGACAGGTAACGGTCCACGTGTGCCAGCATGTCAGCATTTACAGCAGACAGGAGAAAGATCACAGCCCTCCCCCCTCACCGGTGACATGAGGTTGTTGGGTGTGAAGATGGGGGTGCGGTCACTGCCCTTTTCGTAGATGCTGACCCGCCGCCCCTCGTTGTCTAGCTGATCGATGCTCAGCTGACGCACCATGCCACGCAAGCTGTTTTCCTGCAGGGCGTGGAGGTGAGTGCATAGCTGATGAGTGTTTTACATGTTTGTGGAAAGGGGGACATCACAGGCTTTGAGTGCACCGCAGATTGTTGGATGTGGTCTATATGTATCATTAAGTGGGCATTCATCAATTTGTGTGGTCATAAATCTTTTATTATGTGGTTTGGGGGCGGTGGGAGGGGTGAGAGGGGAGGGGGCTGTGAGGAAAGAAGAGAACGCTGTAAGGAAACAAGTGAGGTCAGACACGCAAGCATGTGTCTAGTGATACACACAAGCATGTGAGGAAAGAAGAGAACGCTGTAAGGAAACAAGTGAGGTCAGACACACAAGCATATGTCTAGTGAGGTAAGACACACACAAGCATGTGTCTAGTGAGGTAAGATACACACAAGCACGTGTTTAGTGATACACACAAGCATGTGTCTAGTGAGGTAAGATACACACAAGCATGTGACACTGTTGAAGGATGCGTACAGGTCAAGCGCAAGCACCCCCCCGTGTCAATGCATATGCTCACGAGATGGGCGCAGGACCTCTGTTGGTTTTACACTGAGCCAGGGCCTTGTCCCCCTCCTCAGCCTGCCATCAGCCTGACTGACGGTGCCTCCAATTCAAAGAAAAGCACACTCTCACACTGACGCGCGTGCACACACACACACATACACACATACACACACACAACACACACACCTGGTGCACGACCACCGCTCTGTGCCAGAGCCGCACATCTGGAGTCATGGGGGTGTTGCCTGCTTGGTGGGGTTTGCTTAGGGTGACGTCAGGGCTCTCTGCACGGAGGGGGTTCACGGATGGCACGCCCACGTTGTTGGGCGTGCTCACCTGTGAGTGAGTGTACGTGCGTGCAAGTGTGTGTGACGATGAGTGTGCCAGCATATCAAGCCTGCATGATCATTGTGGTCATATTCCAGAACTAGGACGCCTGCAGCTTTCTGGACAACCAGCTTCGAGGGGACATCGACACACATACATTTCGAAATTTATTTTTTCTGGAGCTTGCAAGTATATCTGCAACATGCGCGCACAATCATGCTCGTATAGACCCCTGTGAAAAGCACGCGCAGTACAACACCTCACTGATAATCAGAAGCACTTCCATGTACTGCTCAAAACAGTCATGAGACGCAACACAGTTGCGACACGCAGAGTACAATCATAACGCACAAAGCACAGTCGCAATGCACGTGACAGACACGCACCATGCGTGGGTCCAGGGTATGGCCGTGGCCATCATCTGCCACAGGTGACACTGTGCGCAGGTCCTCCATGGTGCTGACACGACGTACGCTGAGTGCAGCTGCCGCCTCCTCCATGGCCGCCTTGGCAAGCATTTGTGCAGCGGCAGCGTTCCCGTGCGTGGCGTCCATCCACTGTGTACAAGAAGCCAGGGTGTTGTGTGTGTGTGCGCGCGTGTGTGTGTATGTGTGTGTGTGTTGTGTGTGTGTGTTCTTGTATGTAAATGCAACTTGTAGTTTGTGACGCAGGGGTGTGATCGTGGCCAGTGTAGTACAGCTGTGCCTTTTTTGTCAATTGGTTGCAATTCCATGTGGGTAAGCGAGGGTGAGGGTGCGTCAGGGTGAGGGTGCGTCAGGGTTCATTGGAAGGCGCTGAGTTAAAGTTGCACTTATGGTAAATAATGAGTTGGCGTCCAAGGAGTGAGGGGGATGTATCGGCTGGGGTGTAGATGTGACGAGTACATATGGAGCCATGGATGAAGCTCGTATCTGCATTAGCAGTGCTGGAATGTTGCTGAACAAGAAAACGCCTCCGAGAACAGGCAGTGCCCTGCAGTCACTTACATCCTCTTTGAAGCAGATATACGTATGCGTCATGCGTATCCGTTCTAGTGGCCAATATCATAGACTTGACTACGGTTACTGACAAACAGCTCGCAATTCAGCCACATGTTGCTCATTTTTCGCTCACCTGTACCCATGGCTGTGCGCGTGGATCAAATATTGAGAGCTCCCCGCCATTTGAGTCATCCGCTACCTGGATTGAGCGGGGAGGGCACGCAGACATTGATGATAAATCTTATCTATGTGCAGCTCAAGGCTGCGTGAAACTGAGTGAAAAGACACATTGCAGCTGAATAAGGATATCCATAGGCTCACGCACTGCAGACCCCCTGAGGGCAGGCTGCTTATTGAGGGCTGAGAGTAGGCAGCAAATTCATGAGGTGAGGGCCTCCTGCTTCCTTCTGACCCTTACCAGCAAGTCGTCCAGGAGCTGGCTGCCTTTAAGACCTCCATACACGAACACAAACGGACCCACAGACGCCACAGCATGACGACACCGGCGCGTGAAGTCCTCGTTGCTGCCTCCTGGCGCTGACTGCACCCACTGTCCTGCATTGGTGTCCAGCACCACCGTAGATGTAGCCTCGTCCACCTAAAAGCGCATGTGCGTGTGTGTGTGTGTGCGTGTGATTGGCACGGTGTGCGCTGCAGTGAAGATGGGCGTCGTGCATGCAGCCGGCACACGCGTTGCATGTTGCAACACAAAATTAACACAGTATTGCCAATGAGAGAGCGCAGATCTTCTTGCGCACAGCTGCTGCACATCACTTCTCAACGTGTGTGCTGGTGGCGCCGTTCCTCCCTCCATCCTGCTCAGCCACACTTACCATCCGCCCTCCCCCAACAGCACCGCCTGATATGTGCAGCCTGTTGCCCACAAAAATGGCTCCATGCTGATACCTGCCCGTGGGCATTGCACCAGGAGCTGCATGCCACTCCCATCTGCCATCCCTGTGCCTAGCAAACCCGTACGCATCCCCCATGGGCGTGCCACTGGCATCCCTCCCACCACACAGCAGTAGCAGTCCATCTCCTCGGGCAGCGGCAGTGGCATACATCCTGCATTGGCGCGTCAGCAGGGAAAGGAAGGCGTCGAGGGCGTGTGTGTGTGTGTATATATGTGTGTGCGTGTGTGGTGTGTGTGTGTATGTGTGTATGTGTGTGTGTGTGTGTGTGTGTGTGTGTGTGTGTGTGTGTGTGGTGTGTGCGTGTGTGTGTGTGTGTGTGTGTGTGTGTGTGTGTGTGTGTGTGTGTGTGTGTGTGTGTGTGTGTGTGTGTGTATGTGCAACGAAGCTACTTTAAAAGGCGTCCAACCCAACTTCTCGTGAAATCCCCTGCATACCTGGGCGAGGGCATGTCCCCGGCATCCGTGATTTTCCGCCACTGATATGGCTTTTCCGAGGTGTCCAGCGCCCAGGCATCGCCTAGGGTCGATTTGCCATCGTTGCCCCCCATCGCAACCAGAAAACGGTTGGCCACCAAGCTCAGGGTGTGTGCATACCGTGCACTGGGGCCAGCACCTTGGACAAGAACTCTGTGGGAGAAAGGGGGGGATTGTTGAGGAGAGGGGATGGAGAGGTGCGCAGGTCCCAGGAGGGCAAATTGTTGACCAGACAAAACTCAAATCCAACCCACCTGTGCCATCTGGGTCTCTCTGGATCAGTAAAATCCAGCACATGCAGGTCCTCAGTGGCCAGGCCTGCTGGGCCAATGCCTCCCTGGGAAGCAAGGAAGAGAAAACAGGGCTGTCTGTCACACAGGGCGCGCAACTTCCTTAGCTTGCTGACCGAGTTCATGACAACACAAATGCGGCACCTTGATCAAGCAAAACCCACCTGGATCACAACCATGTTGCCTACAGCTGCTGCTGCGTGTGCTGCACGAGGGGAGGGGGGTTCACCCTGCGGAGTGATTTTCTCCCACTTCCCCACACGTGCATCAAACACGTGCACATCATTGGTAGCTCCAGCAAGTCGAATGCCTGGAGGATGGGGGAAATTGTAATGAATAGGGGTAATGCTCCTCACTTCACGAGTGCACGTGTGGGGATGTGTGTGCGACTGTCGTGGTATTCCCGTCATTCCCAAGCTGTATAACTCTGGTCCCATATCAGTCAGCGTGCTTGTAGGAGAGGCAAGGGTAGGGCTGCTACTGCTGAATTCATGGTCTTCATGCTAAAGCGCGTGCAGGGTTTGTGTCTGATGTCTGACCGTCAACATCTTGCCATGAACCCACCTACCCTTCACCTCTGCTCTGAAACCCTCCATCTTCATGCACAAATACCTGATGCAGCAGCTGGCCCGGGGGAGGAGGGTGCTCCATCTCCACCTTTGGCAGAGGACCCGGAACCCTCGAGGGCTGTGGCACCCCCAAACAGCACCAGCCGTGCTTTTGATAAGTCGCCTTCAGGACCGGCTATAGCTGTCAAGGTATGTCCGCAGCGGGGGCCGGGAGGCACGCCCGCGATGGGGAAACTGCGAGGCCTGGGCACCGGAAGAGGCCTCCCATCCTCCATGTTCAACAACACCCTAAATTAGAAATCAACCTTGCGTCATGCTGACCAAACGTGTGTTATATTCTGTCTATCGGTATTTAACGGTAATTATCTAGTTTTCAATCAATCGCGAGAGAGTTGTAATCTTTTGTGGATATATAATTTGAAAATTTCCGCTCATTTCCTGAGGAAGTCGAAATTTCAACGGACCAAGTTGCTGTGTGTCGCCAGAACACGTCCTGGGAGTAAATAAGACAACAATCATCGCAACGCACAGACATACAGCCCAAACAATCTAATTATCCACTGCTGCATCTTGTACATATTTCAAAGCCTGTATTTTGTAATGATAATTTCGTATATTAGGGGGAAATAGGCTCGTTTCCAGAGTCAGCACAATGCGATACAAGACAATAAACCTGCGTAACAGACTATTCGTGAGAAACATTATACCTACCCCCTACGCCCGTGGATAGCTGCTCCTCAGTTCTTCTTTAGTCCAATTTGTGACCACAAGTCAGGTGGCTGCAAGGATATCCTCTTGCAAGACAAACTTTGCCCGGGTGGTTCTTAAAGAAAAAGAATGCAGATAGTGTAATTTAACCTAAAAGTTGTAGGTAGTGCAAAGCTTACAGCTTACTCAGTTGCCATGATGTTTCAAGGCAAATAAAAAGGCATGTAGCTTATCAAAACAGTAACCATAGTAAGCCAGCAGTAACCCACAGTTGTGTTGCGCTTCTGATCTAGTAGGAAGTTAACAAGCAGGGCAGTAATTATATTAATCATGATTAAGGAGAGATGGAAAGCTGCCTAGGCACCAAGCAGGAAAAATAAAATCGCTGCAGTGACTGCGCAGCCAGCATGCCTGCGGCTTTCAGAGCGGAGAGTGTTCTGCCCTTGTTTATTTCTGGCATGTATCTAAGACCTGCACTATGCTCCAACATGTGTTAAGTTCTCTCACATAACCAAATTATGTAATTGAGAATGATGAAGCATTTGATTGTGGAGCACTGATAGCACTGCTCAGAGTAGAGGCGATCCACTTCACCGGTCATCGTTGTACTGATCTCCACTTAGTTACACAGTTACACATCTTTACAGAGTATTTGCGGCTGTCCTGTGGTATCCTCTATTTTTAGTACAAAAAAAAGAAAAGAAAAAGAAAAGACTCCGCTGGTAGTGATGACACAGCCAGCATGATTAAGGGAGGGGGCTACATAGGTGCCCGCACCAGGCAACCCCCCACCGCACAAACAATAATAACGAAATTAGAAATTAGTGTGGGTCAGGTGGGTTGTGTGCCGTAGCACCCAGACCCAATCCTTGAATATTGTTGCTTGTGTTATATTGCAGTGCATACCTTGTTTTTGTGAGTGCAGATGCATGTCTGATGGAGTGTTCATTCAGTTTGTGTGTCAACTTCTTAAACGCCGTATGGTAATCCAGAATAAGGTCTGCCAGAGGTTTGTCTGTATAGTCTTTGTAGGTAGTCCCCATAGCTCCAACGAGGATCACGTGAAGCTTGACTTCCCTATATCCTTGTCTGTTTAGGTTGGCAGTATGCATGCTGTGCTGTGCTTTTGCTTTTTGGAGTTGGGGATCAGGCCTAGTGTCTTCACAGAATTTAAACTCAATCAGGTTAACCTCCCACTGGTTTGGATTCAATTTCTTGTCTTTAGCAAGCTGTTAAAAGTTCGGGTCGCGGGTGGTTACGCGACAGGAGCACACAGTGCTAGGTAAAAATAGGATGGCGTCAGGACGAGAAGAGGCTTTTAAAGCATGTGCTGCTAGTTTTGGTAGCAAAAAGAGGGCAGTGTTTTGTTGGCAGTGTTTCTCAGATCTAGGCCTTGCTCTGATAGTTTATCTGCGCTGCCTACGTCAGTGTAGGCAATTTGGTTGGCACCGCATGGTCCCTTTGTAGGGCTTGGACA
>Ga0307948_1001906_pt1 | contig 14953 bp, 16 predicted proteins | sample OrgLakmetagen280_FD_201824 | JGI IMG/M metagenome (GOLD analysis project Ga0307948, IMG submission 201824) | Saline water microbial communities from Organic Lake, Antarctica - #280 | ecosystem: Environmental > Aquatic > Non-marine Saline and Alkaline > Saline | place: Antarctica: Organic Lake...
TCGTGTTTGACTGATCACTCACACTCAACACACACACACACACACACACACACACACACACACACACACACACACCACACGCGCAATTACAGAAGCACACACACAGGCACACACACACACACACACACACACAAAGAGACAGTTGAAGGAGCCTCAGAGGGTAGCGGGCACCAATCCTTCTCTGTTCCAGAGAGACAAAGGCCCAGCAGAACGAGAGAGGACCGAAATTAAAGATGTGGTGTAACAACCTGCTGGGTCCTGAAAGCAACGCCAACCGTCGCTTGAACGAGCCGTTCGACACACCCGCCTTCTTGCACGCTGTGGCTAATGCTTTAAGGGGACAGGTCAACCAAACGACAATGCAAGTATTTTTCGGCTTATCATGCCATGGGCGCTCTTTCTGTGTGGTGTTCACGTGTGGATTGCTGCAGGTTATAGCTCAGACGGCCCCTTTTGATGAAAACAGTTTTTTTGTCTGACTTGCTGGCTATGGCTCAGCCACTCAAAATTGTCTAAATGCCAAAGCAATGGAATATCGGAATATCACAAAATTGTCAATGCAGGTCACCAGGATGCCAATCATCAGCTTTGAGCAGCTGGCATTTGTGGCCTACTCCGTAAGTCTGTTGGAAGACTTGTCTTGCGCAGCAGTTCTTGTAGTCGTGCTTGGTTTTTTTGCATCTTGCCGTTTCCGTTGTCCCCTTATCTACAACTGTTATAAAGGACATACCCCCTTTGTCTAGTTTTACACATCATTTACAGGGGTGGATGGTTAATTGTTTGTTTAAAGTTGTGGCGTGCCTGATTTTTTTACTGTTTGCAATGACTTCCCCCATTTGGCTTGATTCAACCATGAACTATGTAAGAGGCAACTTGAATCAACCATAGATCAACTGCGGTTGATTCGACCAGAAAAAGGTACCCACCGCGAATTGAATCAACCAGGCTTGATTCAAGCATGAACTAGAGAAAAGGCGGCTTGAATCAAGCATAGATCAACTGAAATTGATTTGACCAGAAAAGGTACCCACCGCGAATTGAATCAACCAGGCTTGATTCAACCATCAACTAGAGAAAAGGCGGCTTGAATCAAACACAAATCGACTGCGGTTAATTCAACCATCAACTGCAGTTGATTTCAAATTGATCTCCAATTGAATCAAGCGGAGATCAACCACGGTTGATTCAACGAGAAAAAGGTACCCACCATTTCTGTGTTTAAAGCACTGTAAAAATTGTGAGGGTATTACAACTACTGGAAGGACCTTAGACCTTTGGTCAATAAACAAGCTACAAATGCTTTCTGGGACAATAATAATCTCAAATTAAACGAAAAGCGTAATGTTATGAGATACCGCACTGGTACAATTTCTAATAAAAAACACGCCTACCGGTACGGCTTCTCTCCCAATGCAAACTGCCCCAGCTGCCCTTGCACTGATAGTGTGCTTCACATACTCTCAGGTTGCCATTAACTAGAATGAGGAACATGATTATAAAACGCCATTATATGGCAAGTGTGCTGATTGTCCAAGCCCTACAAAGGGACCATGCGGAGCCAACCAAATTGCCTACACTGACATAGGCAGCGCAGATAAATTATCAGAGCAAGGCCTAGATCTGATAAACACTGCCAACAAAACACTGCCCTCTTGGTTGCTACCCAACCTAACAGCACACGCTCTACAAGCTTCTTCTCGACCTGACGCTATCCTATTTTTTCCTAGCACTGTGTGCTCTTCTCGCGTAACCACCCGCAACTCAAATTTTCAACAGCTTGCTAAAGACAAGAAACTGAATCCAAACCAGTGGGAGGCTCACCTGATTGAAATTAAGTTTTGTGAAGACACTAGGCCTGATCCCCAACTCCAAAAAGCAAAAGCACAGCACAGCGTGCTTATTGGCAACCTAAATGGACAAGGACATAGGGAAGTCAAGCTCCACGTGATCCTCGTTGGAGTTATGGGGACTATTTACAAAGACTATACAGACAAACCTCTGGCAGACCTTAATCTAGATTACCATAAGATTAAAAACCTGACACACAAACTGAATGAACACTCCATCAGACATGCATCTGCACTAATAAAAACAAGGTATGCACTGCAATATAATATAACACAAGCAACAACTGTCAAGGTTTGGGTCTGGGTGCTACGGCACACAACCCCCCTGACCCACATTTATTTTTTTTGTTTGCGCGGTGGGGGGTAGTTGCCTGATGCGGGCACCTACGTAGCCCCCTCCCTTAATCATGCTGGCTGCGTTATCACTACCAGCGGTGTCTTTTCTTTTCTTTTTCTTTTCTTTGAGGAGTGTATGTCACACACCACAGACTGTAGCACCTAAAAAGAAAACCCTTGACATTGCAGCACTAGATTAAGATAAGGCAAGGTAAGGTTACATCGCTGTATATGTCTCTGGGGGGCATCTGAGTGGAGGCTTCAAGTTGGAAAAAGGCCTGTAATTTAACCAAAAAAGGCGCTAGAAAATTCAACACTGAATTAAACCAGTAAAGTCTTTCATCTGGTCTTGCCAATATAATTAGCAGCAGAGCCTTTGCTGATGACCGATTTAACAAGGTACACAGGGTGCATGCCTGCTAGCACAAGCAGACATAGGCAGTCGTGAAAATTTGGTACAATAAGGCTATATACGCCCTTCCGAGGAGACAAAGATAGAGATAATTCCAACCTGGCTCTTACAGATTTACAAATCATAGTTACTCCGACCCAGCAACCACGCCCCAAACGAAACCCAACAAACACGTTATAAAATAAGGTCTAACAATATTGCAAGCAGAGTTGCCCGTGATAACCTAGCAGATGGCGCTGCCAATCCATACCCCCTGGCTATGAAACCAAGAGACATACAACCAAACAAATGCGGTATACCATTAATCAAAATAAAGTACCTACATTGTAGACCTTCCCTACCCAACAAGCAGAAAAGGCACGAGAACAGCATAAGCTGCTAATGCCTCGCTTAACCGGACACCATAAAACCCTTCACACCAACCTGCTAGGAGCAACAGGCACCATCTACAGCAGCCACACACGGAACCCACTTCACAGCCTCGAAGATGCTGGTCTACATGCAATCAGACCCGCAACAAAAATCACTCCACAGCACTCATGAAAACATCAAGCCTACATGCAATCAGACCCGCAACAAAAATCATACAGATGAGACGAGACATAGATTACAGATTACAACCCTCACAAATATCTGAGCAATACTCCTGGTAGTGTGCAGGCTTCTGCCTCCCCACCACCTGATCCCCACTGACATGCTCCTCTTATCTATATGCTCCAGGTGGGATGTTGTGTGTCTCTGCATCCATTGGGTGGTGCATAACACAAAACAACATCCGAGGAGTCCTTATCCGTTCCTATAATTCTTGTTAGTAGTGTTTCTTCTTTTTCTTTTCCGTTTTCTTTTCTTCTCTTTCAGGCATCTGACCGACCGACCGCATTAATCAAAGAGGGGAGTTTTCATCTGTGTTTTTTGCGCATTAAAAACATGGACAGTCAGACTGAGGACACCAAGAATGAGGCAATTATTGTCGCTCTAGAGCTGATCTGGGGACTTATCTATTGGTTAATAGGTTTATAAGAATAGTCATAATTCGCTCGTCAGGTTTCTGGCATGCTCAGCCTACTCATGCGGCCAATACCAAATCGTTTTGGTGGGAAACCAGAAAATTTAATTTCTTAACTCCTTATCCTCGACCGGACTCCTCCTCGACTGTCAATGCCTAAAAATTTTGCTCAACTACTTCACTTTTAACTTTTTCACAAGTTTTTCGGTTTTTCGTAAGCCGTAACAATGTTCGGGGGAGGTTTCGGTGGCATGCCCTTCGGCGGGATGGGGGGCATGCCGGGCATGGATTCGATGCCCAGGCGCCCCAAAGGCAACAGCGACAGGTACTACCAGATTTTGGGCGCAGACAAGAACGCGTCGCAGGACGACCTCAAGAAGTGCCACCGCAAACTTGCTTTAAAGCACCACCCTGACAAGGTGAGTCTTGCTTCAAGGATATGTGCACAGGAGGGGATGCAGCCCGGAGCGCTGCTGGGGCCTGGGCTTGAGCTTCGTTTTTGTCTTCACTCTCAGCTTGAGCGTGAAGAGTTGCATGAAGTTTTTGGGGCTGGCTGCCCCTGAGTTTGTGCAATCCTCCTCTCCTCTCTCCTCCCACAGCACTTGTGCCCATACACACAAATGCACAAACACAAGCACACACAATTACAACAACATAGGGTGGTGACCCCGAGAAGTTCAAGGAGATTAACGAGGCCTACGATGTGTTGAAGGACGCGGAGAAGCGAGAGATTTACGACCAGGTTGGTGTGTGTCTGTGTGTTTACATTGACGGGGCTACTGATTTGTGTTGCGTGAAAAGCACGCCCCCTGCGTTGAGCTCGCGGAACCCTCCAAAACCATCCAGAAGACACCAACTGATCGACTAATCCCGTTTTCCCCTCCCACCCTCCTACCGCGTCTCTACGTAGCACGGCGAGGAGGCGATCAAGGAAGGCATGGGCAGCGGAGGAGGTGCCGGGGGCATGGCAGACATCTTTGACATGTTCATGGGTGGGGGTGGCGGAGGAGGGGGCCGCAGGAAGGAACGGGAGAAGAGGAGCGAGGATGTGGTGCACAAGCTCTCAGCCTCCTTGGTGGAGTTGTACTCAGGGGCAACCAAGTGAGTGTGCTTGGGGGGAAATGCGCATTGGGATCCTGTCAAGCCTGGCTTGCCATGCACTTGCCCTTGCCTTACTGCACACATGCAACACATGCTAAGACACAAAGCTATTTTCACATGAATACATAGATACATGCATGCAAAAGCGCGCGCGCACACACACACAAACACACACACACACACACACACACACACACACACACACACATGCACATGCACATGCACAATGTGCAAACTTGCACCTCAGGAAGCTATCCTTGTCGCGGAACTTGCAATGTGGTGGATGCAAAGGAGCTGGGACCAAGTCGGGAAAGAAGTATGAATGCACGGTGAGTTGAGGTTAAGCTGCCACTGTGTGAATGTTCAGGACTTCCAAGCGTTACCTATCATGTGCCTTTTACAAAACGCTTGTGCGTATGGCCATGGTCAAGCTTTTGCTCAATGATGCTCTATGACCTGCATCTTAAACTGCACGTCGGTGCTCACAACCTTCGCTCTAAGATAGCCACCTGGTCGTCTCTTTTTATGAGTGGCAGTCAACCAAATGACCCACCTATTCATTCCTGCCTAAAGGTGGTAGCTTCTTGGTGTCAGTATTGCTCTCGTCCTGCTCCTTCGCTTCACCCCTTCACAAGCCACCAACCACAACAGCCTGTTGCAGCCTGAAAACTTCGATTTTCTTGCTCAACTCCCTGCGCTCACCATCACCGCTTCATTTCCTCACTTGCACCCTGTAGACGTGTAAGGGCTCCGGAGTGCAGGTCATGATCCGTCCTCTTGGCCCAGGCATGGTGCAACAAATCCAGCAGCGGTGCTCCACCTGCCAAGGGGGCGGCACCTCCGTTCCTCCCAGTGACGTGTGCGGGCAGTGCAAGGGCAAGGGCCTGGTGGCGGAGAAGAAGACCTTTGAGGTCACAATTGAGCCTGGCATGAAGCAGGTGCGCGCGTGAGCATTTGCGAACGGGGCTTGCCTGCTGAACGCTGAGCATCGACTGAACATCATAGTCCAAACCGACGGGTTGATTTCCTGTGTGAAAGGCAGTTGTAGAGAGTGCTTATTTTCCAGCAGGGTTGTTCAGTTCGTTTTTTGAGAGCAAGGGTTCGATAAAGTTCGTGAAAGTTCTTGAACCCTCGAACTGTTTGAAGGGTTCGATGTGCGATATTGGGAAACAGTCCCTTGGGCTCCTCCCCCCACCTTCAAATCTTCCCAATTAGTGGTGCGTGTTTATAGTTAAGTTTAGGGTATAAAAAGGGGCTAGAATGGGACCATGTCATCATTGTAGAGCAGAAAGAAGAGAACCTTCAGGTGCAGTGCAAGTGCTGCGTTGTACAAAACCTTAGCAGTTCAGAAATGTGTGACAAGGATGGACTCAAGACCAAGGAAACTTCCTGGCCTGATACAGATTACATATCAATATCATATATTAATCATTGAACGTGTTACTTTTACTGCAAGGAAAGAGTGGGACTGAACTGGGGGGAGCTGCTGTCCCTTGCAATTTTGACAGGTGCATGCTGTATAATTAGCTTTTAAGAGTTCGTCGAACTTTGACCGAACTCCGAACGGCACTTGTTAAGTTCGTAAAAAGTGCGTGAAAGTTTGCGAACTCGATTTTTTAACCAAACCGAAAAACCCTGTTTTACAGTCTGATGAGGTAGCACATGTGGGCAAGTTTTTGTAAGGTTACACTTTCCATAATTTACAATTTTAGCTACTGTACTTACGATTTTGCATCTTCCACATACAAACATACATCAAAAATGGCTTATACTTGAATTGGTATGATGAGTATATTGTAACACATAAATTTTGCAGAAAAAATAAGTACGATGCGTATTAGTGCCAAGCATCCAGACACAAAAAATGATAATCAGTAAGTGATCGAGGTTGGATTCCCTGTATTTATAAAATACCCGAACATGTCTGGGAACATGATGGGGGAAATCTAATAGGCGTGAATTGCTCGGCATTAATTTTTGTCTCGGCTTTTTTTCTTGAAGCCTTGTGGGTTTCCCTCGCCAATGATTCCGTAAATCACGAGGTAACAGAGCTGAATGTGGAGATCTAACTGCGTATCATTGTATTTGGTTTCCTGAGAAAAAATTGCGTAGCTTGTGTGGCCTACGACATGCCTGGCCAAAAGGGGCTCGGGATTTTTATTCTTTCATTACTCATTTAAGCATGGCTTCTCGCTCTGGCATTCTCATCATACGTGCTTGTAGCACTGCACTTATTTCGGAATCACCAAGGAGAGTCAGAGCTTAAGCCGGTTGTGCAGGCCCCTCGTAGATGTTTTCTGGGCCGCAGCCCATACGCTGGATGTGAATAATGTTTGATGCTTTTGTGCCTTACTGTAGCGCGTAGGCTGGATATTTGTGTCGTGTAACGCTTTTGTTCCACGTGCTGTGCAGGGCTCCAAAATCACTCTACGAGGAGAGGCAGGCTGCAGCGAGCCAGGGCTTCAGCCGGGTGACGTCATCCTCATGGTTCAACAGAAAGACCATGAATACTTCAAGCGCGTCAATGTGAGTCGCATGCTGCTGATTCAAAACTTTGCTGCCATATCATCCGTTTGGACGCACAATTGGTATGCACATGAGCCAAACTATTAACACGCTGCCTTAAGTGCAATAACAAGAGTACGCTTTGTGTTTGTGTTCGTTGCTGTCGGAATAAATTATATTAGTAGGGTTTGTTTCCACCTTGAGGAAGCTAAGTGCATCCTTCGAGCGCCTCCTTGTCACGCAGTGTTTGCTGTTTGCGAGGTTCACATACACTTCTTGCGCTAAGGATGCAGCACAACCTACATGCATAATCCTCTCTGGCTAAATGCGCAGCTCAATCTGCATGCTTAAGATGCTGCTCGACCTGGTGTCCACAGGTGGACCTCATAATGGAGAAAAAGATTTCGTTGTCGGAGGCCCTGTGTGGTGCTGCTGTGCACTTGCAGCATTTGGACGGCCGTATCCTGCGTATTGCCACCCCTCAAGGTACGCTTAAGTTGGAAATACAGGGCTAAAGCCAGGACATGCGCATGACTGGGGTACTGCAGCTTGGCTCCGAGGCGTTGCCACGCACGCGAAAGATTGGCAAGAATTGTGTGTATGCACTGCTTGCCGCAGGCTGCTTTGCATGTTCAAGGTCTCCCTGTAAAGCGTTTCATTTTAGAATGCTCTTTACCCAGAATTTAATTCTAGATCTGATTCTGGCCAACCCTGCCTACACTTAGCCCTGCTTCTGTCCGCCATGCCCTGAAGCAGGCAGCGCACTGCTTAAGCTCTCAGGCTGTCAACATAAAGATAATGACATCTGTATTACGTCCCACAGGACCTGATTTTTGGCAGATATTCGGATTCCATTGCAATGCTGTGAAGAGTCGTTCGTACGTGTTTTGGATGTAGGTGTCCCCTTCTAGAATGTGCTCGATTCCCCACAATTTGAACGAGTTACAAGGGGGCTCGTGAACCAAATTGTGAATAAGAAATATTTTCCGTGTTGTGCCTGTTGTTGTGCAAAAATGCGGCAGAGAGACATTCATTCCCTTTTGCCTTTATTTTGCAGGGGAGGTCATCAAGCCAGACACCTTTAAGTGCATTGCTGAAGAGGGCATGCCCTTCCACGGGCGGCCATTCCAGAAAGGCAACCTGTACATCCACTTCCAAGTGGTTTTCCCTGACAGGATAGACCCAAGCATCGTAAGTTTCCTTGGGCTTGCTTGATGGGCTTCTAGCTGGTTGTGCCTGATGATATATATTATATATTACTACTAGTCGAGAGTGCCCGTGCTATGGTACTCGTAGCTGACCGTGGCCGGTGCCACGGTGCTTGTAGCTAGCAGTGCCCGACGCTATGGTACTTGACACTAGTGGAGCCCAGTACTGCTGTGTTAGATTCGTGCCTCCTTTTCCTTTATTTCCTGAAAGTCATTGAGGACCTGACCTGACTGAGCGCTATGTGTACGAGCCCTGGCCCACTGTCTGTGTGCCCTGTTCACGGTCTTACAATTTTCAGCTTAAATTGGGAAACATTGAGGGAATGCTAAGTGCATTTCATTGAATCATTGTCCCTCCGTCTCATATATGCAACAAGCCCTGTGCTGTATATTCTGTAGCATCAGGGCACTTCTGCTTTCATTCCTCGCTCGCTTATCTCGGCACACCTGCATAATGTAGCACATTACAGGAAGGACACCCTTGTAAGCTGTTTTGCTGTAGTTTATTGCCACCACATGTGAGCATGCCGTGGAATGTCACGCGCATGCATGCACTTTGAAGTCTATGAAGCCAATGTGCCTCATGTTTATGAGCCCCCCCCCCTCTTTGCAGGTTCCTGCGTTGCAACAGGCGTTGCCAATGCAGCACCTTGAGAATGGCATCCCCATGGACATGGACGTGGATGACACACATGAGGTGAAATTAGGATGCAGCACACGACGCAGGAGGAAAACACTGTATTTGAGGGGAGGGGTGCTAAAAATCTACCGTTTGACATCGGACAAACTACAGGACTCCCAAGACACAAACCTCCCCTTCTTGCTTGTGCATGCCAATTCTCCCAGCGTATTGTTTTCTAGCATTAACTCTCGTGTGCACAATCTATAAGGATGTGATTCCTAATTCAAGTTTTTTAATGATCAGATTGGCTAGGAATCACAGCTGTGATGAGGCACTTAACAACTTGACTCTCCATGGCTCACTCATCCGATCAAATACCTTACGTCCATAGAACCGCCCCCTTTTAAATCAATACCAAAATTTATACCATACTGCGCTTTTAGTATTGCGAGGCCTAGTTTTTGCGAGGTGCCTAAATGACTAGTATAATTAATTTGCGAGCATTAAGCTTTTGCGAGGTCCTTCAAAAGTTAAGAAAAATTACGAAATTTGTGATATTTTGGGGTGTTCCTAGACTTCCCTCCCTTCTTCTGGGTGCCTCTGGAAAGCTTCTGCTGCTTCTGCTGCTGCTGGAGGATGGCTGCCTGGTGCATGTAAGCACACCTTTCTCCAGGAGTTGCACTTAACACAGCAGCAGCTCTGCCAGTAAACTGCTTCTCTGCTGGAGAATGAATCCCCGTAGGAGGCTGAGCATGGGTCTGCCCAAAGTCCAAATGGAGCAGGAAAAGTACTTGCTGGTCAGCAGCAGGCGCGCTTGCTCGCTTGCTCAGGGAAATGTCAGCCTCAGAAGCATTTAAGGTGGAAACACGTCCGCTTCTGTGTGTGTGCATTTGCATGTGTGTGCGGGTGTGTATGTGTGCGTTTGTTGTATGTGCGTGAAACAAGCGTTTGCATGCATGCAGGGGCGTGAATATGTGGGAAGTTTTAAAGTGCAAAACACTCATTTAAAGCCGTCTTTTCTGATGTTGGGTTGATTGGCATTGCCTCCTGCACTTGGCCAATCAACCCACCGTCAGATGTTGTATGTGCGTGAAACAAGCGTTTCCATGCATGCAGGGGCGTGAATATGTGGGACGTCCTTGAGTTCAAAACACTCACTCCTAAAGCCGTCTTTTCTGTTCACTGTTCGACTCGGACATAATCAAGATGGTTGCCCCTGAAAACAAAGGGGCTCCTTTGCAGAGCCCGGAATCGTTTCCGCTAGAAAGTCCGAAATAACATTATTTTTTCGGCCTGACTTGTTGCGAGGGGGCATAAATGTTTAATTATTTATTTGCAAAATAACCAAGCGCAGCACGGTACATATCAAACCACCGCCCTATCACTGCCCCTACCAATAATTGGGGGCGGTGAGCTACTTTTCGTACGGTAACACAAAAGTAGTGCTCAGTGCTGCAGAGGTTATATGGGATGTTGGAAATGTTGGTACAGACAGTTAGTCGTTTCATGCGAATGTCGACAGGTACCGTACAGACTTTATATCACCGCGCAAAAATATCGTTGTTTCCCCTGCGGGGTGACTGCGCGCACGAAAAATATCTATTTATTTTGGGGGTGCGGGATTGAAAAACGGGGATTTTTGGCGTATTTTGGAGCCTGTCAGGCAAAAATCCCTGTGCGGGGGATGGTGTAATTTAAATATTTCCAGGGTGCGGGGTTGATGCGGGAGTGTGAAACTAAAATATTTTTTTGGGGCTGCGGACTGAACCCAAGTCTGTACGGTATGCATAGGTCAGAGGGGTTTGCGTGCAGGGTGTTTGCCAAGCTCTTTCTCTGCGCGCGTCCAAGTTGTCATAACACAGACAGCACGTAAAAATTCTGCTCACCAGCAATCACTAGCTTAGAAAGGCGCACATGAATGGCAAACGTGTCCAACTGCCCCCTGGCAAAGAAGTCACAGTTCTTAATCACCGCCTTCTGCAGGTCCACAAGCTGAAAAGCGTGCCCGACATTGAAAATGAGCTGCGTGGCAGGCAAAAGATGGGCCGCGAAAGCACAGCGTACGACAGCGACGATGACGATGACATGCCACGTGGCCAGCGTGTGCAGTGTGCGCAGAGTTAAGCAGCGCGTGCAGTGTGTGTAGGTGGTTCATTATTTGAGTGTGCTTGCAGTGTGCATGCCCAGCTAAGCAGTGCACGGCTCTCTCCCTCCTGTGAGGGTGCGCTCCCATGATGAGAGAAACAGGTGTGGGGATATGAAGAGGGTGCTGGGTGCTGAGCACTCTGTGTAAACTATGTGTCTCCAGTGCTCAATGGTCAGCCTGAACACGAGTTTGATTGTGTGTACAATTGTGTCCACGTATAACTGAGTGCTGAGTGTCTTGCATGAGTGACAGAGATTAGTGCCCAGCAGCAGTGCGCAAGTGGGTTGCAATACCGTGCTGTTGCTCAGAGCAACAGGTCCGAGGCTGAATCCTAGGTCATGCTTACGGGGTGGACTGTTTTTTTTTCCCGAGGCTTATTAAACTTAATTGCCTTTTGCTCGCACTAGAAAGTGGAATGTGAACAAAGGGCAACTAGAAAGGAAAAAGAGAAGTGCTCCCTGTCCTTGTTTGTAGGGTTTGCAAGATGCAGTTTGTTGCTCATTTCACCCGGTCGCCAGCTCTATGACCTGATGTATAGTGAGGCTTCCTTCAGATTTTATGGATCTTGTAATTCTAAATACAGAAATTAAGATAAGTACTGGGTAGACACTTCCCCTACCCAGCAGGCAAAACAGGCACGAGAACAACTTAAGCTGATGCCCCGCTTATTCGGACACTGCAAAACCATATAAACAATCCTGCTAGGACAGGCACCATCTACAGCAGCCACACAAGGAACAGGTTTACAGGTTAAGCCATGAGTCAAAACGTCCAAATGCTAGGCTGTGTACTACTATAGTATGTATAACATGTAAAAATTTTGATAATTGTTGTTGTAGCACCTGCAAAAAAACCTTGGAAAGGGGAAAAAAGGCACCATGCTGTTTGTGATACTGCAGCAATGAATAAAATCAGAAAACAATTAAGCATCTGTTACAATGGTTACAATTGGGGGTGACCTTCAGCCAGGTTGTTTGGCTGATCGGCTGCTGACTGGTCTCGGCCAGCCACAAATAAATCCATAAGCTCAGAAAGAAAAAGAAAAAGTCTATTGTTCTGCTGAGAAAGGAAATCATGAACAAGTTGGTTGTTGACCTGTTGCAGCAAAAAGGGTTGGGTTGCTGAAAAGCCCTCATAAAAAGGTGTAAACAGGAAGGAAAAGTGTTTCCTCAGCTCACAAACTCGATGGTCTTGGCAAATTAAAAGAGCATGCACCTCGTTCTGAACATGTTCATCTTCACCAGGACATTGGTCACATACGCAAGAACCATCTTCAAGCCACGCTGCTGCCTCAACTTTCAAAGTATGCGCACGCAAGCGTAAGCATCTGTTAGGACCAACTGACTGCAATAAATTAAAGAGGGTGGGTCATCTGTGAGTTTTGGGCACATAGTTATATAATTTGGACTATCACACTGAGGCAGGATACCAAGAAGGAGGGAGGCAATTAACATTACAAAGGTTTACCAGAAAGGCCTTCAGCCAAGAAGTGCGACTGCTAGCAAGAATGAAGGAGCAGGCAAATAACATTATACATGAACTCATGTGCCAGCCACACAAGGAACCTGCTCCACAGCCTTGGAGTAACTGGTCTACATGCCACATACAGCCCGTCTGATGAAGGAATGGGTCAAAACTTTTGTCCATCATTTAACCAACCCATTACAGGCGTGCTCTGGCAATACAAGAGGGAGTGCAAAAAATCAGCAAACAAGACGGGGGCATCCAAAGTTGTAAACCAGATGTTAGAGTTTGACAACGGCATTAACAACATGATTGACAAAAGATCCGCTCCGGAAGAAGACAAGGGCTCAAGGTGATTGGCAAATACCAACATCCCAAGATGAGCAGTATTTGGTCCACTGGATGCCTAGTGCCATTGAGAAATGGGCCCTTCAATTCCATATAAAAGTATTTTTAAATGTGCTTCAACTGCACGCAAGGATCTTCAAGATCTTTGCAGCGAAATTTGTTGGACATCACATAGCTACAAAGAACGGATGAAGTAGAATCCGACCACGAGCAAGGTATGTTTCAATGCAGTATATGCATTTGCACCTACCATTGGGATTGCCTTATGCTACTACAACCCGCCCAAGTACAAACCAATCAGAAGAAGGGCACTGTCCAGTCTGCCAAGACCTCTCTGAGGAGCAACGGGAAACTCGGCAACATGGGAAGCAGCAAAGATGATCAGATCCAACCCTAACTACGTATAAATGGCAGAAGAAGATAATACAAGCACTATGCTATGTCCACCTCTAGCACGAGAAATGGAAACTACAGACAGACACGCACATAGGTAACCTGGCCCGGCTTGGATTGGAGAATCCCAACAGGCATGCTTTCCAATGGAAATCTACGCTAGGAAAACATGTCAGGGACAAAGTTCATTACGAGATGCAACCTTTTGACCCGCAAAATGATATCAAGGGCACAGGCAACTGTGAATTATGGGACAGGCAGGCCGATCTTATCGCACCACCTCCAGTACAAGAGACAACACATGACATTGAGCAATACGACACACCTAGCCAACCGCCACAAGCAGAGGACTGGCTAACATAAGTCACACTTCCCAAGTTCCAGACCCTCCCAGAGGTGACATGGGTGTACGGCACTGATTGTTTATGCTCCGGCACCATCACCCCTCAGCGCCTCAGCATCTTACAGGATGCATACATCTCTGCTCGTCATTGAGGTATGCACGCCCTGCTGAATCCCTTTGTCCAAGACCTTGCAACAGAAATCAAAGGACTACTTCATCGACTCCCACGACCTTCAATGACAGGCAACAATACCAAGGCTGAATGCTCACGTCATCGGGCTCTGCCCACCCGCCACTACTTGACAGCCTTTTGCAACCATGCCCTGGTCACAAAAGAAAGATGTATGGGTCTTTTCTCTAGACTTTACCCCGGATTTTCATGAGTTCTGGAAAGCCCATCAAAGAGACAGGGTATTCAATATTAGAACAGATGCGCTCTCCGCACGATTCACTGGGTTCTCCATCTGCCACCCGATGTATGAAGATAAGCACGTGCTCAAAGTAGTGCAACATACATGCAACCGCATCTGCCTTGAATGACAAAGAGGTAACCGCTACCTTCCTACTGCTCCCAAACTGGATGGAAAATAGCACCAACGCTTTTCACAAAACGTGCACTGACAATAAAGATGCTTGCACTATACTTGGAAATATTCCAAAGACAAAAGTGCAATACATGCAACTCCTCTACCAGCAAAGCAAAACACCACCCCTGCCAGAAGCAAATGGGGCATACGCATCTTAGTAGCCTGGAACGTAGCTGCCAGGGAGTAACTTATTACAAACAAACCATCCTGGTTAGAGAAAGTAAAACAAGACCTATCATCAGTGGCAATCTGGAATTTCATAAACGCAGGCATAATAATTTCTTGAACCACCAATTGAAAGGATACAGCCAAGAATGGCAATGATATGTTGGCTCCCCAAAGACTCAAGGAATTAAGTTATCATTGCAAATATTGGTGATATAAGTGGTACTTTACACAGCCAGGTTTCCTCCCATCATGTACAACAAAAGCGTTTGCTAGAACTTAAGGCCCCTAACTGGAAAGAATGGGCCTTCACAGATGGAAGCAAAGAAAATGGATCTCAGTCTATTGGAGCTGGAGTCTACCACCCTCAATTCAACAAAATCACCACCGTAACTCCTGCACGGACAAGCTTCAGCAACTATAAACAGAGCCGAGCTAGCGGGAATTGTTGCTGCTTTGATAAATGAACA
>Ga0307948_1001915_pt1 | contig 14934 bp, 18 predicted proteins | sample OrgLakmetagen280_FD_201824 | JGI IMG/M metagenome (GOLD analysis project Ga0307948, IMG submission 201824) | Saline water microbial communities from Organic Lake, Antarctica - #280 | ecosystem: Environmental > Aquatic > Non-marine Saline and Alkaline > Saline | place: Antarctica: Organic Lake...
GAGAGAGAGAGAGAGAGAGAGAGGGAGAGGGTGGGAGGGAGAGAGAGGGAAAGAGAGAGAGGGTGGGAGGGAGAGAGAGAGAGAGAGAAAGCATGCCCATACACACATAAACGTACACACACAAGCACGTTTGGCCAACAAATTACTCACGCATGTTAAGTTGTACGATTGGCCTAACAAAGCAACAGCCAGCATGTCCACCTGTACATTAAATATGTGGACCCACCCACGCACGTCAATCAAAGCTGCACGTCAACCCACCTGTACATGCACGTACGCCGGCACCACGCCCCCTTCACGCATGTATGCAGCCCCTGTCAGGTATGGTATGTGTGCGTATGTTATGGTGCACGAAGAAGTAGACTTGATTTACACCCAAAGCAGGTCGCACTCACCCTCAGACAACCTAAGCTACACCATCCCTCCTGCATGTTGTCTTTACCCTGCCTGTTTGACGACCACGCAGCTTGCATGACGTCACCCAAACCCCTCACTATTGCAGAATGATGCGCGATGATGTGCACATGACGTCACCCTCCTCAATCCTGCTGATTGATGCAGCCGTGCACACAACAGCAGCAACCCTTTTCACACCTGCCAAATGGTGCAGCTGTGCTCGCAGCAGCAGCCACAGCTGGCCCCTCCCTGTGGGAGGGCAGGTGGCAGCACTGAGCACACACTGCTCCAGTGCGCGACGTGCAGCAGTTGATGGCACAAGTCCTGGTCTTGAAACTCTGTGGTCGTGTGCGTAGATGCGTGTGTGTGCAATTTTGCGTGTGAGTGTATGTAGTGAGGAGGTTGGGCTTGTGTGACTTGTTAAGAGTGTGCTGCATGTGTATGCACGCGCATGCACATGCAGGCAAAGCTTACTGACGCTCCAGGTCCTTTACGATTTACATGAAGTCAGCAACATAAATGAGGTTGCCCTGGAGCTACACATGCGCCTGTGTTGAACTTCAATACAATTTCTGACTCCGTCTGCATTCTGCAGGAATAACCATACTTGGCAAAAGGCGATGTGCTGCTTCAGCTACCCAGCAGCACGCACCGAGTCAGCCAATGGTATATTACAGAACGCTGGATACAACCACTCACACACAGAGCACACACACACACACACAAGATCAGTAGGCAGGGCCTGGACATTTGACGGCCATATCAGGTACAATGGAGGCAAACGTGATGAAACATTGTGATCTCCAAAAGCATCAAATCACGCCTAGAATGCTGCAAGCAAGATTGGTACACAAATGTACACTCAAACACACACACACACACACATACACACACACTCACACACACACACACCGGGCAGCCTCCAGCTGTTGCAGCACCTCCTGCATGTGAGATCTTGCGCGCTCAGAGCACTGCAGCACCTGTCAAGCATGAACAGACAAGACCATAAACATCCACAGACCAGGCAAGAAGGCAAGAAGGCAAGAAGGCAAGCGAGCACGCACAGCACCTGTGCAAACAAGACCACAATTATCGTACACTTAGGGTTGGCCAGAACCGGTTATCTGCACCGTATATGACCGTATGTATGGTGATTTCCCTGCTAAAACTACCGGATGTACGCCGTATATACCCATTTTTTTCTCGTTTTGGCCAACCCTACATATACTGGTTCAACAAATAGGCGCATGAGCGCATGAGCATGCACTTACTGCAGCAATCGTTGATCACAAACAAACGCAAACACATCAGTGGACACCTTAACGAGATCGCTTGTGGGGCATCCTGCACCCTCAGTGCACAGGAGCACAGACACTTTTGAAGCAAGGTCAGGCAGACCATTGGCCGCACACACACCACACTTGTAAAGCATGCTTGACCGTGCATGTATACATCAGATTTTATGCAGTGCCGTGGAGCTTATCAAGAGCAACACATTATCATCATACCTCGTCTACGCCATGGCAACACGGCACCTTTCTCTGCTTTCAAGTTTGTCCTTACCGCTCCTCCCTCCCTTTCACCTCTTCTGCACAGCACAAAGGAGTTCCAATACCCAATCTTGATGACACTTCCTTCCCACTCCCCTCTCTTTTCCTCCTCCCCTCTTACCTCTGCTGCGCTTGGCAAGGAAAGTCCGGGAGTCAAGGCCCAGATGGCACAGCTCATGCCCGGCTGCAGAAGGGCCCAAGCCCCTACAGGTGTCCATACAAAAAAATAATAATAAACAGCGTACCCGAACGTGCCAGGGTGGCACAGCTCATGCCCGACTGCAAAACGGCCCAAGCCCCTGCAGGTCTTTATGCAAATAGTTATCAACAACGCACGCAAACGTGCCAGGGTGGCACAGCTCATGCCCGACTGCAAAACGGCCCAAGCCCCTGCAGGTCTTTATGCAAATAGTTATAAACAACACACGCAAACGTGCTAGGGTGGCACAGCTCATGCCCAGCTGCAAAACGGCCCAAGCACCTGCAGGTCTTCATGCCGATATTTACATAACACAGATTGAATGAACGCACGTACGCAGGTGATCACATACATGTAAATATGCCAGGGTGAACAGTGTGCCTGGCTACAGGAGATCCCAAGCTCCTGGTTATGCAAATGGTTATAGATAGGGTTGGCCGGAACCACACATATAGAAGATAGACACGGTGTCTTTTGCAATTCATCAAATATCGGTCATTTACGGCGTACATTTACAGTTCTGGCCAATCCCAGCTATAGACACATGAAAGTACGTCAGGATGACACAGCTCGTGCCTGGCTGCAGAAGGCTGAAGCCCATAAAGGTGTTCTTCGTTTTTTATTACACAATTGTGTAATAAAAAATTGTTGCTTGTTTTGATTTACTGGCGCAGGGGTGCTGCAAAGAAGGGAAACGGAGCTGGCGTGAACAAATTGATCGAACAATTCCAACCTTCAATCATATAAGGTCATTGAGCTCACTCCTCTACCAGTGAATTGGGATCACATAAAGACATGCAAACTTCGAATAACCTCCAAACGTTTCAACACATGGAAGTCCTAGTCCCGTGCATACGGTGGTAGGTTGGCTTTGTACAGGAGATTGTTGATAAGCATAGTACTGAAACCCCATGCGCCCTTAGCGGTGCTAAACCTTCCCTGCCTTGCCTATCATTGGGGGCACTGCCCACCAAAACTGTAGCCTGACAATACCTGCGACTTGGCTGCTGGGGCGGACCATGCCCACGTGGCACAAGGCGTGCAGTGCGTGCTGTGCTTGGGCAGCCATGTGCGAACGCTCTGCATATGTGGGTTCAATGGCTGTATCTGAGTACGAGCAAATGCATGCACATGTGTGCGGTGCCTGGGCGGCCATGTGGCAACGCACAGAACGTGTGAGGGATGGTTGGGCTGCTACATGTTGGTAATGTGCATGCATGCGTTTGCCATACTTGGGACAGCCATGTGGGGTTGTCCCACACGTGTGGGTGAAGTTGATTTACCTATGTACGTAGGTATGAGTGTATGCATGTGTGTGTAGTGCATGGGCAGCTGTGAGGGAATGGCCTGCATGTGTGGGTAAGGGGACACCTGTGTGTGAGTCCACGAGCATATGCCTGAAAGTGAGATGCGCCTAAGCAGAGGTATGGGAACGCTCTGCGTATGTGGTGGTGAGAGGTGCCAGTTTGTGCACAGGTTTGTGCGGTGCTTATGAAGAAAGGTAGTATCAAGTGTAAAGAGAGGTGGAAGATCATCTTACCTTGTACGTGTGCGACCTGCCACATCTGGGTCAGAAGCTGCAGGCATAACTGTGGCTGCAGCTGCACCTGAGTTTGCTCTGTGGCCTTGTTGGATGAGGTCTGCGGGATCACAAAAAATTTGTCAAAATGCAAGAGAGGTGAGTAAGAATGCTAGAGAGTAGAGAGAGGAAGAAAGCAAGGCAACACATGCAGTGCTTATCATGCAATGATCTATTACCTATTTAGACTTACACTTTATACTGGAACAACTGGCACGTCTACAGGGGAGCAATAGTCATGGTGATGATAATGCTGATGATCCCATGCACAAGTTGTTTAGCGCACAGGATGACCCACGATGTTGCCGAATGCAGTCTGCAGTATTGCAAGCTCTACACACCATGATGGTCATGCCCAGATAGTGTAAGTTTGGCGAGATTGCAAAATTGAAGGGGCATTAATGCAAAAAGGGTGGCCTTCACACCCAGGCTGTGCTGACCGCTGATCGTACTCACTTAATCAGCTTTTATCAACAATTAAGGTCATAACAAACACTCTGCACATTACGATTATGCCTTTTGGGTGTAGCTTACGGCCACACACTGAAGGGGCAGGACTGTGATGCGAGAAGGGCGGCCAACACAAGGAGGAGAAAATGCGTGTCAACGGTCCCTGATCGCAGCACCTTTATACAGGACCTCAAAGCAAAACTCACACACACATACACACACGCACACGTACACGCACACACACACACTCACACACACCAGCAGTTGCTCCAGGTTGCCCCACAGCACCAGTGCCTCTTCAGCCTGCCGCTCAAAGCGCAACCACGCGCAAGCACCAGCTTGCCACGCCTGAAGACCATGCACAGTCATACCAGCGCTGCCATGGCATACACCTGCACCGCCCTCTTCCCCAACACGGTCGCTCCCACTGCCTGCGACGGATGTGCCGCTGTCAGAGCTGCTGCAGGTGCTATCCCTGCTGCTTGAGCCCCCTTTGCTTCCAGTGACGCTCCTGTTTGTGCTAGAGTCATTTCCGCCAATGCCGTCGGTGCGGAGCGCACTGCCGGCAGAGACGGCACCCCCTGCTGTTGCCATGGCTTGGAGGGTCGCACAGAGCGCAGCACATGTGTGTGCGTTGACGAGCGACTGTGGCGTGAGTTTGTGCGAGGTGCTGGACTGGGTAGGGAGCTTTCTACTGGAGCTGGATGTGGTGGTACTGTGGAGGGTGGTGGTGGGGGCAATGAGGGTGCAGGCTAGAAGCAGGTGTTGGCTTTGCCGATCAGCAGGCCTGCAGGAGGTAGAAGGAAAGAGGAAAAACAGTCTGCTCGCTACCTTGACCCTCTGTGCGCTCTAATTGCAGATCACTGTTTCGTAGCGTAAGGAAGCACCCAGAAGTCACTTTCGTTGACAGAGCTGCCACTTTCATGAGGTAAGACCACAGCTGGGCTTCAGAGATTGCTGTGAGCCATGAACACGCCAGTGTTGGCAAGAGGAAAGTCAAGATGATCAGTCAGAGGTCACATGTGCGTTCACGGAATCGCCAAGATCTCTGAAGGTCCCCTGCTGTCAAACGTGAGCGCATGCCTTGCTGCTGATTTAAGCCTAAAATCGCCACAGCTGTTCACATCAAGCAAAATCAAAGTAGCTAACCGGTCCACATAAAGCAAGATCAAAGTAGTCCACATAAAGCAAGATCAAAGTAGTCCACATCAAGCAAGATCAAAGTAGCTAACCGGGTGTCACACGTGTCCACAAGAATGGACCCTCACTCACTCACACAGGAGAGCCCATGCCCTCAAAACCAAGCACACGCCTTGCTGTTCAAGTCACAAGGTGCCACTTCTGCTGGGATGTTCAGCGACTCGTGCGCCCATCGATTCATGCATTGATCCCTTGTCCAGGATACCAATCCAGGACACCAATCAATCCCTAGAAGCTGGTACAAGGACCAGTGAGATGGTAAAGCAGGGATAGCCCACTGGGATCCTCGGTGACACATTCACGTTCATGCTTGGCCAGCATGCAAGCACAGGTAAGACACACAAAACCATACCTCGCTGCTTATTCAAAGAGCGTACTCACCCTAGGAGAGCGGCTGCCAAGAGGGCACGTGCATGCAAGTGCGGCTGGGATGCTGGGTCAAAGGCAGACTGTAAGCAGCCTGCATGGTTGGGGGATACAGGGAGAGAGAGGAAAGAAGGAAGGGATTCATGCAATTAATTGCGTGGCAAGTAGGGGCAAGTCATGTAGTGGCAAGTAGTGGCAAGTAGTGGCAAGCAGTAGCAAGCAGTGGCAAGCAGTGGCAAGCAGTGGCAAGTAGTGGCAAGCAGTGGCAAGTCGTATAAAGGTTGTTTGGAATGGCCGCTGGCTGAGCATGAGGTGGGCCCATGAGGCTGGGCATGAAGTAAGCTTAAGAGGTTGGACGTGAGGTTGGATGTGAGGTTGAGAATGGCAAACGATTTTGGGAACGGCACGTGACAAGTCATGTTGGGAATGGCTGCCGGCCGGGCATGAAGGTAGCCCATGAGATTGGGCATAGGCTGGGCACAAGGTTGGGAATGGTTATAGGGAATGGCAGGTGCTGTTGGGAATGGCAAAGGATATTGGGAATGGCACGTGGCAGGTCATGTTGGGGATGGCTGCCGGCTGAGCAAAAGCATGTGTGAGTGGCTGTATTTGATCAAACAAAAGGCACATCTGGGGAGAAGAAAAGAATTGTGCATGCAAGCAGGGTGAATAAACATGAGTGGTTTGAAGCAAGGTGCGTGTTTTGGCTGCTAAAGGATTTTAGAACCTGATCAAAATGTGCTAGACTTTGCCTGCAGCCCACACTTACATCTACCCCCCTTATAAACACACATGCTTGCACACGCATACACACACACACGAACACGAACACGAACAGGAACACACAAATCAAATGCATACACTGCTTCATTCAAACGTCACAGTTCACCTGCCCACAGTTCTCACCTACGACGCCCTGCTGCCCCTTCCCCACAGCTCCATCCATCGCCCCCTCCTCTTCACCCAAAATCAGGGCCTCCTCATACGCACACAGATCCAGGACCTCCCCCAAGTGCAGCTTTCCCCCTGCTGCATACGCCTCTACCAAGCACGCCGTCGCACAGCCCGCCTCAGGCCCACAGCCATTGTTGCCGTGCGTGCTGGTGTCGTGGCCAGCAGCAGAGGCAGAAGCGAGCGCCTCCTGGCCATGCGGCTTTGCAGTGCTCGCTGAGGCTGTGCAAGCTGCGGTGGCAATGCGTGCCTTGTTGGAGGCCTGGGTGCGTGGAGCCTTGGGCAAGCAGGCCTGCTGCTGGTGTTGCTGCTGTGGGAGGAGTGCCCGTGCACGCACGTGGTGGCGCACAAGGGAAGTGACGGCTTTAAAGGCGGCATCCCAACCAGCCTTGGAAAAGGAAGAGGTGGTGATGCTTGATGTGAGTGTGTGCGTTCTTTCTACGTATGTGTAAATGTGTGTGGTACATACACCATGCTGAGTAGCATCCTTTGATCAGCCTTGGTATGCACATGCACCATTGCTGCAGAGACCTGCGGTTGAATGTTGGCAGTACCGCAACGGTGCAGACTCGGGACGAGCCTGTACCCTACCCAGCATGAAGCACCCAACAGCTGCAAAGTACACAGCGTTAACACAGCAAGAAAGCACTGATCCGGATGATCGGCACAGGCATCAACCTCACAACACACTCAGCAGATTATAGATTGCACAACAAGTCACAAACCACCCTCACATGCATCAGGAGAGCTGCGTGCTGCACTGCGTGCTGCACCGCAACACAATGTGCAAAAACGTCTGACCTGTGTCAGGACAGCCTCGTGCTGCACTGCGAAATATCACACATCAACACACCTGCACCTGTGTTAGGAGAGGAAAGTGCAGCGGCACTCAGCATGCAATACACAACACACGACACCATCCAGCCTGCGTGCCTGCACCAAAAGAGCACCACGCTGCACCACAACACATCACACAAAGCACCCCCACCTGTGTCAGGAAACACACGTGCAGAACCGCAGCTTCTGCTGTGGTCACCAGGGCCTCTGGCTGCTCCACAGCCTGCTTTGCCAGTGCGTTGACGTGCGCACAGCACACCTTGCCAAGGTGCTGCACCGTTTTGGTGCACAAGGGGGTGTCTGCAACACGATAGTAGCAACGGCACTTGCTGTTATACAATGAGGCAAACACAGTAGTACCTGTGTCTAAAGGGTCCCTTGGTGCTCTACACTGAAGAATGTGACATAGAAACAGTCTGATGCTGATTTGCTCGGGTAGGGACATTACTGAAGAGGCCATACATGCAAAGCATTCTGCAGTGTCTGCTTACGATGAGCACACACACACACACACACACACATACACACACACAAAACGAGCACATGGCTGGTGCACAACATACTCCTGGAATGCTGGACCCGCATCAGCACCAGCTCACAATCTAGCCGAGTGCGAGCAAGCAACAGCTACCAGTTTATTAGCATACACAACACAACCCAGCTCTTGTGCACAGAAGCACAGCTGACGGTGTCCCCTGCCATAAGTAAATTAATTGTACAAAATCCCTCAGTCCTGCACACACAACTAATCATGGCTTCATGCCAACATACGCAAACAAGCGCATACGTACAGTGCACGTCGTACACACACCTGCATGAGCCAGCCACAGCTGACCGACATTGACCGCCGACTGCAACACGGACGATGCCGATGCCCACAACTCAGCACGCATAAGGTCGTTGCCTGGAAGATGCACAGTAGGTTGGTGTGCGCATGTGTGTGTGTGCGTGCAGGTCTATAATTTGTGTGTAAAGGCGTCTGAACAGCTGACAATCACAAACTCAGCACTCCAGAGATCATTCATGCCTGTGAATGACACACAAATGTGTGACACCTGTGAGCTGGGACAGATAAGTTTGGGACAGATAAGGACAGCAGATTGATGCTGGATGGACAAAATCAAACATTTGGCATCACCTCTCCTGGCATCAGGCAGCACGACACTTGCGTGTAGAACAGACGAAAGGCGTGCATTATATAACATAGTCTATATTGGATGGAGCAAATCAGGTGTTCACGTTGAGACTTACCTGCTTGGTGGGGTATACATCGTGATCTGAACATGCTTGCAAAAGACTGTGGTGTATCTGCACTCCGTGTGTTAGGGCGTGCATCCACGTGCAGTGACGTCGACCTTACGCCAAAATACTCCTAGTGCAGAAAAAACACCTTTGACACCACAAATATATCTGCTCAAAATTATGATAAGTTTAGACATCAAATACCTACCACAGACGCGCAAAAGAGGAAGACAGCAAGTCCAACACGCAACATACCCAGCACACACGACACACACACACACCTGCAGATGCTAAGTGTTGCACGCGTTGCTGCTAATGGCAGTACGTATACACATGCAAATCCACTCGGCGCATACAGATTCAGGTATGCACATGCAAGTTCAGGCGTACACGTACAGGTCACTCAACACAAGTATTATATATGTTGGAGGGACAGACGGCACCATCCCAGTTCACCCAGCACAAGCACACACACACACACACTTACCTACAGACCCCAAGTACGAGCACGCCCAGGCCACATCCCCTGCACTCAGCACAGCCCCCCCCCCAGGTGCACCCTCCTGGGCCTTGGCCGCAGTGGTCGCCCCTCCTCCTGCACGTCCACCTTCCGTGTCTATTGCAGTCCTGGAGAAATTTGACACAGCAGCAGCGGCAGCGGCAGCACCAGCCGCATTTAGCAGGTCCTGTAGGCCTTGTAGTGCACAATCCATACTAGGCCCAATGACATCCCAACTGCTGCCAGAGGCTTCCGCGATGCCCTGCGCACCACCACCACCACCACCACCACCACCACCATCACGAACACCACCACTGCCGCTGCCACTGCTGCCACCCTTTGCGTCCTTGCCGCGCGCTGCTAGCATGGGCTTGCTGGCGGCCTTTGTTGTGAGGAGGGCCATGTTTGCGTGGAGGCGGCACGTGACCATAGCGGCCATGAGGCTGGGCTGTGTGATGGTGGTGTCTGGTGTACAGCCCTGCGTTGTTAAGTAAAAGACCGGACAGGGAGGTGGTGGTTACACCATTTGAGAGGCGTGGCGTATACCAGTGTGGAGTCGACCACCCTTTCGAGGCTGGAGGTGGCCACAACCATATGACAGGCAGAAGAAGGTGGGCGGACATGCGGACATGCACATGATGCTACATCGTTCAGGGTATCCAAACTGATGCGGCACTGACAACCCAAAGCTCACATCACACAGAATGCGTGAAACGAAGGGGGACTGAGCCAGCAGAATGCACGCTGCACGCGCACTTTGCCATCCTCTAGTGCTCATGGCTGGCTGTCATTTCAGGGGCAATCACGTGACAGGCCATTTCAGCGGCAAACGCACAACAGGCTGCCATATCAGAGGCAAGAAAGAGGCAGACATCCATCTCAGAGGCAAGTGTGTGATAGGCTGCCATTTCAGGGGCAAGGGTGCGACCTTCTGCCTTATTTCCTACAGCAGGGGCATTATGAGCCTCTGAGCATGAACGAGGCAGAGGCACCTTTCAACGCAAGTGCCAGTGGTCAAGAGCTTGTGTACGTGCAAGCGGTAGTAGATGGCCAGTCCTATTCCTAAGATCACTGCAGCCCTTAGTAGACGCGATAGAAAGGTCTGCAACTGTGCGAACCTGAAACGGGGGCACCTTCGCCCATTCCTGAATGCTGCCCATCATCCGAGTCGCAAGGGCCACTTGCACCTGCATGGGTGGAAGCACATTTGTCTGAGCATTCACAGATAAGCACATAAGCACAAAAGCACACACGCATACACAAGTACACACATGCACACACACCTCGCTGTACAATAAGTACTAAGTTGCTGGCAATTTTAGTCGCTGGCAAAATGGTTGCTAGCAAACAGCGTTTCAGGTTGCTTAAGGGTACCAGGAACACATTGCCACTCTACAGCCCTGCAAAGTTCTGGCCCCTAACGAATGCAGCAGATCCTCACTGGGTTCACATAAAACGACCCTCACGTCATCGTTTCTCCTTCCTGTACTTCTCTTGCCAAAGGACATGTTCAAAAAGCACGCATCCGCACGTCCTTAGTTTGATACACACCCTACTCTATGTGCCACACTCTCTCCCGCTTAAATCCACACCTCACTGAAACACATGCCCACACATACGCACACACGAGGCCACCCACCCATGTCCACACCTAGGCTTGAACACACGCCAGACACACAAAAACACACGTACACGCATACCTGCATAGATGCTGCCAGCTTCACAGGGCTGCACGCCCCCCCGTCCTCACCCTGCTGGCTGGAAGTGGGAGGAGCTGCCACGCTGTCAAACAGCACGTGCTGCAAGAAGCACAAGGCAGCCCACACTTCAAGCAGCCTAGCAACGGCATTACTGCAGGGAGCTGTGCCACTGCTGGCAGATGAGCGACAGCTGTCGACAGCTGGTGGGGGTGAGGAGGGTAAGGCTTGGAGGACTTCCTGTGCCTCTAAAAGGGCTCCCTCCAGTAAGTCAGCGGCAGTCTGGTGTATGTGTGTGTGTTTGTGTGTGTGTTTGCATGTGTGCATACGTATGTGTGAGTGTGTGCGTGTTTCTGAGTATGGTTTTAGGGCTTGAGCATATGCATGCTGCGGGAGAGAAGGGCTTGACATAAGCTTGACAGCCAGAACAAAAAGATCAGAAATGTGCGGATTGTAACTAGGGTTAGGGATCTAAGCTGCAGGCAGAGGCTAAAACATGGCGGCACAGATCGGTTCACAAGCAGTGTTAGGTTTCGTTCAGTTGGGGAGCTTGTTGTGATTTTCCTCTTCCCTCTTCTTCTCTCCCCAATCTACATCTTTCTCTCATGTCTTTTGAACGTCAGCAGCACCTGGCAATCAGGGGCGAGGGCTTTGGCTGAGCGCACCGCTGAAGGCAAAGAGCCTCCACCACCCTTCTGCGCCATGGTGCATGCAGCTGCAAGCACAAAACCTACTGCCGGCCTGGTCTTGGCAGCTCCTGCCCACCTGCGAGGTGCATAAAGGGGGGATGAGATGAGATTTGCGTAAAGAAAATGCAACGTACATCAAAGTAATGCACAGTCCTGTGTTAACTGTTGTGTGTATGTGTGTCTGCGTGCGCGTATGTGTGTTTGTTTGTGTGTGTGTGCATGCGCGCGTATGCACTTGTGTATGTTAATACTTCATCTCATTGCTCATTATGCGTTTATGCGTGTATGACCACACTCGTACCCTGGCAGCTGGCACAGGCCTGCAATGCTTGCTCCTTTGCTCGCCGCTGCTCTGAGCACTTCCTCAAGACAGCGTACACCACTGACCTGGTCATCAGCCCCTGTGAGTGTGCAAGCACAGGTGGTGAACGTTTGAGCAGAGAACTATAAGCGTGCAAGCACATGTTAGTGATTGAGTGCAGTTTAATACGTTTTGGTGCATTAGGTACATGCTATGTATCAAACACACATTTAGAGTTGGCCACAAACTTTTCTTTGCCATACATGATTGTTTTTGTTCAGAATTTCCTGTTTAAATTTCTGTTATTAACACCAAATGTGAGTAAAAATCATAAGTAGCCCTTACCATCCCTTAACAGCCATTTGACACAACAGAGAGACAGAACTTTTGTGCGCTGCAGTGCACAGCTGAGCAAACCAGTCACCAGAAATAAATCATGAAATTGCCACGCTCTCTTACATCCAGCAATCTTTTCGCGTATGCGAAAAGCTTCAAAGGTTTCACTTCAGCCCCCTCCCCTCTATTTTAGCTAGGTAGTACTGCAGATCTAAGTCAGCACCACCTGGCGCTCATCACCCTGAAAACTGGATAACACGAGTTCTCTAGATTATATGAGCTGACGCTGATCTTCATAGAGCGCCCTGTGATTCTCGTTTCTACAGTGGAGAAAGACAAGGTTTGGCAGCACGCACCTGTCTCAACGTAGTAAAGGAGGCCACGCATGAATTGAATAGAGCCTTTGGCAGCCAAGTCTGAGGCGATCTTTGCAGCATACTGCGGGGATTCATAACGGCATGATGGCAGTGTAGTTGATTAATTAAAATTGTGCGTAAGTGTTACTCCAGGACGTGTGTGTCAGCTTATGGAGTTCAACTTGGCCATTTTTCGCTGCAACAGAGCAGCACATACGCATAATTTAACACACAGATACACACTATCCCTTACGCTCAAAAGTACGCGCGTGCACACGCATACACTATGCATGCATGCAGGCGTGCAGGCACACACACACACACACGCACACAAAAGACACATGTACAAGCCTATGGCTCAGCCCCTAGCAGCATCCCACCTTTGGCAGCTTGCTGGTCTGTTGCACAAGGTACCCCGCTTTGCAGAAGATGCCAAACAGGTCCCCTTGTAGCGCAATGGCTGAGGCATCGTCGTAGACGGCCAAGGAGGTTTGGAACTGTGAGAAAAGAGCATATACAGGCGGGCTTTGCAGGGGGCATGTATGCGCATCGAGCATGCAAGCGTGCGTTATTGGTATTGAAGTGTGGCAAGCATGAGGAAGGTGAAGGGGGGCTTGTCAGCACAGGGGCAGCGGTTCCGTACATCCAGGTCTTTGCACCTTTTTGGTCTCCTACCCCTGACATGCACGCGTCAGTGCTCCCTCAGAGCTGAGCACCCTCACCTTATACAGGTACTTGAACACGCTCTCTGCATGCTTGGTGGACTCAGCACTGCCTGACGACCTGCATCACATGCACACACCAAAGTGCACGTGTGGTCAACTCAAGGTGACGCGTCAAATACAAATACTACTGCCTTTTAAACAGCATTGGAGGGACGCACTCCTATTTTCAGCTCTCAGCTGTTAACCCTTTTACAACTCTGCGGACCCTGTTCCAATTCTGCGGACCTACCTTAGCTGGAGTAAGAGGGCAGAAATGGCAGGCATGACTTGAATGAGCATCTGCTGTGCTTCTCTCGCTGTTGTCAAAGTGGTCAATGCTTCGCCTGTTGAGATGACCAAATTGAGCCTGCAGGCCTGAAAGAGCTCCTTGCTGCTGCTGTCAGTCGATGCGTGGGCTTCAAGAGCAGCGTGGAGGCGAGTCCCTTGTTGGACAGCCAGCTGAGGGCAACCCGCCAGGGTCATGCGTCGAATCAGACTGTGAGACAAACGTGTGATAGATGACTGTTGCGGTTTTGCAAACATTGCATTGACAAATCAAAGTCAGTATCCGCACGAGTTTTGGGGTCAAAGCATATCTTGGAGTATGCGCTGGTGGTTAAAGAAACGAGCACGATCAAGTGATGTTCTGCAGCAAACAAAAAAGGTTTTAGGTTGTACAGACCTGTAGCGTTGGACCTCCAGCTCGAGACCCTTGGTGTTGAAAGCGCTGCGCACACTGTCCAACATGTCCAGGGCACTTGCACAGAGGAGGCACAGCACGTGGGACTGCTGCTGGTCAAAGCTCTCCGGCTTTTGCTTGCCACCCATCACATATTTGACCACCCCTGTGCACGCACAATATACAGACTTTGTAGTCATGCGTTAAACGAATAACTAATGTAAAGCTGCATGGACACAAGGAGCGCGCTCATTCAGGACGCTGCCAAACGTTGCGGGTCTGACACACGTACCCATTGCCAACGGCCCGGCCTCTTTGGCCAGCACCTTGATGTCCACATCACTGTCTACACCCCTTTCAGATCCTGGTGCTGCAGTCCCTCCCTTACGCCCTCCCCAGTGGTTAGTAGCTGCTGCCTTGGCTTGCTGAAACGCCTGCTCCACCGCCTGATGCAGCTGCTGAAGGTCTGCAAGATTGGCGCCACAATGGGAGGAACTGAGCTGTGCCAGGGCAATCTGACAGGCATTGGACATCCAGGAAAAGCTTGTTGGCTGTGGCTTGCATGAATATCTGCAGCTAGCTGTCGCTCAAGCTCGTGCGGTCATTTATGACAAAAAATATTATTTAGTAATTTTGATCAATATGGAGATGAATAAGAAGAGTCTGCTTGACATATGCAAGGAGCAGAGGCTCTACAGGACGCCTTCCCTGAACGATAAGCTGTATCTCAACTTTAAAGGCTTCTTGAATGTCGGTCCCGGCCTGGAGGAGTACGTGAATGTGCGCGCGCTGTTCTTAGAGGGCAACGCCATTTCAACCCTAGAGGGCCTTCCCCCCCTCAAGGAGCTCCGCTGCCTGTGAGTACCTGTTCAAAACACACACACACACACACACACACACACA
>Ga0307948_1001916_pt1:0-5000 | contig 14931 bp, 17 predicted proteins | sample OrgLakmetagen280_FD_201824 | JGI IMG/M metagenome (GOLD analysis project Ga0307948, IMG submission 201824) | Saline water microbial communities from Organic Lake, Antarctica - #280 | ecosystem: Environmental > Aquatic > Non-marine Saline and Alkaline > Saline | place: Antarctica: Organic...
AAGTAGGAGGGGATAGAAAAAGGAGAGCCTCTAGGACCACTCTCAGAACTCCCACACCACTTGTGATACGTCACTGCTTTCTTGTTTACTGCGCGAGGACATAAAAAATCAGCTGCCCTCCATACCTTCAAATGTCTGAAACGCAAATCGCAAATGAACTCTTGCATGGGGCGGCTGTTGTTGTTGTTGTTGTTGTTGTTGTTGTTGTTGTTGCATGGGCCGGGACAGTGGTAATGAAAAACAACATTCCGACGGGAACCTGTGTGGCTTTAGCATTTTCTGTTTGAACACTGCACTACCTTGCAGTCCATTGAACACAATCGAGACTTGAGCAGACCAGCAAGAACTATCAAAAGAAGCAAGATACAAATATGCCTTCAGCACACGACGTAGAGTCTCACTGTTGAAATCAAGCATGCTATTAAAAAACCTGATGGAAGCACGGAACCAGAAAATTGCAAGGGCTCCTGACCGCATTTTCTAAGCACAGCCCAATTTGTTGTGCTGTTCTTCACTCCAAGATTGCGCCTCAAGGAACACAGATGCCTCTTCTGTAACTGGCTACCAAATTCACTGCCTTCACTCAAATACACTGTGCCCCACATCTGACTCGCATACATCCCAGCAGGAATACCATACACCTTAGACAACCAGAGCATAGCATGTGGCCTACTTTTTTATCGTGACTCTTGGCAAACTCAGAATTCCTGCTCTGTGCAGCCATGTAAGGCCGCACCGCATGTTCCTCAGCTATCTTCGAATTCATCCTTCTATCAAGCAGCATGCCCAAATATTTGAACCTGTCCTTATCTGGAAGCACCAGCCACACCATCGTACGTGAACGGATTCTGCAAAGGAGAGACAGACATACTATTGAAATGAACCACCTCCGACTTGGCCGTGTTCATAGCATAGTCAATCCTTTTTTCTCAGCGTACTTACGAAGCTTGTTCAGCATCGTCTGCATTTCATCAGGGTCATTAGTAGTTAATCCAAGGTCATCAGCATATGAATGGTTACAGATTAGATTAGATTACAAAGGACCGACACCCACTACGTTGGGCTGATGGGTCTGGTGCTGGTACCTTCCAGCACACTGAAAACAGACTGAAACAAAAAAAAAGAAATGAATTTGGAGATATTCAGATAGTGAGTTGATTTGTGCAAGGCAAAACCTGGTAAGACGGGATAAGGATTGCATGCTTGCCACAGCGCTGTCCTGAAGCCTGCCGCTCAGTGCCACTCAGCCGCTCAGTGCCGCTCAGTGCCGCTCAGTGCCGCTCAGTGCCGCTCAGTGCCGCTCAGCCTGCCGCTCAGGCTTCAGGACAGTGCACTGTCCTGAAGCCTAGCACAGCAGTACAGGCATGCTTAGAAGTGTTGAACATGTTAACTCAGGAGGCGTGATAAATAACAAGCACCATCAATAGAGCTGAGCTCACAGGGATTGCAGCAGCGCTTACCAATAAATATACCCAGATTGCAACGGACAGTGCATGCTCCTTAGGCCAAATTAGAAAACAGCTGCTACTCTTCCCTGAAATGCAACGAGCCCATAAACACTCAAATCTGCTAGAACAAATTGTATCTATGATTTATGCTTCACCAGAACCTATCTGCTTCTAGAAAGTAAAAGCCCATAGTGGCATCGCCGGAAATGAATGTGCAGATGCAATTATTGCCAAACACTCTGCCTTACATGACGGAGGTCATAACGTGCACTTTCAGCCTCCAGCCCCAGACGGTAATGCATACACACACCTTTATTGGCTTGCGGCTAAAGACACCGATGAGAATCCCAGCGGAGGAGGGGCAACTACACCTAGGCTTCGTGTAATCTCTGATTTAAAGGCCAAGCTGAAAACAGAAATGTGCAAATCACACAGACTGGGGAGTGCCAAAACAGGCACAGGATATTACAACTACTGGAAGGACCTTCGACTTTTGGTCAATAAACAAGCCACAAATGCTTTCTGGAAAAATAGCAATCTCAGATTCTACGAAAAGCGTAATATTATGAGGTACCGCACTAGTACAATTTTTAATCAAAAACACGCCTACCAGGATGGCTTCTCTCCCGATGCAAACTGCTCCATCTGCCCTTGCACTGATAGTGCGCTTCACATACTCTCAGGTTACCAACACACTAAAATGAGGAACATGATTATAAAACGCCATAACATGGCAAGTGTGCTGATTGTCCAAGCCCTACGAAAGGGACCATGCGGTGCCAACCAAATTGCCTACTCTGACGTAGGCAGCGCAGATAAACTCTAAGAGCAAGGCCTAGATCTGAGAAAAACTGCCAACAAAATACTGCCCTCTTGGCTGCTACCAAAACTAACAGCACATGCTTTAGAAGCCTCTTCTCGTCCTGACGTCATCCTATTTTTACCTAGCACTGTGTGCTCGTCTCGCGTAACCACCCGCAACTCAAATTTTCAACAGCTTGCTAAAGACAAGAAACTAATTCACTCCGGCCACCTCCTGGCCCCAGACTTGGCAGGCACACTCAGGAAAGTTTGCTGAGTAGTCCTGGACCATCGGTAGATGCCCAGTTTGATGTGGTGAGCTGGCTCAGAAAGACAGCTGCTGAAACATGAGAAGACATCGCTCTCATTCCTTGCACACTGCACCGTAGACCACCAAACTTTCAGACTTCATCAATAGGTTTTATTGATAGGCCTGTCAAGTGTCAGGCCTGAACATGGGCTGGGTGGCCCTGGCCAGCAAAACCCCAAACTTTCGGAAATGTTTCGTTTGAAAGTATGCCACAGCGCGCACACCAGCCCACCCCCCCAATCCTAGACCTCACAGGGCCCCCTAAAACACTAAGCCATGGGCCCTGCTGGGGCGGGGGCGTGGCCCTCGCGGAGCGACGGCTGTAACGTGCCACTGTGAACTTTATTTCGGTGGGAAGAGGACAAACCTAGGGGCTAGCTACGCCCCATGACTGGGGCTTCGCCAAAAAAATCTTACCAGCATGTTCGTTCAAAATAAGCATGCAGGAAGGGCGTTCTGCGTTGGCAGGTTGTTTGAGCCTCATTCTGGACTAGCTGATTAATAGCCTGCTAGCTGGTTACATACAAAAAAGGGTTCACCTACTGTTTTTCTGGTTGTTTGGCTGATCGGCTGCTGACTGATCTCGGCCAGCCACAAACGAATCCAGATATTTCGGGGAAATCTCCAGCTGGTGTACTGCTAAAAAATTATTACAAACAGCAGTCGCTGACTTGATGCGTTGCTAGCATTGGAAAAAGATTAATAAGCCGGCTTCGCTGACTTGATGCAGCATGTAAGGTTGGGGGCCCATGTCAAATTTCAGCCCGTGGGGTGGCCTGGGTGAGCCTGGGGAGGCCAAAGTGAAGTTGGGTGGGAAGCCGACAACGCTAGGGGCTCACGCCTCCACGAGGGGGACTTCGCCAAAAAAGGTCAAATATGAGTTTCTTCCTTGTTCCACACCTTGATTCAAGTACACATAGACATAAGATCCCCAATTATTACGCAAACCTATCAATTTTTTATTAAATTGAACCATGAACCACTGAACCTAAACTTTCCGCCGGCGCTTTTGCATGTAGGGTGGCAATGATGTCGCCCAGTTCATTGTACAGTTGTACACCTGAGCATGATGGCCTCTGTACTGCAAAAGCTGCCACTCCAGATGAAGCAGAGGGGCCTAGTAAAGCTGCTTGCAGCAAAGCCCAGTGCTGCTGAGGTATTGGCAGAGAACCCAATGCCGGAGGTGGGTGCGAGCATTATGATGCTCATCTCTGAAGCAAGATACTGAATTTAAAACTTAAAACGTTGGTTAGATGCGTGTCTGCCGGCTGCGTTCTTTTCATTTGCTTGCGAAGCATATCTAATTGTCATCTCTTTCAAATCTTGAAGCCATACAAGCCGCTGTCCTACTCCATCTAGATCATCACGCTGAGAAAAACCAACCTTGCATCTATTCTGGGTCGCCCGCAGGAGTTGGCTTATTGCAAAAAGGGAAGGCACTGGAAGCCAGTGTCAGTGATGCAGGGATGCCAAATGTGCCCGAATTGTCGCAGTAGTCAGGGTCGACGGCGTGCCGCAAAACGCCGTGCCAATAAGCAGCGCGCTGAATAGGTCTGCATCACGCACACTTTTAATTTTATATCTGCATTAAAAGTAGGGAGCCCAAGCCTTGGGGAGTTTCATCTCATTTGCTCAGTATAACTCTCTTGCTTTTTAACTCTATTCCTCTCAAATTTCTCCATCTTTTTTCCTCTCCTCCCGGGAGGCCCCTGCTGTTCTGAGTTTTAGTTAAATTACAAGCCGCATGAAGTTCTTGTTGTTGTTTACGTCCTTGTTGGGCACAACCATTTTGGTGAACCTTGTCCATGTTTTTCTATTTGGGACTTAATTTTATTATTCATCCCTAAGAGCTGATTGTATGGGGTACCATCTGCAAGTGAACCTTCACAGACTTTTTTAAATGTTGCAATGAGGTGGCAGAGGGACTTGTTTGGCTTGTTTCTTTGCCGTACCCTTCCGTCTGTTGTGGATCCTGTCACCCTTCCTCAGAGGGTGTGCTTCAATTCACACACAACACAAGACAAAGGCACAAAGTACGTCGAGGAAGAAACCAAGGTTGGTCTAAAGCGATCGCATCCCAAATGCGATTCAATAGCACTTCAGAGCTCCCAATATTGAATGCTGTTCAGCATGCAAATCACTCAGGAAAACAGGTTTGTTCAGAACGTGCCTGGGTAAGATTAAGGACGTTCTTGGAACGGACAAGAACGTTATAAAAAAGACATTTTCACCAAGAACCAAGAAAGTTCTTTGTCCCACAAGATCGTTCTTAGCTTTCCACGAACGTTCGGGAAAAGCAATGATCTGAACGTTCTAGCCACGTAAGAACGTTCTTGAGAGGTAAGATTGTACAGACGGCGTCACTGGATTTTGAGGTACTCCGTCTGTACGTACAGGCCCGGCCTGTGCATTCTAGATCTGCTGGGAACGTTCCTGGGAGA
>Ga0307948_1001916_pt1:10000-14931 | contig 14931 bp, 17 predicted proteins | sample OrgLakmetagen280_FD_201824 | JGI IMG/M metagenome (GOLD analysis project Ga0307948, IMG submission 201824) | Saline water microbial communities from Organic Lake, Antarctica - #280 | ecosystem: Environmental > Aquatic > Non-marine Saline and Alkaline > Saline | place: Antarctica...
GGAGGCGCCTAGTGTCTGGGGGTTCGCTCTGGATTGGCACAACCACGAAATGGTGGAGCAGCTGTCCGAGGAATGCAGCAGCAGAGACAGAAAGACACGCGTCAGCGCCAGCACCAGGAGGGGCAGCAGCAGCGGCAAAGCAAGCAGCAGCAGCAACAGCAGCGTCACTCCAGCCAGGCGGTCTAGCCCCCCTTTCGACATTGTGCTTGCATGCGACGTTCTGTATGAAAAGGATGCGGTGGAGCCTATTGCCAAGCTGTTGCCAAAGTGAGTGTGGAATGGCGCACGCGTCTGAACGTTCCGCGTTTGCTTAATGTATATGTAGGGTTTGCCAGAACCATATATATACGGTGCATATACGGTATTTTTGGCAGGGGAATCACCAAATATACGGTCATATACGGTGTATATATACGATTTTGGCCAACCCTATGTATATGTGTCGAATTCCTTCGGCTGCTATGGGGGATATGATCTTCCCTGCCTCTGTGTAGCCACATATTTTTTCTGTTTTTGTGAGTGCAAGCGCACTGTGAGGATTGCCCACAAACTTGGATCGCCCACGTCTTTTGTCTGCAGGCTGCTGCGTACTTGAGTGAGCATGTGTGGTTAGTGTGAGAGTGCTGCCAGGACTGCCCATACAGTTGATTTGCCCTACCCCTTGTCTGCAGGCTGCTGCGGCCCCAAGGTGGGGTGTGTGAAAGCGCACTGTGAGGATCGCCCACAAACTTGAATCGCCCACGTCTTTTGTCTGTTTTCAGGCTGCTGCGGCCCCAAGATGGGATGCTGTTGCTTGCTGACCCTCCCAACAGGACGGTAGCAAACAGGGAGCGCTTCATGCGGCTGGTGGCAGGCAGCGGAGAAGGTAGGTTCGAGATGGGGCCAGAGGACAAAGTGAGTAAGGTTGGCCAGAACCGTATATACACACCGTATATGACCGTATGTATGGTGATTTCCCTGCCTAAAATACCATATGTACGCTTCATTGTATATACGCTTTAATATATGGTTCTGGCCCACCCCAAATGTAAGTTTTGTGGCGAGGAAAAATGACAAAAGCAGTCAGACCTCCTTTGGCAGGACAATGGTACAGGGTTTACAAAGGGGGTAACCGGCAGCCACATGTGTTGGGTTGCTAGGCATTGCTGTATCAGCCAGCGTACACATTAAGGACAATGGTAAAGAGGGAGCGCTTTGTATGGCTGGTGGTGCAGGCTGGGCAGCGGAAGGGGGTGTAGCAGTTAGTTAGAAATGAAAGTGTGTTTTGATGAGGCGGTTGTTTTATGTTTAAAGGCGAAACCTCGGTACTGGAGCTCATTTTTGTGTTGTGATGAGGGGGCAGTCCTTCAACGCTGAGTGGTTGGAGAATGCTTACAAGCAGCTATTGTAACCATTGTAACCATTCTTAAGCAGCTGGATTCCTGATATGCTAAGGGGGCCGCTACGATGAGCTGAACCATGTTCGGTTGCACTTACGAGCGCTGCAGAGCAGTGAATTCATCCTTTATGGACTGGCTTCCACTCCGTTGGCATTGCCGTGGTTTTGCGTGCGTGCTGTGCTGTGCTGTGCTGTACTGTGCTGTTTTGCAGGGAGAGGGGGGGAGAGAGGGGGAGAGCACTTTTTGCGTGCGTGCTGTTCTAATTTGGGCACGCACTGTGGCCTGCCTGCCCTCTTACATCTTCTGCCTCTTATATCTTCTACCTGATGCCCATTGCTTTGTCGTCCTAGCAAATCTGGGCACGTCCCATGCCCCTCTTTGTAAGTGCAGGCAGGAGCTGAGGTCTGAAGCTGAAGAACGCCACTGCCTTGTTGTAAATGTAATGTTGTAAATGTCAATGTTGTGTTGTCAATGTTGTAAATGTGCAATGCTGTAAATGTTATTGTAAATGTCAATGCTATAAATGTTATTGTAAATGTCAATGTAAATGCTGTAAATGTCACTGCTTTGTTGTTTTTAGAGCGATGTTGCACCCCTCTGTGCAAACGCAGGCAAGAGCCGAGGCCTGCATCTGACTGTGAAAGAGCAATGGATAGCGCCTTGCCACATTCACGACCTGGACAGCGAAATGGTGGGGGGCCTTGGGGCCCAAGGGGCAGACCAGGTGAGGGCGTCTGAAGTGTGTTTATGTTTATAATAGGGAGGAAATGCTGAATGGAATTTACGATTTGGACAACGAAATGATGGATGGCCTTTGGCTGTAAGGTGCAGACCAAGTCCGGGTGTTTTATGTGTGTTTACTGTTCAAGATAAGGGAGGAAATGCTGAATTAAAATCACGACCTGGGCAACAAAAGGTCGATTATTACTATGATGATACGTTATTACGATTTGGACAGCAAAATAGTGGGGGCCTTCAGGGCGTGAGGGGTGGGTGTTCAGACAGCAAGATGGTGGGGGCCTTCAGGGCGTGAGGGGTGGGTGTTCAAAGTGCAGCACCCATGCCATGGTGCGTGCATACCACGGTGTATGCATTGCAAATATTTGGGGTTGGCCAGAACCGTATATGTGCACCGTATATGACCGTGATCTGCTTAAAACACCGTATATACACCGTTAATACATGGTATGTGGTTATGGCCAAGCCGACATATGTAACATATGACTTAACTCTCTGCATCTTCCCCAACAGATATACACCGTTATTACATCATATATGGTTATGGCCAACCCTACATATGTAACGTATGATTTTATTTTTCTGCATCTGCCCCAACGGACGCTGCGGGCAAAGTCCAATGCGCTACTGCCACACTTGCACTCTCAAGCGCCTGTTCAATTTCACAGCATGAAGTGCATCCAAGTATCCAACTTCATAGTATGAAGTCCATCCAATGCGCTACTGCCACACTTGCACTCTCAGGCGCCTGTTCAACTTCACATCATGAAGTGCAAGGGCGTAGAGCAAGACACTGTTGGGATCAAAAACTGAGGCAGCTGATCTGACACTGGATAGCCAGCTTTCGGATGCAAGGTCAGAAGTATGTACATACACATGCTTAGCATCGCAGCTATTTTGCCAATTACCATGTATGCAATGCACATATTACCCACACCGTCTGAGACATTTCTTTTATTTTCCACCGCACTTCTGACACGTTGTGAAGAGGAAGGAGGTATAGAGCAGCGTAGTTATTCTTTTCTTTTTGTTCTTATAGCAGAGTTAAGGTCTGCCCTTGAGTTGATAAACATTGCTTTCCTTAGACGTGTGCAACTAAACTTCTATTTTATGTTTTTTCTAGCCTATTTCTTTTGTTTAGCCAGGTAAGGTTTCAGGCTTTTGCCAAGCTTCCGCTGAGATGCCCTTTGAGGCATATATATAGGGTTGGCCAGGACCATATATATACGGTGTATATGCGGTATTTTTGGCAGGGAAATCACCAAGTATACGGTCAAATACGGTGTATACATATGGTTCTGGCCAACCCTACATATATAGCGATGTAACCTTTCCTTAGACGTGTGCATATGTGTGTGTTGTCTGAGTGGCTTGGATGAAGGCTGCTTGTGTTTATTGATGCGAAGGTGGGGAGGATTGGCAGCATGGTTAGTCTGGTTTGCTTGTGAAAGCTGGAATGTCAAGCTCAATCGTACGGGAGGACATAAGCACAGGAGGACACAAGCGCCTGTGATCCCGATCCGCTCTCTGATTCCTTAAAATGCAACAACACTCATTTTGATTCAATAGGTTCAGACTTGCCACTTTTATTTACGCTTGATGACAATTCAGATCATCAGCAGAACAGGTTCATCTGATTAGAACAAGTATTTGACCGACTTAAAGAGATATTAATCGAGACATCCATTTCACCTCGTTGGTCTTTTTTCTCCTCGTCTGCTGGAGGAGTTTTGCGGTACCTGGTATCTTAGTAGTCCTTTTCCTTATTTGATATGTAGAGTGGTTTTCACTGCCTGTGTAGTGTGTCAATTGCCATTAAAATCAGCAATAGCCTAAAAAGGAAAGAAAAGAAAAGACTCTGCTGGTAGTGGTGACACAGCCAGCATGATTTAGGGAGGGGGTTACTTAGGTGCCCGCACCAGGCAACCCCCCACCGCGCAAACAATTACAAAGAATTTAGTGTGGGTCAGGGGGGTTGTGTGCCGTAGCACCCGGACCCAATCCTTGACTGTTGTTGCTTGTGTCATATTGCAGTGCATACCTTGTTTTAATGAGTGCAGATGCATGTCTGATGGAGTGTTCATTCAGTGTGTGTGTCAGTTTTTTAATCTTATGGTAGTCCAGATTAAGGTCTGCCAGAGGTTTGTCTGTGTGGTCTTTGTAGATAGTCCCCACAGCTCCAACGAGGATCACGTGAAGCTTGACTTCCCTGTATCCTTGTCTGTTTAGGTTGGCAATAAGCATGCTGTGCTGTGCTTTTGCTTTTTGGAGTTGGGGATCGGGCCTAGTGTCTTCACAAAATTTAAACTCAATCAGGTGAACCTCCCACTGGTTTGGATTCAGTTTTTGTCTTCAGCAAGCTGTTGAGAATTTGAATTGCGGGTGGTTACGCGAGAAGAGCATACAGTGCTAGGTAAAAGTAGGATGGCGTCAGGACGAGAAGAGGCTTCTAAAGCATGTGCTGTTAGTTTTGGTAGCAGCCAAGAGGGCAGTGTTTTGTTGGCAGTGTTTCTCAGATCTAGGCTTTGCTCTGAGTGTTTATCTGTGCTGCCTACGTCAGTGTAGGCAATTTGGTTGGCACCACATGATAATAATCAGCACACTTGCCATGTTCATCATTTTAGTGTGTTGGCAACCTGAGAGTACCTATTGTTAAATGCATCAGATGGGTCATTGAGAGTTTCCGAAACGCAGACCTTTTTGTAGTCCCAAAGAGAGGTTGCCTTATTTTTAGGCAGGGTCAAGGGGTTGCACCTCACAATACTGTGTGTCATTATTATGTATTCGTATTCTGAGTTTGGTAGCATTGCCTTG
>Ga0307948_1001921_pt1 | contig 14917 bp, 21 predicted proteins | sample OrgLakmetagen280_FD_201824 | JGI IMG/M metagenome (GOLD analysis project Ga0307948, IMG submission 201824) | Saline water microbial communities from Organic Lake, Antarctica - #280 | ecosystem: Environmental > Aquatic > Non-marine Saline and Alkaline > Saline | place: Antarctica: Organic Lake...
TGGTATTAGAGCAAAAGGTGTGTGCGTTAGTGTGTGTGTGCGTGCTTGTGTAACTCCTTGAAGATGGTATTAGAGCAAAAGGTGTGTGCTTTTGTGTAACTCCTTGAAGACAGTGTTAGAGCGAAAGGTGTGTGCGTTTGTTTGTGTGTGTTACGGCATCAATGCTTGCGTTACTGTGAAATACAGGGAGATCTGCTGACGCGCACATACAAACAAGCACAGACATGCACTCACGCACGCACATGCACACGCCCGCACACACACATAAACGCACATGCATATTTACATATACTATATATGCACAGGATAACGGCCGCAACCTTATCTGCTTTGTAAACATCGCGGACGACAGCTACAACCCAAAGAAGCACATGGGAGTGACGTATGAAGACGCAATGGAGACCATCCATGCTATTTACCCCTCTGGAGAGGTGAGAAATGGAGTCAGCGATTGGAAGAATGGATCCAGTTCTTCTCTGGAGAGGAGAGGATGGACTCAGTGACTGGACAGGGCGAGGTTGAGAGTATGCCAGAGTAAGATTGGAAGTGGGCATGTATTTGTGCATTGCGTATAAATGCTCTTGTGTATATGATAACTCTTATAAGAAATGAGGCTCTTGCAGGACTCACGAGTGGTTGTATGCAATGTATTAATGCCTGGCGGCTAAAAGTGGGACAATCATAATCTGTCAGTGTCACGTGTGCACTTAACATCATGGGGCTGAAAGTTACACACACGCATACACACACACCCAAATGCGTGCTAGCACGCGCACACACGCATGCAAGCACACGCATAAACGCATGCGCATGCACGAGCGCATGCGCGCACACACACACACACACACACATACACACACACACACACTCACACTCAAACACACACTCACACTCACACACACACGCACACGCACACGCTCGAATTACCACACACCCAGGTCATTTCTGGCACTGACGCCCTGAAGGCCTTATTCAACGAGGTCGGCCTCGGCTGGATCACGAAGCTGACAGAGCTGCCCCTGTTCTCAGCCATTGTGGATGCGCTGTACAACTTCCTGTCCGCTAACCGCCTCAAGTAAGTAGCGAAAAAGATGAGTTACGAACCGATTGCTTTTGCAACCGGTAATTGCGGTTCAGTCATTGTTGACGAGCTGTACGACTTCCTGTCCGCCAACCGCCTCAAGTAAGTGGCGAAAAAGATGAATAATGAACCGATCGCTTTTGCAACCGGTAATTGTGGTTCAGCCATTGTTGACGTGCTGTACGTCTTCCTGTCAGCCAACCGCCTTAAGTTAGTGGCAGACAAAATGATCTCTCTGCAAATACATCATGTGTGCTATATAACGCAGCAGCAATACCTGGAATTGCTTGTCCGCCGACTCTAAAACCTTTGGTTCAATGAATAGATCCGTTGTACTTCTGTTCTGTTGAATACATTCATCAGAACAAGTGGGCAACAAGCGCCTCTTTGCAGTGCTTGTGTTTGATGGGTGCATGATTTGCATGGCGACATGCAGCTTTTTGTCTTGCTCGTGTTTGCTGGAGAATCCAGCGCCAGCGTGACGTGACGAGCAGTACTCACAACTTGTGGGCGTCATAGGAACAGCATGCCCCAAATCATCCCTCCATGCAAGTTAGACGCTGCTGCCTCCTAGCCGAGTACATTATCACTTGCTTCACATGTGTGTGTGTGTGTGTGCGTGCGTGCGTGCGTGCTTGGGCAGCTTCTGGGTGATGCTGTTTCCCATACACCTATCCTTAAAACAGCATGAACGACAGCAGGCTCACATGCATGACGTGCACACATGTGTTTGTTTGCAGCTTGGGCGGCCTCGGCGATGCCGTCGTCCTCGCCAAGCGCATGGAGCTCAGCCGAGAAGGGAAGAACACTTGTGCAGATGTGGATGAGGAGTGTGCCGTAGAGGAATGGCTGTAGGCTTGTATCAACGTAGCGCACTGCTTCTTTGTTTGAGGAGGCATCGTGCAACGTAGCGCACTTCCTCTTTGTTTGAGGAGGGAATCGTTGAGTTCAGGTTGCACAAACCTCGGATCGTAGCACGGAGTGTTACACAGCAATGCATATGGGGTCAGGGCAATGCTTGCGTCGTACAGGCTAGTCTCGATTTGTAGAGTGAGTAGCCCAGTATGCATCCCAGTATGAAAGTGTGCAGCTAAATGTGCAGCCCAGTGTTTTCAGATAGTGTAGTGCGTAGTGCGGAAGGAGCGTCTTTGCTGTGCCCCTCCTTTCTCTCCACAGTGCACATCTACACACCCCAGTATCTTGAGTCTCCAGAGACCATAGCTGCATCATGCACTTTTGTGCAGAATCTGGGAGGAGTTCTTGCTTGTTCATGAATGTGTGTGATTCCTTTGCAGCAAGAAAGGCAGACGTTGCGTTGCCTTGTACGTGTTCATTCGTGCTGGCTGGTAAGAACTATTGGTGCCTTTATACCTTTTCTTTGCAGGAGTCTGTCTTGAGTATGTAGCCATGTTGTATATGCATGTAAAATTGCGTGTGTGTGTTTGTGTGTGTGTGTGTTTGTGTGTGTGCGTGTGTTCCAGGCCTGTGACTCTCATGTGTGCAGCCCTTGACGTCTACCCTCCTAACCATTCATCTGTGTCTGTATGCCTATTTTATGTTTGTCATTCTAGTTAAGGTGTGTGTTTCCTAAGCGATTTCAGAAATAGTCGGTTTCAGAAAAGTCTGCTACTACTTGTGCCAAGTCATTGTTAGATTGTTTCCTCAATTCTTTAACACGGCATTCTTTTGCTCATCGTGCAAGACACGAGGCATGTCACTGCTTCTGTCTTGATTGACTCTGTACATTTGTGTATGTTTTGCGTATGACATTGGACAGGTTGCAAAACAGAAAGAAAGACTAGGAGGTATTTCAAATGTGTGTGTGTGTGTGTGTGTGTGACTACTGCGGTAGCTTTATTTCATTTCTTGTGCCAGAACGAGTCTGTTCTTTTTCTGTTCAGCCCACATAAATACCTCCTCTCGTTTGTCAACGTGCAGATGCGATGGATTTTGTCTGTTCACCTCTTTGCCCTCTGTAACGGTTGTTACAATGGCTTGTTCATTCGCTCGCTGGTTGGCTTCTGTGAGCCACGAATTACCTCTCATGCTTGATTACTTCAACGCGAATCATCTGCGTGCTGGTTCTTGTCCCCTGGGAACATAAGGAGCTTTAAATTTCAATGTTAATAAGGGTTTGACAAAAAAAGGCCTTCAGTCAAGAAGTGCGAGGGCTAGTCTGCGCATAATAATTAAGTAGTTTATGGAGCAAATTACAAAGCTTGTTGTTGTGGCTTAAAAAAGTAGATAAATCGTGAGCTCCTGTTTCCGGTGGAGATAAATCACGTGGGGATCAACACAGTGAAAACGAACAAGGGTTACAAGGATGCCTACAGCCCGAGTCTCTATCTGATGGCAATTGGCTGGTGAAACAATATTTACAGTGGAAACGAACATGCTGTTCATCCTGGATATCAGCATCACACAGATCATCATCACAGGTAGGGGTAGGGGAGTTACTTTGATTCCTTGTCCCTGTCTTACAACGTAGGGTGTGGACACGAAGTCTGAAGCGAGCTGGACTGCGAAAGACATCACGAGGTAGATTAAGAAACATGTATTTGGCCCCAAACGGATAAGTTCTTGCTGCTCAGGTCTCGAATGCGTTCAATGGACTGCAAGGTAGTGCAATGTTCAATCAGAAAATGCTGAGAGCCACACAGGTTCATGTCCTCGCGCAGTAAACAAGAAAGCAGTGACGTATCACAAGTGGTGTGGGAGTTCTGAGAGTGGTCCTAGAGGTTCTCTTTTTTCTATCCCCTCCTACTTGTACAAGGATTTGGACAAACATGTGTTGAGGAGTTTCAGCAGGTTCAGATTGCGTGCACACCATTTGAGAGTGGAGTTTTGCAAATGGCATGGTGGTTCTAGCATTTGTGATAAATGTGAGTGTGGAGAAGTTCAAGATGAGAAGCATGTGCTTTTCTTCTGCAAGTGTGTTGATTTATTCCTTCTTGGCTTGTCATCACAGTATCACTGATTTTGAGATCAATGCATTCCTGAATCAAGACTCATACAGACTCCTCAAGTTTGTCAGATTTAGTTTCAATTTTCGACACTGGTTGATTTTGTCTTACCGGCCAATTGCCATCAGCCAGAGTCTCGGGCTGTAGGACATCCTTGTAACCCTTGTAACCCCAAACGGATGTAAGGCAAATGCGTGACCAGATCCTTATCCCAATTGGTGATAAGTGGAGTGTTTGCTGAGGGGAATTCTAATGCGGGGATTGGATTTTTGCATGCACGGTATATCTTTTTCCAGTACTCCAAGTGTCTCTCCCATCTCCCGATCTCCTGAGGTCTACGACAAAACATCTACTCCATTTAAGTTTGCAAAGAAAATAGAGAAGAGAATAAGAACGCAGATAGAGCAAGGTAAGGGACGGTTACATGTTACATCTATTTATGCCTCAGGGGGCATATTAGTGGAAGCTTAGAATCAGCCTGCAACCTTACTGATTTGATAAGGGGAAACAGTTAATGAGAACGCAGATAGTGGTGTAAACACAATTGACATGGATTAGGAAAGGACTTTGTGTTCTGTACCACCCAATGGATGCAAAGCCTCACAACATCCCACCTGAGACACACAGTAGTGGCCACATAAATGGGAGAAGCCTTTCTTGAACAGGCAACATGCTTCTAAGCAACAACTCAAACTCTCAGCAAAACACTCTCACGACACAGTGAACCACAAAAAACATTGAACTCTTTACGTTCATGTGATCCCGCACACAGCTCTCAACGGCATTAAAAATCCTCACAACATGATGTTACAGTGGAGAGGCATCACAGATCATATCGAGATGGCATTTCCAGGAAGTGCCTAGATGCACGCCAAGCAGGGGCAGCTTGCACACTAAGTTAGGATTAATCTGTAGTGACAACACAGTCAGCATGGAAAGAGGAAAGAGCGTTTCATACTAACACACAGAACCAAACACAGATGCAATGGCTCACATACATTATGCCCTTGACAACATAGCTACGCTGTACACGTGTTCATAGTTGTGTTCAAGTTTCGGTTGAGGGGACAAGAATTGGGAGTTTAAGGCAAAGCACAGCGCTCAGAATTTGATCCTTGCTGCTGCTCCTGCTGCTGTGCTGCTGCCGGTGCTGCTACAGCTGTTTAGGATAATGACGCAGCTACCACCGCAGGTCAGCAAATGCGAACAAGCCTCTGGTTGTCCTATGTGCGAATGGGCCTGCCCTCTAACTTTGTGCTGGACACACACACACACACACACACACACACACACACACACACACACAGACACACACACACGCACACACACACACCATGATGGACAATGCCACCAGCGACAATGTGCCGAGAAGAGTTCCGAGCCCATCAGCTTTAGAGGGCCAATGGATTGACCTGGGTCTTCGTGCAGAAGAAAGAGAACTTAGCCCGCGTTGCCTTGCTCAGCAGCTGCCTGTCCTACCACGGACCTCTATGCAGCTAGTGGACTCCTCACTTTTTCAACAGTGCTTTACATACGCAGCCTAGAAGTCACACTTTTTGACTGATGGCTTATTCTGTGACTGACGGCTTACTACTCTGTGACCTCTGTGACCTCTATGCAGCTAGTGGAGTGCCGGATACGTTTGGAGGAGGGGCTTTTCTCTGCCATGACAAAGTCCAAGGAGGTGAATACGCTATGAGCCTCAGCAGGGCCATGCGCATCTCCACCTGCAAAGGAATACAGAAGGAAGGTACGATGACTGGACCTAAGACATCATTACAGCTCACTATTTATGAGAAGCCGATCCATTTGAAGCTGACAAAAACTTTTTAAAATGTTGTTTGGGGCAACGTGGCCTAGATGTGCCACTTGCGTGCATGGGAAGAAGTTAGGAAACGAGACTTCATGAATCACGACAAGGCACAAAGTACAATTTGCACCTCCGAAGCACTAGAAAAAAGCTGGCGTTCCCCATTCTTTTTGGTGAAGGAGTTTTACAGTACCCGGTACCAAAGTGGCTCCTTTTCCTTAATTTTGTGGGGAGTGGTTTTCCCGCTGATTAGCATCCCTATGTTTTGATTAGGGTCACCTTTAATTACCATTCCCACCTATCAAAAGTGGCTGATTTCCCATAATTAATGCGGGGAGTGGTTTTCACTGTCTGCATGACCTTTCTTTTTCCTTTGGCCGTTACCACATTTAATAACATTATAATTTACATGCCAAGAGATTTCGCACATGTTCCATGTAGGTACAACCTCTCTCCCTCTCCCAGCACACTTTTACACACACACACACAGGTACGCACCCGCATCACCTCCACCGCAACCACAGCTTGCGCCTCTCCCCGTCTCCCAGCACACTTTTACGCACACACACAGGTACGCACCCGCATCACCTCCACCGCAACCACGGCTTGCGTCACCAGCCTGCGCACGCCTGTTGCGCTTGAATGAGACAAACGCTCTTCTGTGATTGCACGAGTGCACTCCCGTGCGGTGATCACAATGTTGTTCACGGGCTGGCCCTGCAGAGGTGTGTGAGTGTGTGTTGTGTGTGTGTGTGTGTGTGTGTGTGCGTGTGTGTGTGTGTGTGTGTGTGTGTGTGTGCGCGCGTGTGTGTGTGCGCGTGTGTGTGTGCGCGTGTGTGTGTACGCGTGCGTGTGTTTGTGTTTGTGAGTTTGTGTAAGAGGAGGGGGGGAGCGTGTGTGTGATTAAAAGAAGAGATGTTGCGTGATAAAAAGGAGAGGTCATGTTGCCTTTAGGTAGGTCAGCAAGGAGAAGTGATTGGATGATTCACTATTGGATGAAAAGTAAAATGATCAAATGATTCACTATTTGACGAAAAGTAAATGATTGGATGACTCACTATTGGATGAAAAGTAAAAACGCTCCAAAGTTCAGGCAGAACGGCTTGTCCCTGGCCTTGGGGGCAAGAGGGCTTGCCACACACACACTATTTCTATCGCCACACAAGCACTGACAGAGGATTGATTTACACACGCTACCACACGCAAACAATGTCACCAGAAATTGCCACACAAGAAATTGCAGCCACACCAGAATTTGCCATACCAGAAATTGCCACACAAGAAATTGCAGCCACACCAGAAACTACCACACAAATTGCCACACAAGCACTAACAGAGGGATTTCCCTCAGCTCCCTGACAGAAGACCCGGGGATCATAATATTTTAGACACAATCCTGTGACGTGAGCCAGGGCTAGTCACACGCATGCACAAAAGGATTGTTACACGCATGCACAAAAGGATTGTCACATGCATGCGCAAAAGGATTGTCGCACACATGCGCAAAACGATTGTCACATGCATGCACAAAAGGATTGTCACATGCATGCACAAAAGGCTTGCCACACGCATGCGCAAAAGGATTGTCACATGCATGCACAAAAGGCTTGTCTCATGCATGCGCAAAAGGATTGCCACACGCATGCACACAAGGATTGCCGGACAGGCCACTGGCCATGTGAGCACCTGATGGTAGTTCAACCGCAATTCTGTGGTGTAGGTTATGCAAGCACAAGGCTTGCCAGGCAGGCCACTGGCCATGTGAACACCTGATGGTAGTTCAACCGCGATGCTGTGGTGTAGTGGTGTAGGTTATGCAAGCACAAGGCTTGCCGGACAGGCCAATGGCCATGTGAACACCTGTGGTAGTTCAACCGCGATTCTGTGGTGTAGGTTATGCAAGCACAAGGCTTGCCAGGCAGGCCAATGGCCGTATGGCCACGCATTGAGTCGCCCATTTTTTGCACTTGACAGCTTTTGACAGGCAGAATGCACGGCACATGCACGGCACAGAAATGCAGACCAACGGCTTAATAATTAATGACCCCAAATGCACGTAATTTTGCAGAAATCCCACCAAGAAGGCATCCACGCTGCGCTGGCGGTCATCGCTTTCATGGCCACTCTAAAGTGCTATTATACTTATCTAATATTAGGGTCGGCCAGAACATTATATAAAGGCCGTGCATTTGACAAAATCCCTGCCAAAATTACTGTATATACACCGTATATGTAGAGTTCTGGCCAACCCTGTTTATTTTGTACCGGGCAAGTAACCACGCGCAGAAAGTTGGTGTTGGTGTGTTGTTGGTCTTGTGCATTCCTATACACACGCAAACACCCAACAGGCGTTGACGCTACGCACAACACTCGCTGGTCCTATGAATGTGTGTGCATTGTGTGCCTCTGAACACATTGGTAACTAAAAAGGGCATACGAATAACGCTACGCACAGTGATTGCTGGTTCTATGAATGCGTGTGCATTGTGCATCCTTTAACACATTGACACATTGTGCTCATCCTCTAACACATTGACACATTGTGCATCCTCTAACACATTGACACATTGTGCTCATCCTCTAACACATTGACACATTGTGCATCCTCTAACACATTGACACATTGTGCGCATCCTCTAACACATTGACACATTGTGCATCCTCTAACACATTGACACATTGTGCATCCTCTAACACATTGACACATTGTGCATCCTCTATAACACATTGACACATTGTGCATTCTCTAACACATTGACTCAACATCCGAGAAATAGCGTTTAATGATGATGCCACTGTCAACTTCAGAGATTTATAACACTTTGACACAAAAACAGGCATACAGGCATAACAGACATACAGGCATACAGGCATACAGGCATACAGGCATACAGGCATACGTATCCACGCTACGCTTGGCAATCGTTGGTCCTATGGCCGCACATGACATGCCTATGTTCTCTTCATTCGTTTGCCAAATCACCCACACGAGTCGCCCAAGTTCTTTTCATTCGTTCCCCAAAGCATCCCCTAGGCATACGTAGCCATGCTACGCTGGCAGTCGTTGATCCTTTGGCGGCACAGAGTTGCCTACGCTCTCTTCATGTGCCTACGCTCTCTCTTCATGTGCCTACGCTCTCTCTTCATGTGCCTACTCTCTCTTCATGTGCCCACGCTCTCTCTTCATGTGCCTACACTCTTCATGTGCCTACGCTCTCTTCATGTGCCTACACTCTCTCTTCATGTGCCTACGCTCTCTCTTCATGTGCCTACGCTCTCTCTTCATGTGCCTACACTCTCTTCATGTGCCTACGCTCTCTTCATGTGCCTACACTCTCTTCATGTGCCTACGCTCTCTCTTCATGTGCCTACGCTCTCTCTTCATGTGCCTACACTCTCTTCATGTGCCTACGCTCTCTTCATGTGCCTACGCTCTCTCTTCATGTGCCTACGCTCTCTCTTCATGTGCCCGCCAAAACACCCACATGAGTTGCCTACATTCATCAATAGTTTCCCAAAGCACCCACCAGGCAGGTATCCACGCTACGCAGGCAGTCGTTGGTCTTGAGCAGCAGCAGCAGTGGACGGGGGACACGCGTGAGCATGCTTGAAATGTCGAGGGCATGCTCCATAGCGTGATCCTAAGGGAATGGAAAAGCATTTATATATATGAATTTCAGCATCCAGGCGATGTCATAAAACGTTGCAGCTCCCAAGGCATTAATTGCAATACGCGTGAGCAATGAACATTGAACACTGAACACCGAACTCTGGTTGCAGTACGCATGAGCACTAAAAAGTGAGGTTGAACATGCCTGGAACGTCGAGGCTGTGCTCCATGTCACTTTCTTCTCCGAGCGGAGAATCACATTGTACGACTGTATTTTCGCTATACTAATATGCAGCCTAGATGGCAAACAATAGTTGTAATGATTACGCGCGAGCATGCCTGAAGCATCAAGGATGTGTTCCATGGCATTTCAAGCACCGAAAATGGAGGCACTGGAAATGCATGCAGCAAGCAAGGGACACGCCAATGGGCCTCGGACACAACTTCGTAAGCACATACCTAGTACGGTGTGCGAATGTAAATATGCAGTTGGCCAGAATTGTATATATTCACTGTGTGTGACCGTATAATTGGTGATTTCCCTGCCAAACATACTGGTTATCAGGGTTGTTCAGTTCGATTTTTTGAAAGCAAGGGTTCGATAAAGTTTGATAAAGTTCTAGAATCCTCGAACTGTTTGAGCAGTTCGATGTGCAATTTCAAAAATGGAGGATTTTTCTGGTTTCCGTGTTCACTACTTGTCCAAAACATGCTTCTGTTGTCTTGAATAGATATACATATATAAATATATACAATATTACAATCAGTGCACACAAAATCACAGCCATCTAGGGCTCTTTCCTGCATATTGGGCTGCAATTTCGGACCCAAAGGTTCGAAAAAAGGGCTTAAAGTTCAACAAACTTTCAATAGCTTGCGAACGGCATATTTAGGGCTCGTTTTAATGCGTGAAAGTCTGCGCACCCAAACTTATGACCAAACCCTGAACTGAACAACCCTGCCGTTTATACACCGTAAATTATGGTTCTGACCAACTTTACAAAACCGGCAGCAAACTACAGCGGACTACTTACCTAAATCTACGCGCCTATGCTCCTCACTGTCTTTCACGTGCAGCCGTGTGCAAATACAAATACGACAGCAAACTACAGCGGACAGCTCACCTGCACCATGCGCCTATGCTCTTCTCTGCCTGTCACGTGCACACGTGCAACCGTGTGCAAATACAAATACGACAGCAAACTACAGCGGACAGCTCACCTGCACCATGCGCCTATGCTCCTCACTGTCTTTCACGTGCAGCCGATCAGGGCTGGAGGCATTCACAACTTGTTCCCAGGGCCGCTGCGTGCATGTGCATATCAAGTGTCATGTGTGTGTGTGTTTTGTGTGTATGAGCAATCCATAGAACTACGACCTAGCATGCACACAGTTATATACTCACGTACACACACTTGCAAACATTGGACACACACAAACACACACACAAATTCACATACATACACACAGGGGGTGTGCATGCCCCCTGTGCATGCGCCCACTCAGCTACCTGGCCCGCAGCCTAAACGCATTCTTGCAGGGCAGCATTGTTTTCCACCATACCTGGGTCAACATGGCCACGAACAGGGGGTACATATCCCCCGCGTTCATTGCTTCTGCGTGCTGCTTGATGGCTACAGCATCCCCATAAATAAGGGCCTGCCATAGCTTCGCATACTCCAGCCTGAACTTGTCATCAATGCGTCGATACAATCCTGGGTACGAATATAAATGTGCATGCAAGCTTTCAGCCTGGACTTGTCATCAATGCGTTGATACAGTCCTGGGTACGAATATAAATGTGCATGCAAGCTTTCAGCCTGGAATTGTCATCAATGCGTCGATACAGTCCTGGGTACGAATATAAATGTGCATGCAAGCTTTCAGCCTGGACTTGTCATCAATGCGTTGATACAGTCCTGGGTACGAATATAAATGTGCATGCGAGCTTTCAGCCTGAACTTGTCATCAATGCGTCGATACAGTCCTGGGTACGAATATAAATGTGCATGCGAGCTTTCAGCCTGAACTTGTCATCAAAGCGTCGATACAGTCCTGAGTATGATGAGAAATGTAGGAGGGTACGTGCAATTGTCAAGCCTGAACTTGTTATGGATGCTGCAAGAAAGTCCTGGACATGAATACGAAAAATGCATGCATTGTCAGCAGCCTGAACTTGTCATTGATGCGGAAATACAGACCTAGATGTGTACCGTCCGTTCACAATCACTTCATGACCACACTTTCAAATAATTAATTAATTTTCGTTTTCTGGCCAAATAATTAATTACCTTCCAAAGTGATCGTAAACGGACGGTATTATAGAATGTAGGAGGGTACATGGAATGCTCAAGCCTTAATTTGTTATACATGCAGCAATACGATATGAGATGTGCATGCAAGGTTTCATCCTAAACTTGTGATCATTGCGGCACATTCACACACATACATCACATACATATGTGCACTGTGCACAATAACATTCCTACATTCACATAGCGGCACATTCACACACATGCATCACATACATATGTGCACTGTGCACATTAACATTCCTACATTCACATAGCGGCACATTCACACACATACATCACATACATATGTGCACTGTGCACATTAACATTCCTACATTCACATAGCGGCACATTCACACACATACATCACATACGTATGTGCACTGTGCACATTAACTTTCTTACATTCACATAGCGGCACATTCACACACACACATACATCACATACATATGTGCACTGTGCACATTAACATTCCTACATTCACATAGCGGCACATTCACACACACACATACATCACATACATATGTGCACTGTGCACATTAACATTCCTACATTCACATAGCGGCACATTCACACATATACATCACATACGTATGTGCACTGTGCACATTAACTTTCTTACATTCACATGCACACTTCACATACATATGTGCACATCAACATCAACATACACCTACACATTCACATACATGTACATTCATATACAAGCTTTCTTCTTTTCGACATGCGTGCTCCCAGCGGAGCACGCAGAACACAGAGGACACTCACACTGAAAGTGGGATGCAAAAAAACACAATTTGCACAAGTTCTACCCCCCATCACATTTACCTGCCCCCTACTAGGAAAAATTCATAGGAAGAGAAATGTTCTCCCCTCAAATTTCCTCTTTTTCTTTTTCTTTGTTCCAATGCTCGAGGTCCTATGATTTCCACGCTCTGCTTCCTTGCACCAACAAACAATTTGTGCGCGGAAAACGTTCCCAAAAGGAAGACAAATGTCTTCTTATTCCTAATTTCTATTTATTTTCAATCAAGGTTCCACCATTTCTGCAATCTGCCTGCTTGCATCCACACTTTCTTACCATGATCGAGTAAGACGAGCTGGGCTTTGCCGTCCTGCGTAGCACAGATGCACACATGGAAGATGTGGCAACATTTTACAGGCACATCCACGTATTATAAATTGTAAGTGAGCAGCATCAAAAATTTTTTTTTGAAGCTGCTACACAGCGTTTTGAGGAAGGAAAGGGACAAGCGCTGGAGAAGAAGCGCGCTCAGAGCAAGAACGGTAATATTTTATTTGAATTAAAATTCATTAAAATTTAAAAGAATTTAGCAGCGCTGGAGAAAAAGCGCGCTCGGAGCAAGAACAGTCAAAAATTAAAATTTTGAATTTATTTAAAAATTAAAGAATTTAACGGTACCCCCATCATACTGCTATGCCAAGTTGGTCCAGAGAGTGCACTGAACGAAACCCAGTGCATTACCATGCCTGCAAAATGGTATAAACAGTGCATGCTAAAAGAATGTCAATGCATTACAATATAACAATTGATTTGTATTGTGGTTCTAAAATGGCTTCAGGACTCTTGGCTAAAGTTGAATCAGGACTTATGAGTCAAGACTCCTGGCTATACTTTCAAGATTATTGTGTCCAGAGCTAAGGACCCCGGCTGCACGTTAATGGTCACAAGGCCATCTCACATTCCCTGTCTTAAATCGTTTGCTTCTTATCTCTGATTGGTCAATCCACACCCACACCCACACCCAAACCCACAACTGCACCTGCACCCACACCCTCACTCATACCCACATCCCCACACCCACACCCACATCCGCACCCGCACCTATATCCGCACCCTTACCCACACCCACACCCACACCCACACCCACACCAACACCCACACCCACACCACCACCCACACCAACACCCACACCCACACCTGCACCCACACCCACACCTGCACCCACACCTGCACCCACACCCACACCCACACCCACACCCACACCCACATCCACACCCACACCCACACCCACACCCACACCCACACTTATATCCGCACCCGTACCCACACTCACACCCACGCACACACACACACACACACACACACACGCACACACACACCCACACCCACACCCACACCTACATCCACACCCACACTTATATCCGCACCCGTACCCGTACCCACGCGCATCCACACCCACGCACACACACACCTTTTTCCGTACAAGCAGGTTGGCTGCATGAGGGTCGCAGTGCACATCGCCAAACAAGAATATCATTTCGGTGAAGACCTTGGAGATGGTCCGTGACAGCTCTGACGGTTTAACACCCAGGCGCTGCAAGGCAGACAGGTCCATGACGCTCTCTGCGCGCGTGCGACCAGAGCAGTGCACGTGCCGGTGTTCATTTGAAAAAGCTTTGTGGGTTTGACGCACACATGTCGCAATTCAGGCAAGTCTTGAAGCTCCCTGCGTGCAAGCATCCAGAGGAGTGCATCTATAACCTATTCACTTGCTTGTGTTCATGTGTGCTAGTGGAGAATTGCAGTGTGTGCGTGCGTGCGTGAGTGCGTGCGTGAGTGCGTGTATGTGTATGTGTCTGCATGTATCTTCTAGTTGTTTTATCCGTAGGGTGGCCAGTACCGCATGTATACACCGTATATGACCGACCCTATGTAAGGTTAATCCCCTGCTAAAAAAACGGTACATACACCGAGAATACACATACCAAGTATACATATATATACATAAATCGAGTATACATATGCCGAGTTTACAAATACGAGTATACGTATACATACACCGAGTATATATACACCGAGTATACATACACCGAGTATACATACACCGAGTATACATATACATACACCGAGTATACATATGCCGAGTATACATTTACATACACCGAGTATGTATACACCGAGTATACATACACCGAGTATACATATACTGAGTATACATGTACATAAACCGAGTATACATACACCGAGTATACATACACCGAGTATACATACACCGAATACACAAATACGAGTATACATATACATACACCGAGTATATATACACCGAGTATACATATGCCGAGTATACATATGCCGAGTATACATATACATAAACCGAGTATACATATGCCGAGTATACAAATACGAGTATACA
>Ga0307948_1001922_pt1 | contig 14915 bp, 22 predicted proteins | sample OrgLakmetagen280_FD_201824 | JGI IMG/M metagenome (GOLD analysis project Ga0307948, IMG submission 201824) | Saline water microbial communities from Organic Lake, Antarctica - #280 | ecosystem: Environmental > Aquatic > Non-marine Saline and Alkaline > Saline | place: Antarctica: Organic Lake...
TGCGCATGTGAGTGTATGTGTTTATGTGTCCGTGTGCATATACAGGTGTAGGCAAACACATGCACGCTCCTCCACGAACCTGCACTTAAAACAAGGAGAGGGTTTGTGTACATGGGTGCATACATACGTATGCACATGCGCGTGAACGATTAGGTGCTTAATGTAGTGCAAGCGTGCTCACGCACGTAATTGCGTGTGCACATTCGCGTGAACGATTAGGTGCTTAATGTAGTGCAAGCGTGCTCACGCACGTAATTGCGTGTGCACATTCGCGTGAACGATTAGGTGCTTAATGTAGTGCAAGCGTGCTCACGCACGTAAGTGCATGTGCACACATGCACAGCTGCTTGACGTACGTACTCGTACGCAAACAGTGCTATCAAGCGTGCATCCTCATTAAAAAATGTATCCTGTAAACATTCATGTACTCGAGAAAAGATGCCGAAATTATTTTTAGGAAAGATACACACGCACGTCCCGGAGTGCATGTCGAGAGCTGGTATTGCGTTATGGTCGGTCTACCTAATTGCCGGTGAGCTGAAGAGACACGTGCAATTGCACATCCCCACAAGACACAAAAAATTACACACACATATACAAACACACAAAGCACAGAAAACACACACGTGCATGTACAGACAATGCATAGAAAAAACACACATGTGCGCATACAAACAATGCACAGATCAAAACACATACATGCACGTATACACACAATGCACAGAAAAATACGCACACACACACAACGCACAGAAGAACACGGATACACACACATAGAAAAAAGCATATAATGCATAGAAGAACACACACATACACACACACACAACGCACAGAAACACAGACACACACCCACACTCCCACCTGCACCGAAAGGAGCAGAGGGCGTGCCAAAGGGGTTTGAGGGAGCTGAGACAGGGGGGGTACCGAAGGGGTGGCTAGTGCTGGGTGCAGCGGGCTGAGACGCATTTGGTGCAGCAGCTGCTGCTGTATCCGTGCTGGTACCGCCACCGAATGGGGTCGTGCTTGATGGCTGTGCACCGAACGCAAATGAGCTGCCGCCGAATGCAGGGGCACTTGAATGTGGGGCCCCGAATGTGGGTGTGCTTGCCGCACCGAATGCTGGGGCGCTTGCCCCTGCACCAAAAGCGGGCGTGCTCGAAGGTTGAGCACCAAATGCTGGGGCGCTTGCCCCTGCACCAAAAGCGGGCGTGCTCGAAGGTTGGGCACCAAATGCTGGGGCGCTTGCCCCTGCACTGAAAGCGGGCGTGCTCGAAGGTTGGGCACCAAATGCTGGGGCGCTTGCCCCTGCATCAAAAACGGGCGTGCTTGATGGTGGGGCTCCAAACGTGGGTGTGTTTGCATCGGCGGCGGCTGAGCTGCTTGCCCCAAACAGAAAGCCTGAGGAGGGCGTGGCTGCCCCAAAAGTGAACGGCTGCTGCTGCTGCGGCTGCTGCTGCTGCATGGTGGTTGGTGGCGGTGTGGGGGTGAAACTGATGAGGGGGGAAGGGGCTAGCTGCTCAGAGCCTGTCGTTGCTGGGGCAGCAGGCGTAGCTGCTGCTGGTTGCGCTCCCCCAAAGCTGAAGCCAAAGCTGGACGCGTGAATCTCTGGTACAGTGGATGGTGCAGGCGCGGGGGTGGTGTTAGAGGCGCTGCTGCCTAAGGTGAAAACGGGGGCAGCTGCTGCTGGGGCTGTGGAGGTGGTGGGTGTGGATGAGGATGCGGGGGCGGTGGTGTTGGTGGAAGTGGTGGTGCCACCATAAGTGAAGACAGGGGCGGCTGTGGTGGTGGGTGTGGCTCCGAAATTGAAAGTGGGGATAGGAGAGGGGGCAGGAGGGGCTGCTGCAGGGGCAGCAGCAGCAGGAGCAGCAGCAGTAGGGGGGAGGGGGGAGCCGAAATTGAATTGGGTAGAGGGAGCTGCAGTGGAGGGGGCAGGAGGAGGCTGCTGCTTGGCAGCTTCTAGTTCCTGTGCCACTGCGGCGCTGGCCGCACCTTCCGCCTGTGTGTGTGTGTGTGTGTGTGTGTGTGTGTGTGTGTGTGCATGTGCTTGTGCTTGCGTGTGTTGGCCGCACCTTCTGCCTGTGTGTGTTAGTGTGTGTTTGTGCGTGTGCATGTGCTGGTGCTTGCATGATTGTGTGTGTGTACATAGGTGCATGCAGGGGTGATGCGTGCGTGTGCACGTGCATGTGTGTGTGTTTGTACGTGAGAGCGTGTGAGTGCACATCACGTGTGTGCATGTGTGTGCGCGCGCATGCAATTAGTACCACGTGGTGGGGCAGGCGGCTCTCTGTTTCAGTTGCTCACCAGTTACTCATGCAAGAGATGTTAGGCCTCATAGACGCACACATACGCACACACACATGCAAGAGATGTTAAGCCTCATCGATGCAAACACACAAAAACTCAGCAGAAGATGTTGGGTCTCATAGACGCACACGCACACACACGCACACACTCATGCAAAAGACATTGGGACTCATAGACGCACACACACACTCATGCAAGACAAGTTGGGCCTCATAGACGCAGGCACGCACACACTCATGCAAGAGATGTTAGGCCTCATAGATGCAAACACACATACTCATGCAGGAGATGTAGGGCCTCATAGACGCACACACACACAATCATGTTAGAGATGTTAATCCTCATACACGCAAAAACACAAAACTCATGCAAAAAATGTAAGGCCTCACAGACACACTCACTCAATTACTACCAAGCCATTAAGTGCTCACTGATCACACACAACAGACACACAGACGTGCTTTACACGTGCTTGCACACACACACACACTCGCATGCACGTAAACATACACGCATGCACGCACGCGCGTACAAACACTTTCAAACACGTTCGAACCTGCTGCGTTTTTTGGAGGAAGGCCATGTCCCAGCCTCCAGCAGAAGGGGCCGCAGAGGCAGGTGCGGGGGACTTGGCTTTCTCCACCTCTTCTGATACGGCAGCAGTAGCTGCGCCCATTGCCTGTATGTATTTGTGTGTGTGAGTGTGTGTGTATGTGTGTGTGCATTTGTGTGTGTGAGTGTGTGTGTATGTGTGTGTATGCGTGTGTGTGTGTGAGTGTGTGCATGTGTGTGTGCATGTGTGTGTGTGTGCATGTGTGTGTGTGTGTGTGAAAGAGAGAGAGTGCGTATTTGTGGTTGCGTATATATAAATATATGCATGTGTACAAGATGCAAGGATAATGAGCACTTTTTCGCCTAGAAGCGGCCTTATTGAGCTACAACCACATTGCCACATTGAACTATATACTACCAGAGGGGGCTAACAGAGGAAATGCCTGAAAATGCGCATTTTTGCATTCAGAAGGCAGCCATTCACAGCCACTTCATCCGATTGACACCATTTTAGTACCACATTGTAGCTGGCATTGCGAGCTACCCGAGCATGTGCCCAGTTTTATGTGGGTTGCTTTGCGTGCCGAGAGATAGACTGGATTAAGCACACATGGTGCATGTAAACCCTAATGTGGTAATTTCCATGGGAAAATGGCTCAAATCCTCATAAAACACCAACCACTCAGCCGTTTTCTTTCATTTTTGTTGCAATGATATTCTTTTCCAATAAGGGTTCTAAACCATAAATAATATTCCAGATTGGTGCAGTGGGTGATTTGGTATGAACAATTTGTGATAAAAAATGGCCTGCACGCCACAGCAAATTAAGCACACGCGCCAAAATTGGCAAGCTGCAAATTTTACATTTATGGACAGACTTATGGATAGACGTTTAGAACAAGGATTTATATTATGTGAAATGTGTAGCTTGCCAATTTGGGGGCCTATAGGCCGAAGAGCATATAAAAACTTGCCCATTTTGGGCCTCAGTTAGCCCCCTCTGATATACTACATGTGATGCATTTCAAATGTCCTGGAAACAATGACGATTTCAGATGGCTTTTGATGGCTTTGGGGGAACCTTCCCCATTTGGGTCGATACCCAGAGCTCCCAAATCTGCAATAATGCGTTTAGTACTGTGTAAGCATTTTGAATTTTCACACGTGCAACGAACGTTTTTGGACTTTACTTGCATTGAACATCTCTGGACTCTATTTGCATCAAACATCTCTGAACTCTATTTGCATCGAGCGTCTCTGAACTCTATTTGCATCGAACGTCTCTGAACTTAATTTGCATTATATATCTCTGAACTCTAATTGCATTGAACGTCTCTGGACTCTGCATGGCCCCATCCTTGATGTTGGCCAAACCACGATTTTTACACATGAATGTTCAGGCAGACAGCTCTTCAATGGGCTGGCCAGGACCTACGTAGGGTACACATAAGGTCTTCACACACACACACACACACACACGCACACACCTGCTGCGTCTGTTGTAGGAACGAAGCCCCCCATCCGCTGCCAGCAGCAGGCTTGGCGGGAGAGGGGGGCTGCTTGGCCCTCTCTACCTCCTCGGCAATGGCCGTTGACGCTGCCTGCTCTGCCTGTGCATGCACGCGGCAAACAAACACACACACAAAATGCACTTGGTGGTGGTTCTGCTACTGTTGTGAACGCACACACACACGCACACAAGCAAATATGCCTGTGCATACACACGGCACCAAACACACACAAAGTGCACTTGGTGGTGGTCCTGCTACTGTTGTGCACGCACACACACACACACACACACACACACACACACACACACACACACACACAAGCAAATATGCCTGTGCATACACGCGGCAAAAACACACAAATGCACGTAGTGGTGTGCTGCTGCTGTCACACATACACATACACAAACACTCACACCAACACACACAAAATGCACTTGGTGGTGGTCCTGCTACTGTCGTGCACGCACACACACAAGCAAAACCACATGCCACGGTCATGCACGCACGCACACACACGCACGCACACACACAAGCAAAATTACACAGAGTTTAGAGGAGAGCGCGTGCTTGCGAATGGAAAGCGCGAGGAGCAGAACGCCCACCTGCTTTGTTTTCTGCAGCAAGTCAGCTCCCCATCCACCGGACGCAGGAGGAGCAGCTGCAGCTGCTGCGGCTTCCTGTGTGTGTATGTGCGTGTATATGTGTGCTTGTGCTTGTGTGTGTCTGTGTCTATGCGTGTGTGTGTAATTGTGTGTTTGTGTGTGTATGTGCGTCTCCGTGCGCGTGGATTTGTGAGAGCGTGTGGGTATGTGTGCATGAGTTTGTGTGCGTGTAGGTGTACGCATGGACGTGCAATGACAGAGCTTTGGCGGCCTCCCATTTAAAGGACTACATGCAAAGATCCGTGGGGGGTGTGACATTCTAACACAACACACATCAGCAACAAAGGCTTGTCACTGTGCCGCGAAAGAAAATAAGCCTGCGTTTTCAAAAGCCACATCCTCTCACACAATAAACAAACACACACACAATAAACACACACACCTCCTTGTCCTGCATGGCTTTTAGTTGGCTATAGCTGAATCCGTCCTCAGGTGTGGCTGCACTGCCTGGAAACCAAAATGGACATTTGTGTGTGTGTGTGTGTGTGTGTGTGTGTGTGTGTGTGTGTGTGTGTGCGTAAGAGTGTGCGTGACCGCACTGCCAGGGGATTCAATATGTTCATTTGTGTGCGTGTATGTGTGTGTACATGTGTGGGAGTCCTTGTGGAAAATCTAAAAGGACTTCAGCCCACAACATCCATGGAGAATGTGGCAAGCATGTGCGTGTGTGTAAATGTGTGTGCATGCTTGTGAGTTATTAGGGGAGAGATATAAGCAACGGAAGACGCACGACATACAAACATCCTCCTGAATTTGTGCACACAAAAACACGAATACCACACAAAAGACAATCACAAACAACACACATACACACACGCACACACACACATACACACATACGTTAAACAAACAAACACCCCCACCTGTTTTGTCGCCAGTTTTGGCAGGAGGACTTTGGAGGCCTTCCGCTTCATCCTCATCCTCATCAGGCAAAGGCACCTCTGCCGCCTGGGCGACCTGCATCGTAACAATAGCACCAAACAAAAGGACTGTAAAAGCAGTACAGTGCACAACGGACGCGAAGACCTCAGGCAGGGGCACCTCTGCTGCATGGGCGACCTGCATCGTAACAATAGCACCAAACAAAAGGACTGTAAAAAGCAGTACAATGCACAACGGACGCAAAGACCTCAGGCAGGGGCACCTCTGCTGCATGGGCGACCTGCATCGTAACAATAGCACCAAATAAAAGGACTGTAAAAGCAGTACAACGCACAATGGACGCAAAGACCTCAGGCAGGGGCACCTCTGCTGCATGGGCAATCTGCGGTGTGATGCAGTGATCAGAATGCAAGCGCCTCAGCGGGCCTGGCACAGGTCAAAGTAGTAGTAGGGGCCCTACCAGCACACATGCAGCTGCGGCCATTTATAGCCATACACACGCAGCAGCAACCATGTCACCACACATACAGCAGCAGCCGCACTTCCATCATACACACACAGCACTTGAGAGCCCACCTTCTACTGTACGCACCACCCAGAATGACACAACAGCAATCGGGTGTTTAAGTGGGCGTGGATGAAAGCGGCACCCGGCTATGTGCCATGCAGGGCAGAGTGCTCCCATGAATATACCAAAGGAGACATTTAAACGCCCCCTTGGAATGGGGGTGGGTTTAAACAGCAGCAAGAACCATGTCACACGCACTCACACATTCACACACTCACACATTCACACATACACACATTCACACGTAACTACACTCACACATTATTGCACTCGCACACATACACACACACGCACCCCCACACGCACACACACGCACACACGTACTCGCACTCGCATACACACACACATACACACACACGTACACACGCGCAAAAACACAGGCAAAAACACACATACACACGCACACGTACGCACACGCACGCACACACACAGCACCATCCCCCACCTGAGATTGAAGGGCCTCTTTGGTCTTCCCTGTGTCCACCTCCGTAACTTCCATGGGAGGGGGAAGCTGAGCAGCGGCCCCTGCAGCAGCAGCAGCAGCAACAGCAGCAGCAGCAAAGTCAGTCACAAAATATCAACCACTCATACACATTGTCAACACACATGCGCAGCGGTGCGCAGCAGCAGCAGCAGCAGCAGTACAAGCAACGATTGAACGTGACAAGCAACAATTAAATGTGACTATCTTTTCAAATCGGTAGCTGCCACCACCCAAAGCTCGCACGCCCATCCTTGCAAGTCCTCTATAGTGGGGGCCTCTTGCCATGCCCACACCACCAACCCTTAAGCCACTCCAAGCTAGCACCAAGCATTCACACGGTACACCTGCCCCATTGAGCACTACATTGTGTGCACTCTCAGAGAAAATTAAATGCATCAGCAACTCAAACATCACTCTCACCAAACAGTTAAGCACACACACACACACAAACAGCACACATTCACACACACAGCACACAGACACACACACACACCTGCCCCACCCTTGCGAGCGCCCCCAAACGTAAAGCGCGGCAAATCCACAGCAGAAAGCTGCTCTGTGTCAGGAGTGGTACGAGTGAGGCTGGCCACCTGTGTGTGTGTTTTTGTGTGTGTTTGTGTGTGTGTGTGTGTGTGTGCGTTCGTGTGTGTTAGCACATGTGTATTTCGAGTGTGTGTGTGCGTGTAGGGTTGGCCAGAACTGTATAAGTATATATACGACGTACATTTACGTACCATATATATACGGATATATAATTAATTGATCTCCGTATCCATATTTGTATAACCGTAAACTTTACCCGGCGTACATATGCGCCACATAATACGTATATATACGGTCTGAATGGGTGGTCAAAAGCGACCTTCCATTGGCCATCGAGATCACAGAATTTAAAGCCCCTGTATCCGGGCAATTTTCAACAATTGTTCTTGTGTTAAAACCACGTCCATCATGGAAGGGTGTCCTTCGGATCAACAGCAGCCAGTGGTTCGACAGCAAGGGGCTCAGCAGCAGATATAGAAGCACCAGAGTTTGAGTATGAGCAGGGTTGCCTTTAGGACATGCAAGCCAACCACACTGATGGTTTCCAGGGCGGAGATGTTGCAGGAACAGAAATGGCACACACACTCTCGTGCATGCACGCATCCCCCGCACGTGCTCACATACGTGCACGCACACCTGTGTGCACAGACACACACGCAAACACACAATGGTACATGCACACGCACACGTATTCACATGTACGTGTACGCTGACGCACACGTACACGCATGCATGCACGAACCTCAACACGCACGCAAATGCATACGCACATGCACGCACCCACGCATGCATACAACCATAAGCAAGCACGCGCACACGCATGCACACGCACGCGTTTGCATGCACAAACCCTAGCTCGCGTGCAAATGCACACGCTCGCACTACACGCATGCATGCATGTACATTTTTTGCACACACACACACACACAAACATACACGTGCACACACACACACACACACACTCACACACACACGTGCATACACAAACAGGGTGATTTGATGGGGTGGGGGAAGAAGAGGGGTCTCATGACAGTGATCATTTATGCCTGTGTGCTTGATTGGGTTTCGGCCTCTTTGGGCAAGCATAGCTCCCCAACCTTTTATTATTGGTTGATATAAATGGTATACACGATCAGAGCTCTTCAAGAACTACAAAATGATCCCCCTTTAATTTTAATAGAAAACAGCTGCTGTCGAGTTTTCCCATATACGGTAACCGTTTATATACGGTTTAAACGGCATATATATACGTTTAAGAAAACCCATATACGGTTCTGGCCAACCCTATGCGTGTGTATGTGTGTGTATGTGTGTGTGTGTGTGTGTGTGTGTGTGTGTGTGTGTGTGCAATTGTGTAATTGTGTGCATATGTGCATGAATATTCATGTGAGTGTACCTGCTCTGCCACTTTGTTAGCACCCCTTGCCCGCCCAAACTGGAAGGCAGGCGGCGGCGGCTGCTGCTGCTGCTGCTGCTGCTGCAGAGCACCTGCGGCTCCAAATGTGGGTGCTGCTGCTGCTGCTGCTGCTGCTGCGGTGGCTGCATCAGTGGGGAGTGAGAGGGAGAAGCCAGGCTGTTGCTGTTGTTGTCGTTGTTGTTGCTGTTGCGACGTTTGTGCAGTTCCTCCGAGGGACAGGGGGGGTTGAGGGGTGGCGGCGAAAGAGAAGGCAGGGGGGGAGGGAGGGGCGGCCCTGTTGAAGGAGAACCTGTGTGCGAAGAGGAGGGAGCAAAACAGGGCTTATTGCTGGGAGGAGTTGCGGGGTGGGGCGAGGCAGTGATGGAGTGGGGCAGCATGTGGCTCTAGGAAAAGATGGGGAAGTATGATGGAGCAGAAGAGGCTTAATGTTACGAAGATCTGTGTGTGCGTGTGTGTGAATGTGTGTGTGAGTGTGTGTGTTTGTGTGTGTGTTTGTGTGTGTGTGTGTGTGTGTGTGTTGGGATGGCGATAGAGTGTCGTGGCATATTGTAGGCAACTTATTGCGTGAGAAGGAAGGCCAAGCTTTAAGCAAGAAAGAGCTGTGTGTGGGGTGGAGCACAATGGAACACAATGTTAAACAATGGAATGTTATGGGACCCAACGGAATGTATTGGAAAATAATGGAACGCGATGGAACCCAATGGAATATGATGGGACACGATGGAACACAACCAGGGTGTCAGAAACATGAAGGAACAAAAGGTGGGAAAGCAGAGCTGTGCATTGCGGCTGGCTTTGTTTGAAGAGCAGTGTCGAGTAAGGAGCGGTGGACCTATTGTTGTGCGGAGGAGCAGTGTTCAGAAGCTGTTGGCCATGCATGAGAGTGGACGTGTGATGTGGGGAAAGTGGACGTGTCATGTGGAGAATGTGGACGTGTGATGTGGAGAAAGTGGGCGTGTCATGTGGAGAAATAGTAGACGTGTGATGTGGAGAAAGTGGACGTGTCATGTGGAAATAGTGGACGTGTGATGTGGAGAATGTGGAGAAAGTGGATGTATGATGTGGAGAAAGTGGACGTGTGATGTGGAGAAAGTGGACGTGTGATGTGGAGAAAGTGGACGAGTCACGTGGAGAAAGTGGACGTGTCATGTGGAGAAAATGGACGTGTCATGTGGAGAAAGTGGACGTGTCATGTGGAGAAAGTGGACGTGTGATGTGGAGAAAGTGGACGTGTGATGTGGAGAAAGTGGACGTATGATGTGGAGAAAGTGGACGTGTCATGTGGAGAAAGTGGACGTGTCATGTGGAGAAAGTGGACGTGTGATGTGGAGAAAGTTGGACGTGTGATGTGGAAATAGTGGACGTGTCATTGTGGAGAAAGTGGACGTGTGATGTGGAGAAAGTGGACGTGTGATGTGGAGAAAGTGGACGTGTGATGTGGAGAAATAGTGGACGTGTGATGTGGAGGAAGTGGACGTGTGATGTGGAGAAAGTAGGACGTGTGATGTGGAGAAAGTGGACGTGAGATGTGGAGAAAGGACGTGTGATGTGAAAAGTGTGGACGTGTCATGAAGATTCTTTAGGAGGTCAACTAACCCGGACCCTAAAATTAACCCTTTAAGAGGTCAACTTTTAGTGGACTTATCATGTCAGACCCATTAGGAGGACGTGTCATGTCAGATCCATAAAATCAACTCGTCATGTCAGTCCCATTCAATCAACTTGTCATGTCAGACCCTTTAGGAGGACGTGTCATGTCAGACACTCATGTTTTTTGACAGTGCGACGCTTGTGGACGAAATCGGCTGCTGGTGGACTTCATGGAGGCTGTTGACGACCACAGCTTATAATCATTCCTGCTACGGTATCAATTCCTGTTGTGTGTGGGAAATCTGATGCACTGCGGAAGAACGCCAACCATCGGGGTTTTGGGACCTACCCTGCACCAGCAGTATCTTTGGTCGGATTTCAGGCTTACTATCAATGTAAAACATTCGAGTGGCACTCAGTAAGAGTGTAAGCATCTTTAGTCGGATTCCAGGCTTATTATTAATGGAAAAAAAATTCGAGTGAAATAAAAATTCGAGCGTAAGCATGCCCATCAGCGAGGTCTTTAAACCTACCATGTGGCTGGTGGGGTCTCAGCAGGGGGGGCGCTACTGGCCCCATATAAGAATGCATCGCGCTCTCAATAACAATTGAATCACACTTTTGAGCTCACCCTGCGGCAGGTGGAGTCTCTGGGAGCTGTTGGCCATGGCCTGCTGGGCGGGGGCTTAGGAAGGAAAGTGCAGGAGGGGGAGGGCTAACCAAGGGGGGGCGTGTGGCTGCCTGCAAACAGCGGCGCCAGGTGTGTGTGTGTGTGTGTATGTGTGTGTGTGTATGTGTGTGTGCGTATGTGTTTGCGTATTTGTGTGTGCGTGTGTATGTGTTTGCGTACGTGTGAGAGTGTGTGCGAGTGCAAGGTTTGAACACAGCATCAGGTGTGTGGTGTGTGTGTATGTTTGTGCGTGTGTTTGTGCATATGTGTGTGAGAGTGTGTGCGAGGGCAAGGTTTGAGCATAGCATCCACACACCTCTGCCTCTGGCGCCTCTCCTGGAGCCACAGCAAAGCGTACAGACTTTGCGGAGTGCCTACCACTGCTTTGCTGCCCAAAGCTGCCCAGGCCTGCGTCACTTCTCGGCTGCTCCTCCGTCTGCATGTACACAAACACACACACACAATTTGCACTTGTGTTGACACAACATACATCCTTTTCTCGCGGCTGCTGCTCCGTCTACACACACACACACATACACACACGCACACACATACACACACACGCACACACACACATCCCCGAGCACACACTGATGATCATAATACCCCATCATAAGTCGCGTTTGTGGTCACATACGTCTTTCGTACGTAGCATTATGTAGCACAAACAATCCTGCAGAAACACTGTCACACACACGCACGCATGCACACACACGCATGCACACACACGCATGCACACACACGCATGCACACACACGCATGCACACACACGCACATACACACACGCATGCACACACGCATATACACGTGTGCCACAGTCCCATTGAATGCATCATTCAGTGCCTCTAAACCTCCCATCCCAAATTACACCCACATCCACACCCAGCTTACACACACACACACACACCCAAGCCCACCCAACACACACACCCAACACGCATACACACACCTGCTGTGAAGGGGCCTCCGGGGTGGCACCCAGCAAGTCAGGGGTGCTAGGGCCTCCCCACCCACTCTGCTGCTGCTGCTGCTGCTGCTGCAGAGAGGCAAGGGGAGCAGGAGTACGGCCAGATGGGCCAGCAGCAGCGGCAGTGTCGGCCGTTGCATCTTGGAAGCGGGTGGAAGGGGAGGGGGCGGCAGACTCGCTGAACAAGGCTGTGTGTGCGTGTTTGTTTATGTGTGTGTGTGTGTGAGTAAGAGAGTGAGTGGTGTGTACACACCTGCAGGCGCATAAGATTGACGGCTTGCGCATGCGCAATGCCGACACAGCTGAGGAACAGCATTTGAGATGCAGATTGCACACCCACACCCACACCCACACATGCACGTGCACCGTACGCACACGTATTGTGCACTACACGCAAGTGAGTACACACACATCATCTCTTTCATACAGACTCTGTGTGCGCTGCCTGTGTGCGTTCTCTGTGTGCCACAGGCCTTTGTACAAAGAAAAACGCTGTGCAGGTATACACACACACACACCACCCCCCCGCTTTGCATCACCTGTGGAACACACACACACACACACACACACACACACACACACACACCGCCACCTGTGTAATGACATCTAGGTTGACCAGAACCATACCTATGAATAGGGTTGGCCAGAACCATACATATACGGTGTGTATACGTATACGGTATTTTTGGCAGGGAAATCACCAAATATACGGTCATACACGGTGCATACATACGGTTCTGGCCAACCCTACGTTTGCACGTCCTCATGGTGCATATACGGTACTTTCAGCAGGGAAACGTCCTCACGTACCGTTATGAATGGTGTGTGTGTGTGTATGGTAGTAGCCAATCGCCTAACCAAACCACCCTTCACATACGCCGATAGAGAGTACGGTTTGGCCAATCCCAACCAGCCAACCCTACGACACATACCCATAAAGTGTTACCTGTGGGTGTGGGAGGTGCAGAGGCAAACGAGGAGAAGGAGAAAGGGGGCGGCCTCTGCAAAACGCTTGCCTCACCACCAGGAGTGTGTGCAGGGGTGAGGCGGTCTAGGGGAGGTGGTTGTTCTGCTGGGAAGGGAGAGAAGCCTACGTGTGAGAATGAGGAGAAAGGAGAGGGAGGGCAGTGCTTTTCTAGTGGTTTTTCTGGTGCAGGAAAGTGCAGCACTTGCCTGCGCAAGGCGTAAAAAATAATACAAGTTCCAGAGGCGTACTGAAACATCCTGAACTGAATCATCCTGTATGAGAACATCCTGTACTGGAACATCCTGTACTCAAACATCCTGTACTGAAACCCTGCAGTGCACACACTGTCTGCTGCAGGCAATCTAATCTGATTTGTGCTGCGACGCTTTTCTGCATGCAATTGCCTGCCGCAGGCAACTTACAGGAATTGTACTTTAACATCCTTCAACGTGCACACATCTCCGTCTGCTGCAGGCGACTTATATCAGATTCGTGCTGTGACGCTGTTCTGCATGCAATTGCCTGCCGCAGGCAACTTACAGGAATTGTACTCTAACATCCTTCAACGTGCACACATCACCATCTGCTGCAGGCGACTTATATCTGATTCGTGCTGTGACGCTGTTCTGCATGCAATTGCCTGCCGCAGGCGACTTGCATCTAATTCGTGCTGTGACGCTGTTCTGCATGCAATCGCCTGCCGCAGGCCACTTTAATCTGGTTTGTACCAGGAACGTCTACTTGCGTGTACTTGCCTGCCGCAGGGAATTCGAGTGTTCGCCCTGCCGAACCGTTTGCAAAGGTCCTGGCAGACCCCGGGAAGGGGGTGGCACCAGCACTTGTGTCTCCCGCCTGTGGGTGTGTGTGAGTGAGTGTGGGTGTTTGTGTGTGTATGTGTGTGCGTGTGCGCGCGCATGTGTATGTGCGCGTGTGTGTGTATGTGTGCGCGTGTGTGTATGTGTGCGTGTGTGTGTGTGTGTGTGTGTGTGGGCGTTTGTGTGTGTGTGTATGATTGTGTGTGCATGTGTGTGTGGGCGTTTGTGTGTGTGTATGATTGTGTGTGTGTGTTCGTTTTAATTAGAATCGTGTGTGCGTGTGTGTGTACTTTTTATCAGAATCAATAAAACTTCTTTGAGGCTGCAGTGGGCATTAAACACACTCCTGCGCGTGCTTGAAATGATTAGCCTGGGTGCAAAGCCTGCTGGCGTTGCGGAGTCCGCCTGACCACATACACTTGCCTTTAGGAAAGGGGAAAGAAGCCCTCACACATCCACCCGCCCTTAAATGAGGGGGAAAAGAATAGACAAGGCAGTACCAGCGGTGTCAACACAGAGCATGATTCCAAGGGAGTAGGCTCTCAGGTGCCAACAAAGAGCATGAATCAAAGGGAGTAGGCTTTCAGGTGCCAACACACAGAGCATGATTCCAAGGGAGTAGGCTCTCAGGTGCCATCACACAGAGCATGAAACAAAGGGAGTAGGCTCTCAGGTGCCATCACCTAGGAGCCCCCCAACATCGAAATTGAGTTGGGAGGCCACTTAATGAGGAGCAGGGGGGTTCTTTGCAGAAGCATTCAAACCCACATTTTGGCTGTGGTCCTTTATGTTGTGTGAAGCATGCGGTTTTTGCATCAGCGAAAGAGTGCCCCAACCTCTTTGCTCCTCCTCTCACACTCTCCACCTGATATGCTGTACTTCATCCCACCTCATCCTAGCCAGTGCCTTTCACATTTCCACCTGATATGCTGTACTTCATCCCTCCTCATCCTAGCCAGTGCCTCTCACACTCTCCACCTGAT
>Ga0307948_1001925_pt1 | contig 14910 bp, 15 predicted proteins | sample OrgLakmetagen280_FD_201824 | JGI IMG/M metagenome (GOLD analysis project Ga0307948, IMG submission 201824) | Saline water microbial communities from Organic Lake, Antarctica - #280 | ecosystem: Environmental > Aquatic > Non-marine Saline and Alkaline > Saline | place: Antarctica: Organic Lake...
AGGGGAAGTGTGCCTGAAAATCGGGAATCCGGGTCAAAATCGACCTGTAGCTGTGGAGCTGCTCGAAAACATTCAACAAATTCTATGCAGTGCTACTTTAGGCTGTTTGGTGAAATATCCGGGCTAGGTAGATGGCTTTGTTGATTACCTTCTTATCCTGGCGAATTTTGACGACGATGCAATCCAGATAAACGATGGGGTATACCGCATCCAGCGGCCGGGATTGCCACTCGATAACTTGCTCAATCACCGCATCGGTGACTTTCGAAATTAAGGCTGCCGACACATCGGCGCCGTACATCTCCTTGAAGGTTGTGACGATCTCGCGGGTCGACATGCCCTGGGCGTAAAGGAACAGGATCTTGTCGTCCATCGAAGTGAACCGTCGCTGGTGTTTTTTAACCAGCTGTGGCTCGAAGCTACCACCCCGATCGCGAGGCGTATCCAGCTCAAACTGGCCAGCCTCGGTCTGGAGGGTTTTACTGGAATGACCGTTGCGGCTGTTGCCCGTGTCGGATTGCTCATGCCTGGCAAAGCCCAGATGATCATCCAGCTCAGCATTCAGGGCCGTCTCGACCGTTATTTTGGTCAGCATTTGCCTGAACTCGTTGAGGTCATCCTCTGTCTTGATATTCTTGGCAGCCGCTTGAGCGATTGCCTGTAGCTCTTTCTTGTCCATAGTCTGCCCATCCTCACCCAACCATTGGGTTAATAATAGGCAGTTACACAGATTTAGTTACAGTCTCGATAAGTATCTTTCTGACAGGTCATTCAATCGATACTACCCCAGGACATTACATTGAGATTATTGTGCCTTTATTATGATTTGGCGTTAAGATGACCTTCATGGATACTGAAAATACAAAGGGCAACCCTATTAATAAGGAACTGCATCAAGAGCGTGTGCGCATACTCTATACGAGTATTCGTGGGGGCTTGCTGACCTATTATGCATGGTGGATTTCAACCCTTTTGGTACTGGCTGTCAGTGGCGCAAATGCTGTTGGTCTGACTGTATTGGTTACAGCTATAATTTCAGCGAGCCTGGTTCAGTCAAAGATCCAGAAAGCATTCTTTAATGCTGAAGTTATTGAAGATGAAAGCGCCTGGGAGCGCAGAGAAGTCGTCGTCTCCTCTGTTGAGGGATTGATTGTTAGTGTTGGTGCGATGCTACTTTTAGACCTGAATCAGCCTCTGGCTGTTTATGCTGTTGTGTTCTTGATTGTAGCGGCGGCGTTTGCTGCTGTGTTGTCTCTCGTCGCCAGTATTAAGACGTATTATGGCTGGGTGTTGGTTCTATTCTTACCTTTAGTTGTAAACTTGGGTTTAAGTGGAAACTCTTTTTACATCATTATTGCAGGACTGACGACGTTAAGCGGTGTGTCATCAGCATTCCTGGTTGCAAAGAACTTACACAATGGGTTTTTACGCACCTTGGAATTACGCTTTGAAAACCTCGATTTGTTAGAAACGGTTAGACAGGAAAGGAATCGTGCTGAGCAGGCAAGTAGGGATAAAACACGGTTTTTGGCTTCAGCCAGTCATGACCTCCGCCAGCCTATTCATGCCATGGGGTTGTTTTCCGACGCCCTTGAGAATGAACTCGACAAACCTATTCAGTTTGAGCTGATCAAGAAGATGAAAGAATCCACGGCAGCAATGGATGAACTGCTGTATTCACTGCTTGATATATCGCGGTTGGATGCAGGTGTGATCAAGGCGAATGTAGGGCCTGTTCTAATTAAGCCTATACTCGAAAAGTTGATGGCAACGTTCCTACCTCAGGCCACCTTAAAAAATATCGATCTTCAACTTGTATGTCCATCCTGTGCCGTGAGATCTGACGTGATGCTGCTGGAGAATGTATTGCGAAACCTTTTGAGTAATGCCCTGAAATATACAGAGCAGGGCACGGTACTGATCAGATGTGAGCAGGTGTTGGGGAGTGTGTGGATTTCAATTCAAGACACTGGCATAGGCATATCGAAGGAGGATGAGGAGAAGGTTTTCGAAGAATTTTATCAGGCACATAACCCTGAGAGGGATAGAAGCAAAGGCTTGGGACTTGGACTTTCGATTGCAAGACGCACCTGTGATCTGCTGGGTCACAAGCTGAGCTTGCAATCTGAGCCGAGCAAAGGATCCACGTTTACATTGGATATAGAGGCCGCAGACATCAAAGATGTCGAAAGCTTGAATGAAACTATTATGCCAGTGTCGAAAACGCTGAATGCTTCGGTGCTTGTGATTGATGATGAACGTGCGATCCTGGAAGGTATGGAGAAGATGTTGCAGCGTTGGGGGTGTGACGTATTATTGGCCGAGTCAGAGGATGATGCGTTGATACAGCTGCAAAAACGCGGTGGTGAAATTGACATACTTATCGTCGATTATCGGTTACGGGATGGAAAGCTGGGTACTGATGCAGCTGTTGCAATCCGCCAGGCAGTGTCAGATCAAAGTCTACCTGTAATTATCGTTACTGGTGATACAGGGCCTGATCAGCTGATAAAAGTTCAGCAAGAGGGCTATCATCTTTTGCATAAGCCAGTAGCCGCAGTGCGAATACGTGCCTTGATGCAAAACCTATTGAGATAGTCAGAATAAGAAAGTTAATCCCACATCTCTTTGGCCTTTTGAGTTGCTTCTGCCCGGCTGCGTATATCGAGACTCTTAAACAGTGCTGAGATATGTTGTTTAACGGTTCCTTCTGTCAGATTGAGCTCCCTCCCGATCTGTTTATTTGATAAGCCATTCGCCAGAAGTTTCCAGACATCCATTTGTCTAGGCGTAACGTTATTTACTATATCTAAACTTTTTTCCTGGTCCAGGTGAGCGAATGGCACATATCGATCTCCTGATAAAACTAACCGTATGGCGTTCAGTATAATCGGGTTAGGTGCAGATTTTGGAATAAACCCCATTGCACCGGCAGCCATACAACCGCGAATGATGTGTGTTGATTCATTAGCTGACAGAACAACGACGGCAGTGCTTGGCATCTCTCTACACATGCGAGCCACACCTTCCACATTTCCAATGCCGGGCATGTTGAGGTCGAGTAGCAACAGATCAATATCTCCGGATTTTCCTTGCTCCAGAATTTCCTGGCTGTTTTGTGCTTCCAGCACTTCAATACCGTCAGCTATTTTCTTAAGTACGCTTTGCATGCCTTCGCGCAGTAGAGCGTGATCATCTGCAACCATTATTTTCATGTCGGCAATCCTATTGTGAAAACCTCGGCACCTCGAATATACCAGAAGTTATAAGCCGCTATAACTTGGGTATAGAAGTATATAACTCATGCCAGATATATTCTAATTTTTTTCGACTTACAATTACAGCCTAAGTTGCCTGACCAGCGAGGTAACGGAAAAACCATAAAGGGTTAACAGGCATGAGATCAACGACAGAAGACTATTTCACAGCGCGAGGGGCCTTATGAATAATCCCATTACAAGAAGTGACCGTGCTCACGATGTCACTAAAACGATTAGAACAAGTTTGCTTCTCGGTTTCATCTTCAGTTTGGCAAGTTGTGGCGGCGACGGTTCGTCTGCGACGACACAGACTACATCCTCTTCATCCAATACACCTACTGCACCGATCGGGACAAGTTTAAGCACGAGTGGTAAATCGTTGGACTTCAGTTGGACGGCAGGCAATAACGTAGATCATTACCGGATTTTGGTGAACCCAGATGGTATGTCGGGTTTTACGGTTGATCCGGCGGCGGCGACAATTGCCGGCACTGCCACTAGCCACAGTATTGAAATTGCAACACATAAAACAAACTGGTTGGCAGCAGAATATATTGTGGAGGCATGCGATGCGACAGAAACGGTTTGCGAAGCATCACCCAACCTAACACTTGCTTTGATTGATTCGGTGGCAGCGACACTTTACATGAAAGCATCCAACCCCGGTGCAGATGATGACTTTGGCTGGTCAGTTGCTGTCAGCGGTGATAGTAACACTCTGGCCGTGTCAGCTCGGTTTGAAGACAGCAATGCCACTGGTATTAATGGTGATGGAGGTAATAACTCAGCTTCCAACGCAGGAGCGGTATATGTATTTTCAAAAGTTTCTGGTGCTTGGTCACAGCAAGCCTATGTGAAGGCATCCAACGCTGGAGTTGGCGATCAGTTTGGCACATCAATTTCACTCAGCGACGATGGCAATACCCTGGCTGTGGGGGCACAATCAGAGGACAGCAATGCCACAGGCATTGGTGGTGATGAAACCAATAACTCAGCACAGACCGCAGGTGCCGCTTATGTGTTTTCACGAACTGCGGGTGTCTGGTCACAGCAAGCGTACTTGAAAGCTTCTAATACAGATCCTCTTGATGCATTTGGATTCTCAGTTTCTCTCAGTGGTGATGGCGATACATTGGCTGTAGGAGCCTATACTGAAGATAGCAATGCCACAGGTGTAGGCGGTAGTGAAGCTGATAATTCGCTAAATAACCCAGGTGCCGTTTATGTGTTTACACGCACGACTGGCACATGGTCGCAGCAAGCGTATGTGAAAGCATCCACCGCAGAGGATATTGATTTATTTGGCTATTCAGTTGCTCTCAATGGTGATGGCAATACCCTGGCTGTGGGCGCTAGTAATGAATCTAGCATCGCAACAGGCATCGGTGGTGATGAAACCAGCAACGCAGCAACTGGAGCCGGCGCGGTTTATGTGTTTACACGCACAGGGGGTGTATGGTCGCAGCAAGCGTATGTGAAAGCCTCCAATACAGGTCAGACTGATAGATTTGGCTCGATAGTTTCTATCAGCGATGATGGCAATACCCTCGCGGTGGGCGCTTACCAGGAAGATAGCAATGCCACAGGTATCAATGGCGCTGAAGCCGATAATTCAGCAGGCAACGCAGGCGCGGTTTATGTGTTTACGCGCACTTCTGGCACATGGTCGCAGCAAGCCTATGTGAAGGCCTCCAATACTGCGGCGAGTGATTGGTTTGGTTTGACAATCTCTCTCAGTGATGATGGCAATACCCTCGCTGTGGGTGCTTTGCTAGAGGACAGTGACGTCACTGGGATCAATGGTGATGAAACCAGTACCGCAGCATCGGGATCAGGCGCCGCTTATGTGTTTACTCGCGTAGCCGGTGTCTGGTCGCAGCTAACGTATGTTAAAGCGTCGAATACAGCAGCAACGGATAACTTTGGACGGTCAATTTCTATCAGTGGCGATGCAAATACCCTGGCTGTAAGCGCTAACTTAGAGGATAGCAATGCCACCGGTGTAGGCGGCGATCAAGCCGACAACTCGGTCAATGCCGCTGGCGCAGTTTACATGTATTAACAGTCTCTCTCTGCTCAAGCATGGTTAATTAAGTCAGGAGAGTTCGTAACAAAATACAAGGTCGCTTAAAATTTAGCGGCCTTTTTTTGTTTGCCTGAAAACTGAGCCAATGGAGACACCCACCGTTACAGTTTTCTGAGCGGAGTCGAGCAGTTTTTTCCGTTTAGCGATAAAACGGATATCACAGGTATATCACTTAACGATGCAGCCAAGGCGGGGGGCGATTACGTCCTGGTGGTGAATATGGACTACTCGGGATTCGACGACGTCAAGCTCGTTCTCAGGACATCAGATTTTTAATTATTCGGGTTAGACCACATCAGTTTCACTGATGAAACGGTTTCTGTGTCCAATGGCAAACTGTTTAGCTACGAGGAAGGCGGATACTGGGAGAGGTTTTGTATCGTTTGGCGTCGGCAGCGCCTGATAACGATGGAGACGGTATTAGCGATGCCACTGATACCGACGATGACAATGATGGCATTCCGGATGCCAGTGACTCATCTCCTTTCGATGCTAACTCTACAGAAACGGAGAGCAGGAAGAAACTTTCCGGGGGGTCTTCGGGGCTGTGCTTTTCTCATTGCCGTTTGTGCCCTTAGTTGTACGGGCGCGTATGTCGACAGCGCAGATGGCGATTTTGTGACTGGCTTTAAGGTCAGTCGAAAATACCCTGAAGAAACGTATCATAATAATTTGTAACTCTAATTGGTGTACATTTTAACTGCTATAAGGATCCCGTTTGATTTCAGGGAGAGTTGACATAAAAAAATACTGTGGCTGTTTTAATGGCAGCCATTTTTACTGCCACAGCCTGCTGGGCAGAAGAGTATTTTTAGCCGTTGGATCAGATGTCCTTAACGTCCACAGAGATAGACGAAGTACAAGGGTCATACAGGGCTACTGGCCCACGAGTTTGTGCATGTGTCCCAGGCTGAGTCGCTTGGCCTGCGATCATTTCTGGTCACCTATTTGTCCGGTTTGAAAATGTACTGTTACCTGAACTCCCCTCTTGAAGCTGAGGCGACAGCAGAGGCATGGCGTTCAGCACCTGGAACTGACTGAATGGTTCAGGCCGTGGGGCTGGTCGCAATGTCAGCACTGGTAGTGCAAGTGTCCTGGTGAAACCGGGCAGGTTATCAGCTGCTGAACCGTCTTATTCACCCCGGAAACCGGCTTTTCAGAAACTCCAGCATAGCCTGCACTTTCATTGGCAGGTATTTGCGAGCAGGGTAGACCAGCCAGGCGTGAAGCGCACGGCCCTGCCACTCGGTTAAAATGGGTGTCAGTAAGCCGGATTCGAGATGCGGATTGAGAATGAAGTCTGGTTGGTAAAGGACACCCAGGTGCTGACAGGCTGCTTTGGCCAGCGAGTCACCGTTGTTTAGCTGCAGTGCTGATCGAACCTTTATGCTGGTGGCTTCATCGCCCCGGGTGAGAGTCCAGTTTGTGGGCTGGGCAATCAATGAGTAAGTCAGACAGGGATGTGTTTCCAGATCCTTGGGCGTTTCGATGATTGGGTGTTTAGCCAGATATTCCGGCGAGGCCGCACATATCATTCGATAGGTGCCCAGTGGTTTGGCGATGAGGCTGCTGTCTTTCATGTCGGCAATGCGCAAACCCAGATCGAAACCTTCGGCCACTATGTCTGCGTGACGGTCCGATAGTTAAATATCCAGCTCAAGGTCGGGATAGGATGTCTTGAATTCGGGGATAAGAGGCATTATCAGGCAACGACCGAAATCGAGCGGCATGGTCATACGCAGGGTGCCGCTGATGGCTGTGGTCATGCGCTCCACGCGGGCGTCGATACTGGCCATTTCGTTCAACAGCGGCATCATGTCGTGATAATAGCGTTCGCCGGCTTCGGTTACCGTTATGCGACGTGTGTTGCGTCGCAACAGACTTGTGTTCAGCGATTGTTCCAGTGACTGGACCAACTTGCTGGCCTTTGCGACCGAAATGTTCAGCTCTGTCGCTGCGCGGGAAAAACTGCTGTTTTCCACCACGGCGCAGTACACCCGCAATGCGTCCAATCGGTCCACCAAGCGGCTCCTTTCCCTATGCTAACCAGTTATTGTACCCGGTTTTTTTACAAATGGTTGTGTCATTAAAATTTCTATACAACAGTGTAATACAGAGGTCACTGTTTTCCATTTTCGAAAAAGCCATTTTCGTTTATTGCGGGTTACAGGCGGCATAGGACTCAGTAGGGTATTGGACTTGAGTTTCATCAACCCTGAATAAGGAAATACCAATGAAAACGTTTCCTCTGGCCTTCGCTGCCATTTCTATCTCGCTGATCAGCGGTCCTTTACTTGCGGCCGACTACAATATTGACCCTGCACATTCGGCCGTCACATTTGAAACCGGCCATATGGGCATAGCCCGACTGCCGGGCCGTTTTAACGAATTTTCCGGATCTTACACCTGGTCAGCCGACAATCTGTCGGATAATGCGGTTTCTGTAGTCATCCAGGCGGACAGCATCGACACCAACCACACCGACCGGGACGAGCACCTGCGCAGCCCGGATTTCTTCAATGCCCGCCAGTATCCAACCATAGAGTTCAACAGCACTGGCTATGAAGGCACCGCGGACGAAGGCGTACTGACCGGAGAGATGACCATGCACGGCGAAACCCGCAATGTGGAAATGGATATTGTCAAAATTGGCGAAGGCGAGGATCCCTGGGGTGGCTATCGTCAGGGTTTTGTTGCAACGACTGAGCTGATGCGCAGCGATTTTGGCATCGACTACTTCATCCCCAATGTACCCGATGCGACAGAACTGACGATCTTTATCGAAGGCGTTCGCCAATAACTGTTGGCAGGAGTTACAACCATGATTGGTGACATGTTGTTGCCCACCGTTTTAATGCCGTTGCTGGTCATGCTGGCTGCGGCAGCGGCAAGTGTTCGCGTCAACTGGGCACCTGCCTTGGGCGTATTGGTGGCGGTATTCGGTGCCTTTGGGTGGATCCAGGGCTTCCGCATTGGACATCTATTATCCCCCACGGCAATGGATGGTCTCTGGCTAATGACACTGGTGGCCGTAGTCGCTTCCTTTCTGGAGCGGCGCAAAGCGGCTGCACTGTTGCTGTTGGGCTTGCCAATCAGTGTTTGGGTGGTTTGGGTGTTTGCTGCGTCCATCAGTCCGATGGTCTGGGTAGGGCAGGCGCTCGCCCTGTTGGTCCCGGCAGCGCTGGTCGCGTTTGGTCAGGAAGACTCAGCGAAGAAAACAGGGTTCTGGATGACTGGTTTCCTGGTTGCGCCGGTTGCTATTCTGGCTCCAACTGTGGGCCTGGCCGGTAGCCTGAAGCTTGCAGAAATAGCCGGCGCCATTGGCGTGGTTATGGCTGTGTGTTGGTGGGTGGCGCAAGGTGTACCTCTGGTATCGAACTGGCAGTTTTCCAGACTGTGGAGTAGCCTGGTGGCCCCTCTTACACTGCCACTTGTCTCAGTCGCCCTGACGGCTTATCACCTGGTCGAGGTGCCCGCTTTAGCCCTGTTGGCCGCCGCTCTACCGTGGCTGACCGGCAGTGTGCTTCGAAACCAGCTTGCGGCGCGTCAATGGTGGATTCAATTGGCTGTACTGGTGATGGTGACGGCTCTACCGATGGTATTTAGTCTTTGGTACGTCTGGCCGGAGCAGTCGTTGTACTGATTTGGGCTAAATGTATTGACCGGAGCCAGCCCATCGTTACGATCTAATGGAGATCATGGACGACCTTTACGGCAGTCAGTCGACGATAATCATCAGCCAGCTGCCGACGGATCAATGGTAGGCCAGCATCGGTGACAGCACCCTTGTAGACGCCATCCAACGCCCACTGCCTCCCACTGAAAGGCGACTCGATGAGAAAACGCGAAACAAAATTGACGGAACGTGAACACCCGGTGTAAGAGTCGGGCTGGGGGATGCGTTAAGAAAACAGGTGTTCACCTTTGACCAGTACAGGTGTTCATCTTCACCGGAATACGCAATTTATTGTCAACCAACAAAGCAGTAATGTCATTCTGCTAGCCCTTTCCTCTCTAAAGCGCTGTAAGGCTGACGTCAAATTTACCGGAGATGGTCTAGGATTACTAAAAAGCGTGTATGAGACCTAATAAAAGGTCCTTTCACTTGCTAACAGGCGGGGTTTGGTCATTATATGACCCATTAACAGGTCATATGGATGGGTGTAACATGGCAAATCAAATATTTTCTGAAGTAACCGCAAGCATTTCGGAGCTCAAAAAGAATCCGATGGCAACTGTGGATTCTGGAGAAGGATTCCCGATTGCCGTTTTGAATCGGAACAAACCAGCATTCTACTGCGTTCCTGCTGAAGTATACGAAGCCATGCTTGAGCGACTTGACGACCACGAGATGGTGGCAATTGTCAAAGAGCGACTTGCTGAGCCCAGTATTCGAATTGATCTCAATGAGCTTTAAGTATTCGCTTGTATTCAAACCATCAGCTCTGAAGGAATGGAAGAAGCTCGCTCCGGCAATTCGGGACAAGTTCAAGAAAAAGCTTACGAAACGCCTGGATGACCCTGCACTGGCTCAGTTTGTTCAAACTTTCGTTTCATTGTTCCAACTTCTACTGAAATCCGACGGTAATCCCCCCTTTTATATAGGAGTTCAAAAGTAGAGTTTAGGCCTCTGGGGCCAATACTAAGGGCCATAGTGCTATCAGGCTATGTCTACAGCAGTTCCGGAAACAACGATACCTCCCTGATTAGGTATATCGACCTGCAAAATACTCAGTCGCCCCATGGCTTCGCCCTGCCTGATCATGAATTGTATCGGCGCTTCGACTAGACCCGAATCGCGCAAATAACCACCCAAGGCTGCGGCCGAAGCCCCGGTGGCAGGGTCCTCGACAATTCCCCCAACAGGAAAGGGATTGCGTGAATGAATTAGATCCTTCCGTTCACGAAATATTAGTTGAAGAGTTGTGAGTCCTTCTCGTTCCATCAAGGACTTTAGTTTCTGAAAATCATAGTCAAGTCGGTTAAGTCTGGCATGGGAGTTAACAGCCAGTACAAGGTGCCAATTGCCCGCATAGGCCAGCGCCGAGGGTATAGACGCGTCCAAATCGTCCTGCGTCCAGCCAAGTATCGCAAGAACTTCATTGACCAGCTCCGCAGTAGCAGGCTTGTGGTCGGGCATAACCGAAGTCAGGGCCGCCTGTAAACCACCACCGCTGGAGGTAACGACAACGGAAACCCTACCAACCGCTGTATCCAGTTCGAAAGTGCCAATCCCGCTCATTCGCCCCAGTGCGACACCACTGGCAATGGTTGCATGACCGCAAAAGTCGACTTCGGCGAGCGGGCTATAGTATCGAATGGTTCTTACCGGACCAGCTGTTGGCGCAATAAATGCGGTTTCCGAAAACCCAACTTCGGCGGCAATAGCCTGCATCTCACTGACATCCGGCAATGCGTCCCCGACCCATACACCAGCCGGGTTGCCACCGGAAGGTTCGGATGAAAAGGCAGTCAACTTCAATAGTTTTTCACTCATAGCCTGTGGTTCCTCTCATTAGTCATTTGCGACGGTGATACGATAGCCATACTGGAAATAAGTGAAAGTGATATATTATAGCCCTCAGGGTTACTGTTATTTAGCCATCAAGGCGGTTGCTGTTTCGCCAAGCGCTGCCGGGATACGTTTGCGGCGCTTTCGTTTCGGTATGGGCAGGTCATCATAGGCCTATAAAAACTAACGGAAACTGATATATTGTAGGGAACACCCTTACTGGGATTTGGTCATGGGTTTAGTTAACGTTCCCCCGCTTAATACATTGCGCGCTTTTGAGGCAGCCGCAAGACAAGGCAGCTTTGCATCCGCAGCGAGAGAGCTCAACATTACTGCTGCCGCGATCAGTCACCGGATTAAAGAACTCGAGGGTCAACTTGGGTTGCAGTTGTTTGTACGTCACCAGCGTAGCGTCACCCTGACAGAGGCCGGGAAGCGATACCATCAGCGTATTTCCGATATTTTCACCCAGATTGAGCAAGCCACAAAAGCCGTAAGACAACAGGAAGTTGAAGGTATATTAACGTTAACAGCTCCACACTCGTTTATTCATCATTGGCTAATACCGAGAATAGAGAGCTTAAGTAAAACCCACCCTGGGCTGCAGCTGAGTTTACTTGCTCAAAGTGAATTGGTGAGTTTTCACGATACTCAGGCAGACATCGGTATCCGGTTTGGCACCGGTAAATACCCTAATCTGCATACTAGGGCACTGATGAAAGACGAGGTGACTGTGCTCGCTCCGACCTCGCTTTTGAATGACAAGGAAGACGCTAGAGCAGAGACATTGTTAAGCACCCAAACATTGCTTGAGGATTCTAGTGTATTGGACTCCGAACCGTGGAACGGTTGGCAGGCCTGGCTTCAAGAAAGCGGTGTGCAGCGAAAGAGTTCAGCACAAAGGATTCAGTTTTCAGATAGCACGCTAGCATTGAATGCATGCGTTCAGGGGCTGGGCCTGTGCATTGGCAGACGCTCTATTTCCGCTCAGTTTTTACTGGACAGACAAGTACAGGCAATACTGCCATGGCGTACACATGAATTCGCCTATTATCTGGTCATGCATCCAGCTGAGGTAGAAAACCCTCGCATTGCAGCATTTACAAGTTGGCTGCTCATGGAAGTAGAGAAGGACAGGCGTAAATGAAGGTTGGCGTGTATAGAACTGAATTTTTATGTGCCGTGAGGGGTTATACCAGGTCCACCTCAGAGCGAGTGGGTGCGAAGTTAGCCTAAACAGGATAACCTCTGGTCCAATGTACAAACCGACCCTGAGAATCTGAATGTTCGAACAAACCTTCCGCAACATCGACGATGTGCTCTGGAAAGAGGCCAACTGCTCCACGGAGCTAGATTACACCGAGCAGACCTCGTGGATGCTGTTGAACCATGCAAGATCGCCCTTGATTGGGTGGTAAGCCTGTTGATGCTGCTGGATACCCAAAAGGCGGAACTGGTTGCCACCGTTTACGCGGCCTGGAATAACCTCCAGCTGGATGGTCATAAACCCACGGAGGTGGAGATTGTCTACGAGGCGCGGGACAACTGGCATCCGGATAAGCAGCAATACAAGCAGCAGCAATTCCGCGAGGCCATCGATCGGCTTCGCAGCCACGGCATGGTGCCTAGCGGCACTGGCAAGCGGGTAACCGGGCAGGAGAGTTTCGAGCTATGAATCTTCAGGGCGCGTGCAAGAGTGCAATGCAGAATAGGGCCGATAAGGAGGTCGCGTGACAGCAAACGCCCAAAACCCCATTGTTATTTTTGAGGACGCCGATAATTCCGTCGAGGTACGTCTGGACGCGGATCAGGAAACCGTCTGGCTGACACAAGAGCAGATGACATCGATCTTTGACGTACAAAAGGCAGCGGTATCCAAGCACTTGAAGAATATCTATCAAGATGGTGAGCTTGAACGGGAGGCAACTGTTTCCATTTTGGAAACAGTTCGACCTGAGGGGAAGCGGCAAGTTACCAGGCAGATCGAGCACTACAACCTCGACGCCATCATTTCAGTTGGTTACCGGGTGAACTCCCGCCGAGCTGTCCAGTTCCGCCAATGGGCCACCCGCATTCTGCGCGAGCACCTGACCCGGGGCTGGACGCTGAATCAACAGCGCTTTGAGGAAAACGCCCGGGAGTTGGAAGCCGCGCTGGCACTGGTGCGCAAGGCCGCGCAAAGTCCGGCTTTGGACACCGACAGTGGTCGCGGGCTGGTGGACATTGTCAGCCGTTATGCGCAGACCTTTTTGCTGCTGCAACGCTACGACGAGGGATTGTTGACCGATCCACAGGCCCAGCCCGGCGGTACGCTGCCGTCATTGACAGAAGCACGAAACTCCCTGGAAGGCCTGAAAGCCGAGTTGATGACGCGGGGCGAGGCCACCGATCTGTTCGCCCGCGACCGGGGCGATGGTCTGGCCTCGCTGCTGGGTAATCTGGATCAGACCGTGTTCGGTGAGCCGGCCTACCCCAGTGTGGAAGCCAAGGCCGCCCATTTGCTGTATTTTGTGATCAAGAATCATCCGTTCTCCGACGGCAACAAGCGCAGCGCGGCCTTCCTGTTCGTGGATTTTCTGCATCGCAATGGCCGCTTGCTGAACGCAGCCGGTGAACCGGTGATCAATGATGTGGGGTTGGCAGCACTGACCCTGTTGGTGGCCGAATCCGACCCAGCCAACAAGGAGACCATGATTCGTCTGATCATGAACATGCTGGCGGAGGTAAACGAGTGAACCAGGCCACGCTCAATGAAACCGAGACATGCGCCGAGCGGGTGGATTCACACCGGACAGCCATCTTCCAGGGCCACGACTACCGGCAACAGGACTTTTTGCGCTTCGTGCTCGACCACTATGTCGCGCGCGGCGTGGGTGAACTGTCAACCGACAAGCTGCCACAGTTGATCGAACTGAAATACCACAGCCTGGGGGATGCCGTTCGCGAACTTGGCCCTGCAGGCCAGATTCGGGAAGTGTTTGTGGAATTTCAGCAGCACTTGTATTGAGAGTTGAATAGTATTGGCTCTCTACGCGTATTTACACGCAATAATATTTTATTCAGCAAATAGTTCAATTTGTTCAGCCTTTCTTTGTCTCATTGATCAAACTTTTACTGAAATCGACAACAACCTTTCAAACAGCAATATCCGCCAGATTACCTTTGGATTCCAACCAGGCCTTACGATCACCCGAACGTTTTTTGGCCAGCAACATGTCCATCATTTCCATGGAGGCGTCGTTGTCGTCGATGCGTAATTGCACCAGGCGGCGGGTGTTCGGGTCCATGGTGGTTTCGCGAAGTTGAAGCGGGTTCATTTCGCCGAGGCCCTTGAAGCGCGTGACCTGTGGTTTGCCCCGTTTTTTTTCTGCCTTGAACCTGTCGAGTATGCCGTCGCGCTCATCGTTGTCGAGGGCGTAGTGGGTCTCTTTGCCAATGTCGATCCGATACAGCGGAGGCATCGCGACATACACGTGACCGTTGTTGACCAGAGCGCGGAAGTGACGCATGAACAAGGCGCACAGCAGGGTGCAGATGTGCAGGCCGTCCGAGTCGGCATCGGCGAGTATGCAGACTTTGCCGTAGCGCAACCCTTCGAGGTTGTCGGTGTCCGGGTCCACACCCAGGGCAATGGCAATGTTGTGGATCTCTTCACTGGCGAGCAGTTCATCGCTGGCGACTTCCCAGCTGTTCAGAATTTTGCCCCGCAGCGGCATGATCGCCTGAAAGGTGCGGTCTCGGGCCTGTTTGGCCGAGCCGCCGGCGGAATCACCTTCGACCAGAAAGAGTTCACTGCGGCTGGTCTCGCTGCCGGAGCAGTCGGCCAACTTGCCTGGGAGGGCAGGGCCCTGAGTGACTTTTTTACGCGCCACTTTTTTGGCTTGCTTGAGTCGGCTCTGGGCATTGCTGACCACCAGTTCAGCGATCTGTTCGGCAATGTCGGTATGCTGGTTCAACCAGAGACTGAAGGCATCCTTGACCACGCCGGAAATAAAGGCAGACGCCTGACGTGACGACAGTCGCTCTTTGGTCTGGCCCGAAAACTGAGGGTC
>Ga0307948_1001926_pt1:2500-14909 | contig 14909 bp, 15 predicted proteins | sample OrgLakmetagen280_FD_201824 | JGI IMG/M metagenome (GOLD analysis project Ga0307948, IMG submission 201824) | Saline water microbial communities from Organic Lake, Antarctica - #280 | ecosystem: Environmental > Aquatic > Non-marine Saline and Alkaline > Saline | place: Antarctica...
ACGATGCACGTCATATAAAAATGAACCCGCTGTTCAACATATCGCTGCACTTAAAACATCTATTGGCTTCCAAAAGAATGTGAAGAACATCGAATTAAACACAATCGTCCCAAAACTGTGACTGTGCCCACGCACAGGCAGCCAGCAGCTGAGGAGTGCAAGGGAAGCAGCAGCCAGGTCTCACGTCGAGACGCTGCGCTCCAAGCGATTCTACTGCGACCTGGAAGAGCTGCAAATGAACGACCTGGCGCTGAAGATGAAGGACGAAACAGATGCACGTCAGGGAAAGATGATGCAGATCCTGGTGCGTTGCATTTTGCGTTGTTCCTGCTGGCAAAACACGTTGACGATGTGCGTGCCATACAAGGAAAGGGAGAGGGAAGGAGAGAAAGATGAGGCAGGTCTTGGTGCGTTTCGTTTTGCGTTGTTTCTGCTGGCAAACCACGTTGACGATGTGCGCGCCATTAAAGGAAAGGGAGAGGAAGAAAGGGAAGGTGATGCAGATCTGGTGCGTTGTGTTTTGCATTGTTCCTGCTGAGGTAGCTCATTGGCGATGTGTGCGTCATTGAAGGAAAGGGAGAGGGAAAAAGGGAAGGTGATGCAGGTCTTGGTGCGTTGATCCATAAGCGGACAGAGGTTGTGCAGAACGCAGATGACTGTAAGTCATAGCATGCTACTCTTTACAAAACACCGCAGGCCAAGGATCTATACTCCGACGAGATCCATTGGCGAATGGAGCTCGTGCAGAACGCGGATGACTGCGATTACACGGCCCCACTACCGTGGCTTTCCTTTGATCTAAGGAGTAACACCATCCTTGTCAAGTGCAATGAGGTGGGTGCTACAGGCAATTAGAGAGTCACTTGGGATGCAAGAGAGATACGATCATTTATGAGGCAGTGGATGTGTGTGTGCGTGTGTGTGTGTGTAATTCTGAGGTATGAGGCATCTACGAAGCGACACCATCCTTGTCAAGTGCAATGAGGTGGGTGCTACAGACAGACAATAAGAGTCACTTGAGATGCGAGAGAGATACGATCATTTATAAGGCAGTGTGTGTGTGTGTAATTCTGAGGTATGAGGCATCTACGAAGCGACGCCATCCTTGTCAAGTGCAATGAGGTGGGTGCTACAGAAAATAGAGTCACTTGGGATGCGAGAGAGATACGATCATTTATGAGGCAGTGGATGTGTGTGTGCGTGTGTGTGTGTTTGTGTTTGTGTGTGTGTGTGTGTGTGTGTGTGTGTGTGTGTGTGTGTAGTGACACACATACATGCACACATACACACATGCTAACATAAACAGGCACACACACATGCTCACACACGTGACCAAAACGCTGCCTGCACTGCCTCTGGCGAGTGCAGGTGGGGTTCCCTCATGCGGATTGCACACATACACACACGCTCAGACACACACACACACACACACACACACGCTCACACACACACACACACACACACGCACACACACACACAAACACACACGCTCACACACACACACACACACACACACACACACACGTATCCAAATTGCCGTTCCTGCTACCCCTGGCGCAGGTTGGGTTTACTCCCAAAGACATTGACTCCATCTGCGACGTGTCCGACAGTAAAAAGGCAAACAAGCCGGGCTACATCGGTGCGTGCTGCCGCTCAATTTCCTTTGTTATCTGTTTGTATACGTGGCTGTGCCGTCTTATGAGTTCAGTGTGAAACACCTGAACTCAGGTTCTTGAAGTGTAGCATAAAGTGAGATGTTCTCACTTTCTGCTTTTCTCCAGTTTCTGCTTCCCTTCTCCATTCTTTTTATCCTTAGAACACAACTCTCTCTTTAGCATACTTCCCCCCCTCCCTCACCTCTTTTCTATATTTTAGTTTTTAGTTTTCTCCTGTTTCTCCGGTTTCTCTGAGTTGTTGTGTTCTCCTTGGTAATAATGACAGAGGCCTATGCATCTCACAATGCAAGCGAAATAGAACTTTTGTTACCCTCATTGACATGATTGTTCAAACCCCTTGTCATCTGTTAAAGGTAAATGTGGCTACACCATTTTATATTGCCCTGTTGACAAAATGTTTGCATTGCCTTGTTGACAAAATGTTTGCATTGTCTTGTTGACAAAATGTTTGCATTGCCTTGTTGACAAAGTGATTGCGGTCGGCAACAGAGTTCCATCCGTTAGGCACACCACCATCGATTTCATGCCTAAGGGTTAGGGTTTAGGGTTTGGGTTAAGGTTAGGGTTAGGGAATAATTTCATGTCTAATTCCATGTCTTCACTTGCGGCGCACGATTTCAGTTTGATATGACATGATCGTGCAATGGCGATCACGCCATACTTTGCCGCTGAGAGATGTCAAGGAATGATGGCACCCCTGTGTGCACAACCCAAACAGCTTGCACGTCTGCATTTCTATGCATGATGCCCACGTGAGAATTGCATTCAGATGCGTAGCCATGCTCGTTCAGATACTTTGCTCTATATCTTATGTATCAAGTTCAGTACCTTGGTGCTCATAACCAAATTATCCTGTGGCACATGCTTGCAGGACAAAAGGGCATCGGGTTCAAGTCTGTGTTCCAGATCACAGACACTCCCACAATCCACTCCAACGGCTTCAACATCAAGTTCGACCTGAACCTGCACCCCCTGCTTGGTAAGAGCAGTGGTATCCTTTGTGCATGATTGTGCAGAGTGTGTGCACGCATGCGTGTATGAGTGTACGCATGCTCTGTTTAGCCCGTGCATGATTGCGCAGTGTGTGTGCATGCATGCGTGTATGAGTGTGCGCATGCTCTGCTTAACCACTCCTCCATGTGTATGCACGTGTGTGTGCATGCATGCGTGTATGAGTGTGCGCATGCTCTGCTTAGCCCGTGCACGATTGCGCAGTGTGTGTTCATGCATGCGTGTATGAGTGTGCGTATGCTCTGCTTAGCCCGTGCATGATTGCGCAGTGTGTGTGCATGCATGCGTGTATGAGTGTGCGCATGCTCTGCTTAACCACTCCTCCATGTGTATGCACGTGTGTGTGTATGGCTTTGGGCATTATGGCGGCTGAAGCAACTGTAGGGATTGGCCAGGAAGTACATGCAGTTGGCGTTCACCAGCTAGGGTTTTTCTTTGTTTTCCTTTGCTTGCTATGTTGACCATCAGGTCACAGTTGCTGTTAGCGCTTCTTTTGTAAAGATGTGAAAGGTCACAGTTGCTGTTAGCACTTCTTTTGTAAAGATGTGACGCTCTGTGTTTTGACATGCACAATTTTCGATCGATGTCTGTACGTTTTGTTGTCCCACACTCACATATCTTGGAATCCTTCTCACGCTAGAAACCCCTCTTTGCACACGAGTCCTACATGTGAGGTTTTGTGGCAGAGAAGCCTTCAAATACAAGGTCGTATATGGTGTGTGTGTGTGTGTACAGTATTTGTGGCAGGGAAAGCTTGGATCACAAGCTCAGGTACGATGTAAGCACTTACAGTAGTAAGATCTTTAGCCATTAGGTCACATATGCTGGGGGATATATTCCTTGGACGCTGCTGTTTGTCAGCAACACCCTTCCCTTGCATGTTCTTACCTCAGCTGCTTGAGAGCGACCTGAGTTCCTTGCGTTGCTTTTGCGTCAGTCTGCCTACTTTTTGTTCTGCGTGTGCCTTCATTCCGCACCTTTTAAGTCAATGTGCTTACCTTTTTTTCTGCGTGTGCCTTCATTCCACAGCTTTCGAGTCAATGTGCCTACTTTTTGTTCTGCGTGTGCCTTCATTTCACAGCTTTTGGGTCAGTCTGCCTACTTTTTGTTCTGCATGTGCCTTCATAGCACAGCTTTCGAGTCAATGTGCTTACTTTTTGATCTGTGTGTGCCTTCATTCCACAGCTTTCGAAACAATGTGCTTACCTTTTGTTCTAATTGTGCCTTCATTCCACAGCTTTTGAGTCAATGTGCCTGCTTTTTGTTTCAACTGTGCTTCATTCCACACACAGTCTACATCCTGCCAACCCAGGTACACACTCTCACACTTTGACACTCACACAGATAGGAGGGCGATGCAGATGACACACACACACATACACACACACGCACACACACACACACACACATACACACACAAACACACACAGGCTACATCCTGCCAACCCTCGTCCAGCCCCTTCCACTATCCGACCACAACCCTGACGAGGTGGCCACATGCATTGAGCTGCCTCTGAAACCGGAGTTCCAAGGCCAATCCACTGGTGCGCAAAAGCAATTATGGCAAGGTGGCCACGTGCATTGAGCTGCCTCTGAAACAGGAGTCCCAAGGCCAAAGCGCTGTTGAGGCTGCGCTTGCTGGTTTGTGAATGTGTGTGTGTATGTGTGTGTGTGTATGTGTGTGTGTGTGTGTGTGTCAAGCCGGCACAGGAGCAACCATGGCAAACTACGTTGTTGATCCTGATCAGATGCTGCCCCTGTACGAGCGCCAAAGCCGACTGGTGAGGGGCTAAGCTGAAAGATTGCCCACGGGTGAAATTCTAAAATTATGCCGGCAGATGCATGAAAAGGTGATAGGATTATAAAGTAAATACTGAACAGATGCGACCCTTATTATATAGACCTGCCTTTTAAGCAGACATCCCAAAGGTGACTTGTTGGGATACAACTTAACTTATGATACAAACATCGATGCACAGGTTTTATGAGAGTGCATGTTCAATATGCAAAACACAAGCATGCATCCATTTTGGCGCACATTTGAACCTAACGTGCATGCACACATATACACGCCCACAAACAAACACACACAACACACACAGGAGGACGTGACCTGCGTGCCAAGTTTTCCAGCATGAGCCCTGTGCTGCTGCTGTTCCTGCGCAGCCTGCGCTGCATTTCCATCCGTGATGCAGTTGCGGACACACAATACCTATTCACAAAGGCCCAGGATAGGTGTGTGCGTTGTGTGTATGTGTGTGTATGTGTGTCATATGCATCGTCCTTCCAACTGTGTGAGTGCCTAAGTGTGTTGGTGTGTATGTGTGTGTATGTGTGTGTATGTGTGACAAATGCATCGTCCTTCCAACTGTGTGAGTGCCCAAGTGTGTGGGTGTGTGCCTGTATTGTACTTGTGCGCGCGCATCTGTGTGTGTGTCACATGCATTGCCCTTCCAACTTCTACCGCGCGCAGCTGCAAGGCAAGGCGTGTGTTTGCATCATCTGCCTTGTTCATTTGCGTCATCATCAACGACATTTGTACGAAGCAGCTTTTGTTAAAATACCTATCGGTTGATGGCGTCAGATATTTCGTTTGCACGATGCCTTACCTTTTATTCAAGCTGCTTTTATCTCATCTTCATCATCTCATCGCTGCACTACACCAATCGCCGTTCGTTTGATCACGACTTTTTTGTTCGCTGTTGCGCAGCGTTAACGCGAACTGCGTGCAGCTGCAAGCCTACAGCAACAAGGGTGTGCAGACGACCAAATGGCTGCTGGTCGACAAAGTCTTGGAATTTGAGCCCCCCATTAAGCGCAGGCAAGTCGCACACCACTCTGGCATCTTTTGCAGCTCTACCTTCATAGACTGCCTCGCTGTTCTTTATTGTTTATTGCATGCTAGCGATCTGGCACAGTTTCGTGCTTAGATTTTTTTGGCTTTAACGATTGAAAAGGTGAGGGCTTCCTCGCTGAACATTACCGTACGTACAACAGGGGTCCAAAAGGGATGGTGCCGTTTGCTGCTGCTGAGAGTAACAGTATAAATGGGAGTCCTGGATACTGGTTGTTGCAGTCGAATGTAGACATTGTGTTGAACGCTTCCCTCTAGACTTGAATTCTGATCTCTACTCCATCTCAGAGTGCATCAAGTTATAAGTGACCCAATGCGTAAAGGAGTGGTAAGTATTTGCAGATTATTGCGGTAGGCAGGTCATCCTTCTTTCCCTGTGGTGTGATGAAGTTTGTACAGGTACGGTTGAAAGCAACCCTAAAGATTGCAGGGCAGTACAGCGATACTATGCAGTCTGATTCAGCTGTACACACATGTGCGCGCACATGGACACACACACATACACATACACGCACACACACATACACACACGCACACATTTCTAAAGAATGGACTTTGTCAACCCTATGAGTATGTCATTAAAAGACTAAATTGATCGTATGTGTGGCCTTTGCTGCAACACACACAAAACCATATATGACTGTGTGTTTGGATAATCCCCTGCTATTGATACCGTGTATACATTAGGGTTGGCCAGAGCCGTATATACACACCGCATATGACCGTATGTATGTATGTATGTATGTATGGAGATTTCTCTGCTTAAAGTACCGTGTAAACACTGTATTTACGTATATGTGCATGGTTCTGGCCTACCCTAGATTTATCATTAACTACCATATAAAGTATATAGGAATATTGAGAGTCTCAGTTCAAGGTCTTTCTTGGCCAACCTTCTGTCTGCTAGCTGAGTGACATCCCGACAAACAAAAACCTCTGCCATTAATGTTATGCAGGCAAGCCGAGGTTGCCCAGACAAAAGTGTCCTTGGCCTTCTTCTTGCCTGACGGTGCAGCTGAGCATGTCCCACCCCCTGAGAAGCAGTACGTGTACGCGTTCCTGCCAACAAAGCAGTACGGACTCAAATTTGTGGTGCAGGTGTGTTGGGTATGTTTGGGTGCAGGAGTGTTGATAATGTGCATGCATCTGCGTGTGCGTGTTTGTGCGCATGTGTGTGATTGTATTTGTGTTTTTTTGTATTTACAGAGTGCTGCTAAAAATGCAATGCTTGCTCAACGCGTCCCTGGTCTCTCAAAGCGTTAGATGTGTGAATGCGCTTGCACTGGTTTCTGCCCCGTCATCATCATAATTGTACGTTTCGTGCGTGCAACCTTGTACTAGCAATTGGCAAGTGTCAAAAGTAAAACTGCGCAGGCAGTGAATTATCGCTTTCCATTTGGCAAGTGTTGTTAACATTCCCTGAACTAGTGTATTGTTATAACACTTCCTAGCGTATTGTTAAACGCTAACTTGTGTATTGTTGAACACATCCCTGAACAAGTGTTTGGTTCAACATTACCTGAACTATTGTATTGTTCAGTTGTTAAGGCCATTCTTATCAGCACCGTCTCCATCTTGTCGTGTGAATAGTATCAGCGAGACGAGACTCTTTTGATTAGCTTGTCGCTCTGCTGTGCTGTGCCACGCTCAACAAGCTGCTTGTGTAGGAAACAATGTCCTTGTGGCACCATCATGCACGCAAATTGGAGTGCTGCTGTGCTGTGCCACGCTCAACAAGCTGCTTGTGTAGCAAACGATGTCCTTGTGGCACCATCACGCATGCAAATTGGAGTGCTGCTGTGCTGTGCCACGCTCAACAAGCTGCTTGTGTAGCAAACGATGTCCTTGTGGCACCATCATGCACGCAAATTGGAGTGCTGCTGTGCTGTGCCACGCTCAACAAGCTGCTGGTGTAGCAAACGATGTCATTGTGGCACCATCATGCACGCAAGTTGGAGTGCTGCTGTGCCTGTGTAGCAAACAATGTCCAGCTGCTTGTGTTTGAATGGTGTCAGTGAGGCAACACCATGCACACAAGTTGGAGTGCTGATTTGCCTGTTTGTTTGGGGGAGGGCATCCATAATTGCATGGAGTCTAAGCGCACAGAAGATGGTGTAACAAACATGTTTTCTCCAACTCCCCTCTAATTCCTCCTTGCGGTGCAACACAAGCGGCTCCTCCTCCTTAATGAGCACAAGAAGTGTCAGAGCTTGATTCAACAATGTGTTTGCAGGTTCCCAGTAATAGGCACCAGAAGCACTTAATACTTGCACAACAAGCATTTCAGTGCTCATGTTTATCTGTATACGTTGGCATATAGGTAGGGTTGGCCAGAACCGTATATACACACCGTATATGATTGTATATATGGTGATTTCCCTGTAAAGAATACCGTATGCAAACCGTATATATATGGTTCTGGCCAACCCTACATATAAGGCATGGAGATTATGATACATGCGGTTGGTATGCACGGTTTGGCCAACCCTATCGTCATAGTGTGCTTAGTTTCGTCTTGCAGGCAGACTGAAAATTTTGATAGCACAAATATAGAGGAATGGCCACACCCACATATACACGGTGCATGTGCTGGATTTTGTGCAGGAACTTCATCTTTTCATTCACCTTTTCGATTCCGCGTGTACGCTGATTAGGAGGTGCCTGATTATGATAGGCTCCATCATCTTTTCTTTCATCATCTTCATTCCTTTTTTTTATTCCGAGTGTAGGCGGACTGGGAGGTTCCTGATTGTGATGGGCTCCATCATCTTTTCATTCAGTTTCATTCATTTTTTTGATTCCGAGTGTAGGCGGATTGGGAGGTGCCGGATTATGACGGGCTCCATCATCTTTTCATTCATTTTTTTGATTCCGAGTGTAGGCAGATTGGGAGGTGCCTGACGAAGATGGGCTCCATCATCATTCATCATCATTCATCATCATTTCATTCATCATTTTCATTCATTTTTTTAATTCCGCGTGCAGGCGGACTGGGAGGTGCCTGCCAGTCGTCAGTCTGTGCATGAGGACAAACCATTCAACATGGAGTTGCGCAATGCCATCCCAGGTGTGTCTTGTTTATGGCCTGAATAATTTGTGCGCTGAATTGTGTACGGCTGTAGGGATGTATGTCAAAAACTGTAATATGTGTGCCTGTGTGTGTTTAAGTGTACGTGTGTATGTGTGCAACAAGCTTGCAGTTTTGGGTCGGGTCACTTTCACAATGCCACAATCAAGCAAAGTGCTGCATAGTAGCTAGTTAGCGTCACTTTAAAAAAAGTGAGCATCATTTTGTTTACCTTTGAGAAGCGATAGGCACAAAGGCGCCGTACTTCCCATTTGTGCACCTGACTTTTTATTTCCGTAATGATGTGTGTGTGGGTGTGGGGCGGATGTAGGCATGGGAGTAGTCGGACACTGTGCGTTGTGCGTAGGAGTCAATGTGCATAAAATATCTGAATCTTGTACCTCTCATGCAGAACTGGGTATCGAAGCATTGAAGCAATTCCAGCGCCTGCCCTCTCCTCGCAAAGACCGCCCCTACTTTTGGTGCGTGAGCTTTTGTGCGTGCCTTCCTGTCACCTTCGAAAGAGTGCAAAAGAGCGATCACAGAGAATTACTGGCTATAAAATACAGATTGCACTGAACATGTTTACTTCAAGTACTTGGTGTGTTTTTAGCGTTTGTAAGATTTGCTTCATGCTTTGAACGGTGTGTGGATCAGTTAAAGGGCTTGATATTGTTGCTCATTGCGTTGCACAAGAACAGCCATCTGCTCACACACACTCAGATTCTAAACAAAAAAATCACAGAGCTGTGCAGCAGCTGTGCTGTAACTGCGTACATGTGTAGGGTGTAAAGTGGAGGAAGGAAATTCTGCTTCTCACTCTAGAATTTGTTGGGGCATATATCGGAGGTCTTACACACCATTGCAAACAACATTGGGTATGACCTCCGATATATACCTCAACAAAATCATAATATAAATTGCCAACACAGGAATGCCCTGCTTACCTCTAGATGCAGGAGTGGAGTGTAAGATGGACACATTTGCAATATCACTGCCTCACAATTCAAGTCTTGTTCTTGATGGGCTGCCTATATAGGATCAGCCGTTGGCTGCGCTGCTTTTCTCTAGATGGAGAAGTGGAGTGTAAGATGGACACAATTGCGTTGTCGCTGCATCAAAATCCAAATATGATAGCATGGTTTGTTCTTGATTGGTTGCCTACACAGGACTGACTGGTGGCTGCGCTGCTTTTCTCTAGATGCAGAAGTGGAGTGTAAGATGGACACAATTGCGTTGTCGCTGCCTCAAAATCCAAATATGATAGCATGGTTTGTTCTTGATTGGTTGCCTACACAGGACTGACTGGTGGCTGCGCTGCTTGCCCCTAGATGGCGAAGCAGAAGAGATCTTTGCCCTGCCGGCTAAGCAGCTGCGCATGCTGGCCATCAACACAGCCTGCATACCCACCCTCAAGGCAGGCACATGGGTGCGGCCTGGGCAGGCGTACGTGTGCACCGATCCCACCATCAGCGCGCTATGGACGGACCCACGCGCACAAGAACTGCTAGTGAGTGTTTGTTCGTGCGTGAATGTGTTTTTATCCGAAGGCGTACGTGTGCACGTGTGCACTGATCCCACCATCAGCGCGCTATGGACGGACCCACGCACACAAGAACTGCTGGTGATTGTTTTTTTGTGTGCGTGAGCTTGTTTTTGTCCGAAGGGGTACGTGTGCACGTGTGCACCGATCCCACCATCAGCGCGCTATGGACGGACCCACGCACACAAGAACTGCTGGTGAGTGTTTGCTCGTGCGTGAGCTTGTTTTTGTCCGAAGGCGTACGTGTGCACGTGTGCACCGATCCCACCATCAGCGCGCTATGGACGGACCCACGCACACAAGAACTGCTGGTGAGCGTTTGTTTGCGCATGAGCTCGTTTCTGTCCGAAGGCGTACGTGTGCACGTGTGCACTGATCCAGCCATCAGCGCTTTGTGGACGGACCCACGCACACAGGAGCTGCTGGTGAGTGTTTGTTCGTGCGTGAGCTCGTTTTTATCTGAAGGCGTACGTGTGCACGTGTGCACCGATCCCACCATCAGCGCACCATGGACGGACCACGCACACAAGAACTGCTGGTGAGCGTTTGTTCGCGCGTGAGCTTGTTTTTGTCCGAAGGCGTACGTGTGCACTTGTGCACCGATCCCACCATCAGCGCGCTATGGACGGACCCACGCACACAGGAGCTGCTTTCTTTTTGAGTAATATCCTTTGATGGGTCACATACCCGTTCTTGTTACACACACATATACACACACACATATACACACACACATATACACACACAGAAGTTGCATACTTCTGTTCAGCCCTACCATGATGTGCTGTAGTATACCTACCATGCTCATACGCATGGGCTGTACAGCCCTACCATACACACGTACAGCACCTGCACGCTGCGATACAGATTTACCGTTATTTGCTACCCCTGCGTAGCACGTTGTATATGGTAATTGTAACACCGTTTGTTACAAACTGTGTGTGAACGTGGACTGTGCACTTTAGCATGGGTGAAATACTGATGAATGCAGGATGTGCATTTTGTGCACCCTGACATCCGCTCGCTGTATTCTAGCTGCTCTTGTTGTGTTGATTGCGCCTGTCCTTCTTAAACTTACAAAATACCTTTGAATGCAGGATGTATATTTTGTGCACCCTGACATCCGCTCGCTGTATTCTAGCTGCGCTGATGGTGTTGGTCACGCCTGTCCTTCTTAAACTTTCGAAATACTTTTGAATGCAGGATGTGCATTTTGTGCACCCTGACATTCGCTGTATTCTAGCTTCTAGCTGCTCTTGTTGTGTTGGTCACGCCTGTCCCTCTTAAACTTGCGAAATACTTTTGAATGCAGGATGTGCATTTTGTGCACCCTGACATCCGCTCGCTCTATGCTAGCGGCTCCTTCCTTCGAGAGCAGCTGCGGGTGCAGCGTTTTGGCACCAGTGAGCTGCTGCAGCTTGCCAGGAAAGTGTGCGCCACACCAGGACTGCTGGAGGTGTGTGTGCATGTGTGTGTGTGTGTGTGTGTGTGTGTGTGTGTGTGTGTGTGTGTGTGTGTGTAAGGGTTGTGTAAGGGTTGTGTATGCAGGGGTGCAGGTTTTACATGTGTGCGTGCGTAATTGTGTGTGGTTTGAGTGTGTGTGTGTGCGTGTGTGTGTGTGTATGAGGGGGTGCAAGCTTTACTTGTGTGCGTGCGTAATTGTGTGTGATTTGGCACCAATGAGCTGCTGCAACTGTGTATGTATGAGGGGGCATGCATTTTGGATGGGTGTGTAGCGTACAAATACGCGTACTCTGGCACCGATGAGCTGCTGCAACTACCGAGCACGTTCCCACCAATCCAATCCTTGGTATGCTTATCAATTTAGCTGATAGTTACAAGGCATGGACATACGCACGTGGCCATCACACCTGTTGCATGCATTGCTAAACCTGGCCGGGGCGCACAGATTTCAGAAGTCACACATAATGTAGGCACTCACATGTACGCACACACGACAAATACACATGCACATTTTTGCACAAGTGTACGTGCACATACCACGCACATGTACATGCACCCAACACAGCCACTGTTTTCGCCACACGCATGTAGGACCTGGGCCGGCCGTGGCTTGCACAGCTGCTGTGCTGTGTGTTTGGACCCCTGTATGAGTGGACACACCAGGTGCGTTTTGTGTATGTATGCATGTATGTATGTATGCATGTATGTATGTATGTATGTATGTATGTATGTATGTATGTATGTATGTATGTATGTATGTATGTATGTATGTATGTATGTATGTATGTATGTAT
>Ga0307948_1001927_pt1 | contig 14907 bp, 17 predicted proteins | sample OrgLakmetagen280_FD_201824 | JGI IMG/M metagenome (GOLD analysis project Ga0307948, IMG submission 201824) | Saline water microbial communities from Organic Lake, Antarctica - #280 | ecosystem: Environmental > Aquatic > Non-marine Saline and Alkaline > Saline | place: Antarctica: Organic Lake...
TTGAGCTATAGCATAAAAAAGCCAGCTTCAAGAAGAGAAAGAGGCCAGACTGAACAAGACACCAGAAAAAGAAGCTAGAATAAAGTGTATAGAGAAAGAGAACGTTTGTGTTGAAGAAGCGATTGATGGAAAGACACACAACATCCTACGTGGAGAACAAAAAAGGAAAGGCTTGTCAGTGGGGGTCAAGTGGCTGGCTGGAGGCCTGTACATTACACCAGGAGTATTGCTCTGTCATTGCAAATCACTGTCACAGCAAATTACAAGATTCAGCACATAAACTGATCTGGCTCCCACGAGACTAGTCACAACCTCAACTGAAACCAACTAATTAATCACACAATTCTTCACTGCCATCAATTGGACGTGACAGCTCAGACATTTTTTGGTCCACATAATCTTTGTTGCGGATCTGATTGCATAAGAGTTGAGAAGAGCTTGCAGTCAAGCAATTGTTCTGAAATTAGGGGAGCGGCCATCAAAGATCTGTACCACGCACTGCAATAAGCTCTTTGCTGGTAATGACTGACAAATCAACGGTCTTTTTATTTGCGCAAGAATTGCACGCAAAAAATGGAATATTAAGCAAAGCATGACAAGACCCTTGGCACGCGTGCTTATGTACAGCATTTAAATAAACTACATCATAGCCTTTTAACATGAATTATGCGGCTTTGAGATGTTGAGCGCGCCAGCTGTCAAAAGCTGCTTTGAGGGTTGGGAAGTTGAAAGTAAGCTGGCCCGCGACCAAAATGGTGGCTCCGACTAAAAAGTTGCTGCTTATCACAGGCTTGGGCAAATAGGTCACAGGCACACACGTGAAAGCCACAATGGACAAGGGCACGAGGAGAGAGGAAACCATGGTAGTTCCTACTGCTCCTATGCTCCTGCATGAAATAGGGAGGAACATGTAGTAAGTGATGTAGGCATTGTCTGACACGTCCAATGTGAATCAAAAGACAACGACACCTTTTCCACACAGAAGAAGTGCATGTTTGTGCTTTGTAAAAGTCCCAAAATAAATGCATCGAGCACGGCTTTACCTGAGCAGCACGAGCATGCTGATGTTAAAGAGCAGATTGGTGATCACGTAAGCCACAGGGAGGAGAGGAGACCCACTGCAGTCAGCACCGCAAGAGGGGCTGAGTCCCCTGAAAGTGTGTGTGAACAGTATGAATAAGCAGGCGACACAAAGTGTGTGTGAACAGTTCAAAAAAGCAGGCCACACAAGAAATGGTGGTTGGTTGATTGTATATATTTAAAGGCAATGAAGCAAGGGAAGCAAGCACCTCATGGCTACCAGCACAAGAGTGAGCACTGTCTTTCTTGATGAACCAGTAGACGGTGTTGCTACTCTGCCCCGTTTTTTTAAGCAGCCGGCATCGCAAAAGGGCTAAATTCCACATTGTTCTTGGACCTAGTAAGACGATATTGGACCGGTCGCGTTTTGGTATTAGGTGCGTTTTGGTATTAGGTGCGCAACACCGAAATAAGTTTGGAAGCTGAAGTCTCTGAGATTCAGGATTGACAGGAAATGCGACCAGACAGAATGGCAAGACCGCCAGATAGATTTTTTAAACAAAAGGGACCTTTCAGATCAGTAACCTAGAAATTTACCCTACCTTTAACATACCCTACCATGGGCCTACTTACCCTACCTTCGTCAGTAATCCAGACATTTGCCCTACCTCAGACACGCCCTACCATGGACCTACTTACCCTACCTTAGTCAGGAACCCAGACAATTGCCCTACCTCCTACCTTAGACAAGCTGTTCCTCGTGCTAGGTAATCAGGGAGCTGGTTTAGGGGAACATTGGCAAGGGTAGTGGTGATGGGCAACAGTACGACCACAAAAATCGCCTGTGCATGCGCAATTGAGGAAAACGTCCAGGTGGAGCAAGCGTTCATTGATGCTGATATGTGCGTGTGATATTGCAGAGTAGCGGCATGGACGTGGTGTCTACGTCCACCATATGCTCATGACGGCGCAGAATTGCAGCGCAATGGACAATGTGTGTATATGCGTGTATGTGCAGGAAAATGTTTCCAGAATAAATCTCCACTGCTTTATATCAGCATACGCTAGAGAAGAGGATAGGCAGCACATGCTCAGTGCAGCACATACATTCGCCTATGTCTGTCACACTGCAGCAACGTGTGTTGCCAGGCTATTCTATGTAGGAGCACATGGACTTAAATGTCACTACTGCAGCTAGCTCACTTAAGCACATAAGCACATACACACACCTGGAAAATAGAGCCAAAGGAGTTGACCACAAAGATGTCCAGGGGCCTCCCGAGCCGGGCTTGCTCTTGTCGAAATATCTTATCCTTCAGCGTTGAAGCAAGCGCAGGAAGCGAGAAGCAAGCCACTACGAGACACACGTACTTGAGCTCAATGTCAGGGACGATGGAGGGGTTGAGTGCAGCAGCAGAGGGATTGAGGGGGAGGACAGAGAAGACCACTCCACTCACTACAAGCGCTGCACCAACTAGTTGCGAAAGATGAAACCTGACGTGAAACAGGAAGAGCATGAGAGGTGTGATCGGTGGGATTTCCCCAAGAAAGGATGCACAAGCATACAGTTAGAAATGAGAGCAATGCAATCAGTTACAGTTAGGAAATAGAGCAATGCAATCAGTTACAGTTAGAAAACAGAGCAATGCAAACGAGTACAGTTAGAAAACAGAGCAATGCAATCAGGTAGTTAGAAAACAGAGCAATGCAATCAGTTACAGTTATAGAAAACAGAGCAATGCAATCAGGTGCAGTTAGAAAACAGAGCAATGCAAACGAGTACAGTTAGGAAACAGAGCAATGCAATCAGGTACAGTTAGAAATCAGAGCAATGCAATCAAGTACTTAGTGTAATATGCTTTTACCGCCCATCATCACGAAAGGGTGCGGCGGAAGCAGGCACCGCTCACCAGATATGCTTTACATGGACTTGACTACCCATTCGCAGGTTTGTGTTGCAATTAGTGTTTAGGTAGCCTCAGGTAACAGGGGTACTCAACTTTGTGATTTTAAATAATCCGAACCTTTATGCAACTTCAATGCCCATGAAGCCTAGAACTGGACGTATTTTGGGAAGAGAGGGGTGCATCATCAAGAAAGCCTTCATATTTGTAACTTGGTGGAGTCTTGGCTAGTGTGAGCACTAGCTGCGATTGTCCTCTTAAAGCACGCTAATAATTATGACTATAGATTCTACTTGAGTGACAGCTGTGTGAAGAGGAAAACTGTGCAAAAAGGGAGAAACAACATGCAACGCATAAACCAAGGTAGTGACTGTACCCATTCCACACCTATAACCTCACACAAACACACATACACGCGTGCTTGCATACATACGTGCACTATACATTGCATACCTAGTCTTTAAGATGAGCGCCGCAAACAAAAAACTCCATAATAGGTAGCTCTGATTGATGATGGGTATGAGGATCCCTGAAATAAGGCAAAGAAACAAGGAACAGCTCTCATACTTCACCTTGTTTCACCTTATTGATCCTATAAACAAGCAGCCTGATTGCTATAAGTTGTGACTAATTCAATGAGGGCACTGAGAAGGTGAAACGAAAATAAAGTAAGATTGCTCACGCGCATGCATTTGATTACAAAAATCTCACCCGGCAAATGGCTAGCTCCAATCATAGAGAGAACTTGACTGGCAGCTTCACACGCTCCTATTATTACAAATGGTTTCTTGTTCACTTGGAGCATCTGCACGGCAGCCACAGAGTGAAGTGTGTCAAGGATACTGATTTGCAACCAGATATACAAACAAGCACATGACTAACCTGCCCCTAAATTTAAGGAATTGTGCGGCTTCGGATTATGGCTTATCAATGTGGACCTCATACCTCAGGAGTTACGATGCCAGCACGCTTTCGGACGAGGAGTATCGTAACGTACACGAGGACATACCTGCAATCAAAAGTAGCGGCGATATGAGAAGGTGTGTTGACAAATCGATGAGGTAGATTGACAGATGGATTGGATTGAGCTGCCCAAACATGCTCCTTTTTAAAAATTCAAGGGGAAACTCACACACCACTTCATCAGATTGGCTACAATTGAGCATAAACTGAAGCTGACATTGTAGGCTACCAGAGCATGTGCTCATACCCATGCAAGTCGCTGTGTGTACAGATTGACAGGATAAATTGCACATGCAGGGCACCTTTACCCTTAATAGTCGCTTTCCAAGGGAGCATGTTAATTTAAAAATCTTGCTACCCGCTTATTCTTTTCACTCCATTTCTGTTGCAATGATTCTTAATTATAATAAGGACTCGAACACACAAAAACCAGTAATTTGGTGCAGTAGGTAAACTGTCATGAAACATGGCAAAAAAAGGGATGGATGCCATGGCTTATCCGGCATGCTTACCAGTACTTACAAGGATTAGCCTTGAGTGCTTTGAAAAGTGCTTTACATTCTGATGCATCAATTGAAGCTTTGGCAATAGTGGTAGACGTAAGCGGGGAGCATGCAAAAAACGACCCTTATCAGGCCTCAGCCTCCCCCTCTGGTAGACCAAGAAAGTTTGAATGGAATTATTTTATCCAAAGGTATTCTGTGCTCCTTATAAGCGAGAGAGAAGCAACTAGATGTTCCTGTGCACAGTAACGATCTAGAAATTACACAGCCATTAAAACACCTACCCAAAATTCTGGAACTGCGCGAGAAAGAACACGTAATCTTTCATGGGCACCAGCGCGACCTTGAACAGCACCCTGTTTGCTGCGCCTGCGAAGATTTTAATATTAGAGGGCACGTCTTTTCTAACATTTCCCCCCTCTGTAGCAGCTGCTTGTCACATGAGATCTTGGCCTCCAAATTCATTGCAAATAGTTTTATCAATTGTAACCATACCTGCGCAGAGTGCTCCAGCCAGAAGAGCAGCTTGCTGTAGCAGCAGGAGCGCAAAAATTGGGAGTTCATTTTGCCTGAAGCACGATTTTTATTTGTCTGGGAATGCTTGCAATTAGGCTATTATGCGTGGGATGCTCGTTATGTGGGTAAGTGTTGTTGTGAACAAGACATAAAAAAGAGGGGCATAACAGACTGACCAAGAGCAGCTTTCGCTGATTGACCTCCTGTACTTCCGGTGTACTTCCGGTGTAGGTAATTTCAGTGCTGCCATCCTCCTCCTGGTGTGGCCCACGGGCTCTCAGAGGGCCTGGCTTTGCAAAGTTTGGATGGACAGGGGACCATTTAGCCCGTCCGCGGTAATCAGTAGCTTTTTTGGGCTGGGGCCTCAAATCCCTTAGGTGCTCTGTTGTTTTCACATCCTGCCCTAGTTGATGGGACCTCGCAACAGATTGTGGCTTCGAACTGAAAGCCTTGAAGGTGTGCATGTCCTCATTAATATTTATTAATTGACCGAAGCATTCCCTAGTTATTGAACAAAAAAAACAGGAGTAAAGTGGGGCGTAATTGGGCCCGTAAAAACACATTAAATTAGAACAATTTGAATAGCAAATGCATAAGAATGCATGCTAGGTTAAAAAGGACAACACCCCTTGCAAAGCTTGCCACCTCCTCCATATCCCCCTTCACCCTCAAGCCTAGGCCAAGAGTGAGGATGACTGCTGCAAAACAGCCTCATCTGTCCGCAGCAAAGTACTCGGCAGAGCTTGCAGCTGCTGCAGATGCTGTCAGGTTGGCCAGCAGAGTGTGTGAGGTGGGCAACTGGCCTTGCTCTGTTGCATACTCCTTTCGAGGACACGCACGTGCTCACACACACATGCACGTGCTCACACACACACACACACACACACACACACACACACACACACACACACACACACACACACACACACACACGCACACACACACACACACACACACACGCACGCACACACACACACACACACACAGACACACACACACAGACACACACACACACACGCACGCACGCACGCACGAACGCACGCACGCACGCTCACACACATTCATAAGTTAAGCAAAACACTCCCTTTCCCCTGCCGTTTCGTTCCCAGACTGTCCAGAAAAGCCTCGCAGACAGCGAGAAGGTGGACAAGAATGATGACAGCCCGTGAGTTCACAGGAATCCAGTTCTAGCACCACAGAAGGTTCCGTGCTGTAATTTACTCAGAGACTCAATCTAAGCGCTTCCCCTTTCTCCTTCTTGTTCACACGCAGGGTGACAGTAGCAGATTATGGTAGGTGCTTGGTGCTTCTATGAGTAGGTACATGTGCCTATGCCTGCCTATAGGTTGCACAGCATCAGAAGAATTTCAAGTAAGATGCAGGCTCCCAAGCATTCAAGCATTACGCATTCACACATCTCATGAAACTTGTTGCTTCCAACAGCTTCTGTGAATCCGCTTTAACGATATTACATGTTTGTCCTGTCTCCTATCGCAGCTGCTGCATCCCAGCCCACCTGCATTACAACCGCTTTGTTGCATCCACCTCGCAGCACTTTAATCTTAATTGTCCTGTGTCCCCTTCAATGTCATGCCTGCTCCTTGACAAAGATTAAAAGTTTGCATACACACGCACTGGCATTTCTGCACTTGTGTGCAGGCCCACACAACTCACTCACACACAGACACACACACTCGCACACTCGCACACACACACACTCACAATTGCACAAACACACACACGCGCACACACGCACACACACACACAAATGCACACACGCACACAGACACACACACATACGCCCACGTCCGCACACGCTCACGCACGCATGCACAAATACACACATACACACACACTCACACATATATACATACACACACATATACATACACACACTCAAGCGCACTTACACGCACATACACACACGCACACACATACACCCCCATTTGCAGCCGCTCAGGCTGTTGTAGCGTGGTCACTAGCGCGCTCCCAAGCAGCCACTCAAGGAGTCAGACTGAGCATGGTGGCAGAAGAGGACTCAGCTAGCATAACGTGCGTGTACACACAAGATTGTGTGCAAGTGGACGTTTGCGTGAGCAGTGCTCGGTAAAACTAATTACATGTATGCATAGGTACATACATACATCTGCCAATGATTACATCATAGGTCATTGGCGATGACAGCTTCAGCTATCAGCCAGGCTGTTTTTTTACCAGCTGCTGAGCTGTGCTGTAGCTACTAAGACCAATCTGCCAATGCAGTATTACTTGTAGAGCTGCCTTGGCAATCGGCAATGATGGACGTGCTGCTAAACTGTTGCTGAAGCTAAGCCGGATCATGCAAAACAAAACAAAGAGTCTGCGTACCTCTGTGTTTGCTTGATGCTGTATTGATTTCATAACAAGTTCTCAATGAGATGTGCAGGTATTTCACCTGCAAGTACCTGGTATGTCAAAAGAAATTAATACCACCATTCGCTCCGTCTGTGTTTGTTGCTGGCATGCAATATCTGCCCCATGCCTCCCCCCTCCCCCCCCCACACACACTTCTGTTAATTAATACCTCTGTATCAGCTTTGTGTGCTCACCTCTCTCTCTCTCTCTCTCTCTCTCTCTCTCTCTCTCTCTCCTCCTGCTCCAGCTGCACAACAGTGCTGTGAAGGCCACACAAACTCGTTCATGATTTTGTGTGTAGGCTAGAAGAGAGCAAGCCCATGCTGGAACGCATAACTGGGCTGATAAACGATGTGGTGGTGAAAGAGGGTGCCGGGACCAAGCTGACCACTGATGATGTAGTGGCCCTCATAGGTGTGTGTATGCGTGCTTGTGTGTGTGCATGTATGTACGTATGTATGTATGTATGTGTGCTTGCGTGTGCGTGTGTTTGTGCTTGTGTTTGTGTGTGCGTGTGCATGTGCGTGTGCGTGTGCGTGTGTCTGTGTGTACGTAGTTTACTAGTGGGTATTTTGCACAGTATCCGCTGATCTAAAGTCGTTCCTCAACGCTCGCCAGTTTTCATTTTAGCGTAGGTCTTCACTTTCTGCTGCATGCTGCAATGTGCTGTAGCTGTGTGTGTGCGTGTGTCTATAGGAGGCTAGGGCAGTCGTTGGATACCTCAACCTAGTGACTCGCAACCACGTACACGTTTGAACAGCAAGTATCACGAGTGTGAACAGCATCCATACACAAAGAATTACGAGTGTGAACAGCTTCCACGCACACCTGTGAACAGCAAGTATCACGAGTGTGAACAGCATCCTTACACGGAGTATCACGAGTGTGAACAGCATCCATGCACATGTGTATATAGCAAGTATCACAAGCGTGAACAGTGAACAGCATCCATGCACATGTGTATATAGCAAGTATTGCAAGCGTGAACAGCATCCAGGCACACATATAAACAGCAAGTATCACGCCAAAATTTAGTGAAGGCGCCTCAGTCCTCATGGCAAAATCTATGGCAGAGTAGCTCAGGGTATGCGTCGGTTCCTGGATTGCTTAAGGCTTGCATTTTAATAACAATAAACACACATCCACAAGCACACACACACACGCAGGCATGCACCCACACACACACACGCACACACACACAAACACACACACACACACACGCGCTCTCACGCACAAAAACACAAAACGCACACACGACACACGCGCACGCATGTACTCATACACACACACACAAGACAAACACACGCGCACATGCCCACACACGCGCACACACGCACACACACGTACATATACACGTGCACACGTGCAAACACACATGCACACTGACACAGACCTTGGAAACTCTCAAGGAGGGGCTCACGGCAGGCACTGGGTCTTGGACCCCATTGACGGCACTAGGGGATTCGTGGGCATGCGCCAATATGCTGTGTGCTTGGGCATGCTGCAGGACGGACAGGTGGAGCTGGGCGTTTTGGGCTGTCCAAACCTGCCGCAGGTAAGGATATATGTGTGTGTGTGTGTGTGTGAGGGGGGGGGGGGTGAATGGGGAAGGTTTTTACTTTACGTGAGCGTGTGCTCGTATGTGCGTACATGTGTATGCATTGGAAATCTGTATGCATCTGTACCTACTCCAAGAAAGCATGCTGACTTTTTTTCGTCCGTGCGTGTTGGCTACTGTTCAGACAGTCCAGGACGTTGAACGTAGTGCTCCGTCAAAGCTGCTGCCTCCTGTTTTCCAACTTAGGATTAGGGTTGGTCACATCTCATACATACGCACATACGTATGCATACTGTACGACAAGCTTTGCATACTGTATTACAAGCTGTGCACACACTATGACAAGCTTTGCAAACTATGACAAGTTTTGCATACACTATGACAAGCTTTGCAGACACACCATGACAAGCTGTGCACACACTATGACAAGCTTTGCTTACACTATGACAAGCTTTGCACACACTATGACGAGCTGTGCACACACTATGACAAGCTTTGCACACTATGACAAGTTTTGCATACACTATGACAAGTTTTGCATACACTATGACAAGCTGTGCACACACTATGACGAGCTGCGCGCACACTATGACGAGCTGTGCACACTATGACAAGTTTTGCAAACACTATGACAAGTTTTGCATGCACTATGGCGAGCTGTGCACACACTATAACAAGTTTTGCACACTATGACAAGTTTTGCATACACTATGACAAGTTTTGCATACACTATGACAAGCTGTGCACACACTATGACAAGCTGTGCACACTGTGACAAGTTTTGCATACACTATGACGAGCTTTGCACACACTATGACGAGCTGTGCACACACTATGACGAGCTGTGCACACTATGACAAGTTTTGCAAACACTATGACAAGTTTTGCATGCACTATGACGAGCTGTGCACACACTATGACAAGCTTTGCTTGCTATGACAAATTTTGCATACACTATGACAAGTTTTGCATACACTATGACAAGCTGTGCACACACTATGACGAGCTGTGCACACTGTATGACGAGCTACCCGGTTCACCATACGCCAGCTGCATGCATGTGGTTCTAGCCAAATACGTCCATGCTTTATGCAGGTTCTGCCGTCTTAAAATGCCAGGTACATGCATTGTTTGTCGTGCTCAATGCCACAGGGGGCCGTCCGGGATGAAGATGGAGGTGCAGGGGACCCATCGCTCATTGGCCAAGAGGGCACGGGATGCTTGTTCCTTGCGCACCAAGGGGCTGGGGCATACAAGGTAATGAATGCACTGCTTGTTCCTTGCGCACCAAGGGGCTGGGGCATACAAGGTAATGTGCATTTGATGACTGGGACTTGCTCAACTTTGCACTGCTTCTTTAATGCACACACACACACAAAGGGGCTGCATACTTGAGGATGTGCGCATCAAGATTGATAGCTGTACCATTTCTGCTCTGGCAAGACAGAACACGTTAAGGGTAGCTCTTGCTTCTTTTTCGCTAGGTGCAAGCAGCAAGGTAGCAAGCATGTCACATAAAAGCAACCGCAGCAATGTGAAGGTATTTACGCATCTGAATGGTAATTAAAAGTTGCGCACTTGCGACCAGATGAAGAGGGTTTCCGAAGCAGAAGTCGTGCTGATGCTGTATCGTGCATGCTGAGCTTGTCCTTACCAGACGTGCCCTTCCCAGTACCATTACCAACTCTCATCAGGAACTGATTTCAGGCCGAGCCTGCAATCCTGATCCTCATTGATAAGTTTCTCTTTTTTTTGGTAAGGGAATTCTACGGTAACTGGTACATAAAGGGCTCCTTTCTTGACTAATGTGGGGAGTGCTTTTTCACTGCCTGCGTTTCTCTTCTTGTGAAATTCGCAGCACGCACAGCAGCAGCTTTCTCAATCAATAGAAACCATGTGTAAGACTTACGCTCATACATTATGCAGTATATTTTTGTGCTGAGAACATACAGAAGAGTATGCTGGGCATATCTCACGATCGATAGAAACCGTGTGTAAGATGTGGATTCGCACATGCAGTATGTTATCTACTGTGTACGTACAGAAGTTTTGCAGAAGGGCCTTGACACATGCGGTCACTGTAAGAAGGCGGCCAATCTGTTCGTTTTTGGGCTGAAGGAAAGAGGCCATCCTTGGCAAGGATTCCTTGCACTAATGTGTGCTGAGTTTTACCACAGCCCTCTGTGCAGCAGGGTCCTATGAGTATCAGACAGCTATCCTGCTGCCTGATACTTATGCTTCCTTTCCTACCTTTGTTTGTGCTTTTGAGTCCCCCCCTGTGCTTCTCCCCCGTTTAGTCCACAGTTTTTTGCCTGTTTGGCCTTCATCACCGCAAACCTCACCCTTCTGCCGGTGCACGCAGTCTTGTGGACGGTGCACCCTAGGTACCCCTACTTTTACTCCCGTTCACGAGCACGCTGCTTTGGCCTCACCTCTTTTAGGCCTCCCTGCACGGCGCACACGGTCTGGACGGTGCGCAGCAGATCCACGTACGTGACTTTGCGCAAGGGGCCTTTGGGGAGGCACGTTTCATGGAGTCCTTCGAGTCAAGGCATTCGGACCACAGCTTCACTGCAGCCGTGGTGAGTCAAGATGGAGTTATGGTGATGAGATGAGTTCGACACTCAAGCTGTGTGGCTTTTGGGTGAAGGGGATTTAGAGAGGCACTCTTTGGAGTCTTTTGAGGCCTTTAAGGTATATCTGGGTTGCAGTTGTGTCTCAGGGGTTGTATCATGATGTACAAATATATATATGAGCAGGCAGTGAAAAACCGCTCCCCACATAAATCAAGGAAAAGGATCCACTTCTCTCTCGGTGTTAATCAAAAAGGGCATCCAAGCTGTATAGCTTTAGGTGACCTTTTGTAGATGCCCTCTTTCTTGAGTCAACTACCTGTAGTGAGTTAAGCAAGGCACTCAACACTCAATTAAAGAACGCTACGCAGACAGTGAAAAACACCCCCTGCTGATTACAACAACAAAAAGGAGCAATTCTGGCAAGTGCCACTCAGACTCGTCATTGCTATGTGTCAGCTATGCAACTCACGGGAAGCGCGGCTAAAGACATTAGCGTTACTCAAGCGCTATTGTTCCTGCCCTTCAGGTTCAATGCTGTCTTACCTGAACTTTTTCATGTCGCTATTCCCCGTTCCTGTTAAGCGTTTCAACCTCCCTTAACTTTGTTTCATGTTCACACCAATTCCTCAAAACTCTGTCATGGCCCAACAAGTCATGAGCTCCGACCTGCTCAGATTTCAAGTTCACAATACAATGCAACATGACTCAAGGCCTACAGCCTCAATAAAATGTGTTAAACTAATCGTATTCACGTCCACTTTCTTTTCTGCGCTAACGGCCCCAGCTGCAACACTGCCCTTTCCTGTCCCTTACTGTCACTCTTCAAAACCACTCAACCACTGTTACTCAACCACACTGTCACTCGACCCATACGGTCACTCAAATGCCACACGACATGTAGCTAGGGCTGGCTAGAACCGTGTACTACATACGGTGTATAAACGGTGATTTTGGCAGGGAAATCACCAATTATACAGTCATATACGGCTGCATATGTATGGTTCTGGCCAACCTTTCATGTAGCGTGTGTAAGGAGCTCAAACCCACATGACCGCCAACCTTACCTGGAAAGAATCCCCATTCTAGCGTCAGACAAGCACTTGTGCCGCCAATGCTGTCTGTTGCTTCATTGTCACACAAATGCGTACGCATTTTGTCTACGCATTTCGTCAACATGCACCCCCTCTTTTCTTCCAACAATTACCAGGCAGACAAGCTGGGTGTCGTCATGCCACCGCTTCGTATGGACAGCCAAGTCAAGGTATTGTTTGTCTTGACTCATTTATATCACCACACTATCGGCTAAACGAATTGCTGCCACTAGGTCCGAGCAGGGTTATCGGCATTCTGTTTCAAGCACCTCCCAAAAGCAACCATCAGCACCGCTGTCGCTTAAAGTTAGCAGCAAACACCAAGCACGTATGGTCTCCATGTGCTCATTTCTTTTGCAGTTCCCATCTTCGCGTTTGTGTTGAAGCTGTAGTGCGTCCCTGAATGGATTGCAGTACAGGCTGCTCTCCAGTGCTTTTGCAATCTTCATCTCTCAAGTCTGTGTCGAAAGCGGTAGGGTGTCCCTCCTTTGCTTGCAGTACGGGCTGCTCTCCAGAGGAGAGGCGTCCATATTCATGCGATTCCCACCTCAGGCGTACAGGTCTGAGTGTTTGTGTGTGTGTATCTCCGTGTGCATCTTTGTGTGTGTATGTTTTTGTATGCGTGTGTGTATGTGTGTGTGTTTGTATGCGTGTGTATATGTGTGTGCATCCCTGTTGACCCTCTAAAAGCTTTTGATCCCTGCAGTATGCATGTTTGCATTGCCAACACGGTTCTTTCTTCCCAAATTGGAGTAAGCAAGAGCTTCACTGCCCTCCGCAGATTCCTTATATCCTTATCTTTGTACAGCACGGTGGTGGACACAAGCTTCGCTGTCTGAACGCTAGTTTTGTGCGCAGTGTGCAATGATGGAAAGCTCCTAATATGTGACACGCGTTGCAGCCATGCCCGTGACTTATCACCGGGCGCCTTGTACTCATGACTTCTATGCAGAGAGAAGATCTGGGACCACAGTGCTGGCTTTGTGATTGTGGAGGAGGCAGGGGGGAAAGTGACGGATGCTAGCGGCAAGAGACTGGACTTCAGCAAGGGACGATACCTGGAGCTGGATAGGTGCGTGTGTACGTGGGTTGTGTTTGTGTGTGTCTCTCTTTGTGTGCTTTTTATACAAGTGTATATGTATGTGCGTCTGTGTGCGCGTCTCTGTGTGTGCGTGCATGCCAGCATGTATGGGTACGTAAGTGTTTGCCGGTTTTTCTTGTTCTGTAGAGTTTGTGCATGTGAGCGTTCCAATAACCTTTGGTCTGTGTGCTTAGGTCTCCATGTTTGTGGGATTCACAAACTCTGATGCAAAGCACAATTTACAAACTGCTCTTTGCTATTGGGCATGTCCGTCTGTGTGATCAGCAAGTGTCTGTTCATATTCAAACTACGCGCCTCGGTGGGCATGTGCGCGTATGAGGAGGTACATGTGTCCATTAATTTGTCGCATTCAATTCCAGCTTAGTTCCCTACTGTTCAAAAACATCTTCTACATAACAACATTAAAGTGGTTAATGTTTTCTATGTACCTTGCTCTTTCTCTCAAATCTGCGCTGCCACCTATCTATCCTTACAGGGGTATCATCGCAGCCCCCCCCACAGTCCACGCAGCCTTGCTCTCTGCTGTGGCATCTGCCCAAACAGCTCAACAATGATGGCAGAATGAGGAAAGCAAGGAAAGCATCCCTTTCGGCAAGCAAGATGGGGTTTGTCCTTTTTAAGGTCAAATAATGCAAAGCAGTGCAACTTTCACATAATTGCTTAGACCAGCTAACGTGAGGGGTTGACATCAGGACTATGGTTATGCATCACTTTGACAGGATTACTAGGACACAGCAAAAGTAACAAGTTTGACATGTGATATTTAAACTCCAGTTTGAAGCAAATTGTTACCATTCTTGCTTTTTACCTATTTTGTCCTTGTGGTTCTCATCTTTTTATATCCTTGGGCCTTATAACTGCTTTTCTTTTTTGTTGTTGGCATATTTCAAAGGTCAAGGGGAGATAGCAAACTCCCTACTAGAGGTTGAATCGAACCGAAAGGTGATAAATAAAAAGGGAGCAAGAGAGGCAGGCTGGAAGAATTAAAAGAAAGTAGGGGGGCAACCAGGTTGATGAGAAGAAGGGCAAAACGTATACGAGAAGGTCAAGCACGGGAAAGGGGTAAGGGTAAGGGTAAGGGTTACACAGCTATATCCGCCAGCGAGGGCAGTTGAGCTATAGCAAAAAAAAAAAAGGCAGCTTCAAGAAGAGAAGGAGGCCAGACTGAACAAGACACCAGAAAAAAAGACAAGGTCAGTGATCAAACAGAGCAAGGCATTTGTCCGCAAAGTCAGCTACTCCTACGGCATCAGACTGATTGATGAAGTCTCTCAGGCGAG
>Ga0307948_1001931_pt1 | contig 14896 bp, 26 predicted proteins | sample OrgLakmetagen280_FD_201824 | JGI IMG/M metagenome (GOLD analysis project Ga0307948, IMG submission 201824) | Saline water microbial communities from Organic Lake, Antarctica - #280 | ecosystem: Environmental > Aquatic > Non-marine Saline and Alkaline > Saline | place: Antarctica: Organic Lake...
AGATAAAGGGGGGGGTCCAAATTCCAGGGTACTCAGATCCAGTCGATTCTTTTTTGCACACATAGTAAGAGATCAACAAGTTCAGCTATTCACGTTTTAGGGACAGAAAACTTCATCTTGTTGCATTGCAGAACAAAACAATTTTTTAACATTGCATAAAACTTCATCTTGTTTTGGCTGTTAGCATGCGCTGAAAAGTCCACTAATTTGGGTAGATGAAAGGGGGGTCCAAATTCCAGGGTACTCAGATCCAATCCATTTTTTTGTTGCTCACATATGAAGGGGTCAACAAGTCCGGCTATTCATGTGTAAGGACATGAATTATGCCTGCCTCCCCCCCAGTCCTGTTTTGGCTGTAAGCATGTGCTGAAAAGCCCTGGAACTTGGGTATATATGAAAGGGGGGTCCAAATTCCAGGGTACTCAGATCCAATCCATTCTTTGTTGCTCACATAATAAGGGATCAAAAATTCCAGCTATTCACATTTTAGAGGCAGAACGCTTCATCTTGTTGCATTGCGGAACAAAATATTTATTAACGTTGCAGAAAAGCGAATGCCCCAATCCAACATCAGCATTTTCATGAACTCAGGCACGTCCAAGGCAATTAAGAGCTTCCATACAGGCCCATCCAGGGAAGTCACGTTTCCACTCATACCATTACTTTGCCACTTCACAGTCCAATTCCGGAAGAGAGGGAGGCGGGGGCAGCAAAGCTTCAGCAGGCTCAGGGTGTTGTCCCTGATCTTTCAGAGATGTCAGAGGGGGCCCATCTCAATATCGCTCGGCTGCACCTCAGCACTGTAGCTAAGGGTTGATAGATGACAAAAAGAGAGGACGTCACTGGCCAGGAAAGAGGTCAAAACACTAACGTTCACCTCCAACCATGGGACGATAAGCAGTTTGAATTGAAGTGCCACAATTTAAAACTATGGGCATACACGGACGGAAGCTGCATAGGCAAGGTCAAAAACTTTATAGGCACAGGGGTATACTGCCCTCAAACCAAAGCTGAATGTTATGTGGACTCAGGAGGCGTGGGAATGACAAACACCATCAATAGAGCTGAGCTCACAAGGATAGCAGCAGCGCTTACCAATAAGTATACCCAGATTACAACGGACAGTGCATGCTCCCTAAGCCAAATTAGAAAACAGCTACTCTTCCCTGAGATGCAACGAGCCCATATACACTCAAACCTGCTATAACAAATTGTATCTATGATTTATGCTTCACCAGAACCTGTCTGCTTCTTTAAAGTGAAAGCCCATAGTGGCATTGCCGGAAATGAATGTGCAGATGCAATTGCCAAACACTCTGCCTTACATGACGGAGGTCATGACATGCACCTTTCAGCCTCCAGCTCCAGACGGTATTGCATACGCACACCCGTACTGGCTTGCGGCTAGAGACACCGATGAGAATCCCAGCGGAAGAGGGACAACTACACCTAGGCTTCATGCACTCTCTGATTTAAAGGCCAAGCTGAAAACAGAAATGTGCAAATCACAGACTGGGGAGTGCCAAACAAACGCATGGTATTACAACTACTGGAAGGACCTGGGACCTTTGGTCAATAAACAAGCACATTTGCTTTCTGGAACAATAGTAATCTCAAATTCTACAAAAAGCGTAATGTTGTGAGGTACCGCACTGGTACATAATCAAAAACACGCCTTCCAGTACAGCTTTTCTCCCAATGCAAAGTGCCCCATCTGCCCTTGCACTGATAGTGCGCTTCATATACTCTCAGGTTGCCAACACACAAAAATGAGGAACATGATTATAAAACACCATAATACGGCAAGCGTGCTGATTGTTCAAGCCCTACAAAGGGACCATGCGGTGCCAACCAAATTGCCTACACTGACGAAGGCAGCGCAGATAAACTATCAGAGCAAGGCCTAGATCTGAGAAACAATGCCAACAAAACACTGCCCTCTTGTTTGCTACCAAAACTAACAGCACATGCTTTAAAAGCCTCTTCTCGTCCTGACGCCATCCTATTTTTACCTAGCACTGTGTGCTCCTCTCGCGTATCCACCCGCAATCCAAACTTTCAACAGCTTGCTAAAGACAAGAAATTGAATCCAAACTAGTGGGAGGTTTACCTGACTGGGTTAAAATTCTGTGAAGACTCTAGGCCTGATCCCCAACTCCAAAAAGCAAAAGCACAGCACATACAGCATACATGCTTATTGCCAACCTAAACAGACAAAGATATAAGCAAGTCAAGTTTCATGTGATCCTCGTTGGAGCTATGGGGACTATCTTCAAAGACTATACAGACAAACCTTAAGCCTTTTTTGTCTGCTGGTAAAGGAGTTTTACGGTACTCAGTACCAAAGTGACTTTCTTTTCCTTGATCAATAATGTGGGGAGTGGTTTTCACTGCCTGATTAGTTTTTTGCTGTGGTATTTTACGGATATGGAGGGGGGCGTCTAGTCCGAAGTTATGTACATCTGCCCGAATCATGGCTGTTAGATTGCTGCGCCAGAAAATGTGCTTGCTTAGCTAATCACACTTCCAATCATTGCATCCCATTTGTCTACGTCTGGGTAGGAGCATGGTGTAACGGCAAAGGAACAGGCTAGACTAGGGATGTTAGCTGTGCGTATCATGATGAGTGTGTGCCGTGGTGAGGCATATGATCCTTCAAGGGCATCAAGCTTTTGTTTTAGGTTTTCTACACGCGCCTGTGTTGGTGATTTCAGTCAACGTCCAAGGTCAGAGTGACTCCTAGCTTGAGAAAAGGTGAGCTGGGTGGTTTGTTGTTAAGTTGATGTTCGAGGGCTTCAGTAGGTGTAAAACCTTTTTTATCATTGGGAGGAGAAGCATTCAAACTACCTGTGACCTTGGTTTTGCTGCCAGAAATATTCAGTCCGGCCAGTTAGAGTGTGAGTGTACTCGGTCAGCTGTCAAGCTTTTCAATAGTATGCTCAGTACCAATAGTGTCACTTTGCGGAGGGTAGTACAGGCTGATCTCAATTTACAGCCTCATTCAAGTGCCTGCTGGACTGCTCAATTGTTGAGCGCTTTTCAAGGACTGTGTGGGCGTGAGTTGTATGTACGAGCTGTTCAAACTGGGCGTGCTATCCTCATGCAAGAGTTTACTGCAGATTTGAAGCATAGGATGAGAGGTGTTTGGAGAGACGCTGAGTTGGTGGACCCCAACACGCATAAAAACAAACTGGCCACTTATCATTCTTGGTTTGCCACCCCTTTTCTAGAAATGAGCGTATGCCGACTATTGTACCACAGTATCTCCGCCTTGATCTGTCCAAACATGTTATACGCAAAGTAAGTAGACTCTACTCGCGTGCGCATACTTTGAAAGCTGAGGCAGCAGCGTGGCGTGAAGATGGTCCTCGTGTATGTGAGCGACCAATATCCTGGTGAAGATGAACATATTCAGAACGAGGTGCATGCCCTTGTATTTTGCCAAGACCATCGAGTTTGAGGAAACATATTTCCTTTCTGTTTACGCCTTTTTTTGAGGACTTTTCAGCAGCCCAACCCATTTTGCTGCAACAAGTCAACAACCAACTTGTTCATAATTTCCTTTCTCAGCAGAACACTATAATTTTTCTTTTACTTTCTGAGTTTATGGATTTATTTGTGGCTGGCCAAGACCAGTCAGCAGCCGATCAGCCAAACAACCTGGCTGAAGGTCACCCCCCATTATAAGGTAAAGATGTAAATTCCCCCCCAACATGAGCACGATTTCTACCAGACACGAATAGAGACGCCTTCAATTGTTTTTAATATATAACAGTGAGATCAGCCTCGAAAAAACTGTAGATAGTTTATGCAGGTAGTCACGGAATGAAAAAAAACTAACAGCCAGGAATAAAACCAAGCGGTGATTCACAAAAAATGTTTTATTAGCTTAGATCTTGCGCAAGATCTTGCCAGGCGGCGTAGTGGCTGTGATAGCATCTTGCAGGGTAGGATCCACAGCTTTGCAAAGCTCTGCAAGCGGGAGTGAAAGACATCAGCAATCATTGCACGGCACAAATGCCCACAATTGGAAAGAGGAATTAAAATAGGCCGGCTCGCTTGAACACCATGAAGATGAAACTGGTACTAGATAATAGAAGATTATGGGCCAACTGTGCCAAGCCTTGATCTAATGACAAGATGATGGGCCAGCTGTGCCAAGCCTTGATTTGATTATGGGCCAACTGTCCCAAGCCTTGATCTGATGACAAGATGACCTATTCGCCATCCAATTGGGTTGGGGTTTAGCTCATCAGCTGTTTTTCTTTGTGTAAGGCAAACAGCATGTCGTATCATTTAGGTGATTAAAGCCAGAGCAACATCGAGCCTGTCTTGTTCAGTGTACTCACCAGCAACGAAAAAAAACTCGCTGTCTTGTTCAGTGTACTCACCAGCAACGAAAGAAAAACTCTCTTGTTTGGTGTACCGTACCTTAGGGATAACACCCTGCATAAATATCGTTTTTTGCCCTGGGGTGACTGCGGTATTTCTTAAATATATAGGGTTTAGGGTTTTAGGGTTAGGGTTAGGGTTTAGGGTTTTAGCCCCCTGAAACCCTAACCCCTAAACCCTAAAGTTAGGGTTTAGGGTTTTAGCTCCCCCTTAGAGTTAGGGTTTAGGGTTTTAGCTCCCTAAACCCTAACCCCTAACCCCTAACCCCTATATATATATATCTATTTTTATCCTGCGGGGTTGTGCGGGGTTGGTGAAATCAACCCTTTCCAGGTCGCTGTCGGTCATGAACAGTGAGAGGTACCCCCCGCCCTGCCCCCTGTCCCACCGCATCAGGCAGCCTCAGCCTCAGCAGGAGCCCCAGCCCCAGCCCTGGCCCCAGCCCCAGCCCCAGCCCCAGCACTGGTTGATCCAGAGGGGGAATCCAGGAAAGCAAGCCGCGGCAACAGCTGGGCAGCAGGGCAACCATCCGATCCAGCATGCAAAAGCAGAACCGGCTAAGCGCCAAGGCGGAGGAGGCAGCCAACAGAAGGCCGATTGGCAGGCCAGAGAAAGATTGCTACGGTTTCACATTTGGTTGTGGGTAAACCTTAGGGGGACAGTTATTATGCATAGGGCATTGGCACTCATGAGGGGTAAGCTGTGTGGCAGGGGAAAGACGAGGACCAAGCTGTAATGCTTGCGCATGCAGAGCAGGTGGGGCAGACAAGACCAAGGCTGCCCGCATCCAAGCAACACCATCAGCATGCACGAGCAGCAGTGATAGTGGCTAGAGGAAGAGGAAACAAATCTCGAGATTCTGGGCAGTAGCAGAACAGAGAGTAAACTAGCATGCCAACAACACGCATGCAAGGAAAGGACACTTACGCAAGTGGTGCTCTCTATCATTGAGCTTATTGGTGCTAAATAGGGATAAAGGTCCTGCCAGGTTGATGCGGGAAGGGCAAAAATATACATTCTAAGGGTGCGGGAAAGTGCGGGATTCTACTAAAATTTGGGGTGCGGGATGAGTACGCTAAGGTATGGTACTCACCAGCAACGAACAAGAAAAAACTCTCTGTCTTGTTCAGTGTACTCACCAGCAACGAACAAGGAAAAACTCTCTGTTGTTCGGTTTACTCACCAGCAACGAACAAGAAGAAACAGGGCCTTGCACGTAGGGTTGGCCAGAACCATACATATATATACGATGTATATACGGTGTTTTTGGCAGGGAAGTCACCAAATATACGGTCGCATGCGGTACGTATATACGTTTTAGATTTGCTTACACGGTCTGCAAGGTTGAAAAGCCCCAATCTCGTGGATTTCCCTTTCCATTACAACACAAACCTTCTCAAAGGTAAGCAACGTCAAAGAAATTGCAATGCTGTGCAGCCTGCAGCGGTTGGAAATGGTCCTACTCCAAGAAATTGATTCCTTGTCATCAGAAAACACGCCCCTCTTCTCTACAATACTCACCATCAGTGCACAAACAGACCATCGCGGCCTGCAGGCGCTTCAAAAGGTCCTCTTCTCTACAAATCTCACCGTCAGTGCACAAATAGCACATCGCGGCCTGCAGGCGCACCAAGTGGTCCAAGCGTGCCGTGGGCTGCCGACGAGACTTGAAGGTGCGCAGCACGGAGCGCAGCCATTTAGCTCGCTTAGGCAGGACAGCGATGTGGGATGGAGGAGGTGGAGGAGGATGAGGAGGAGGAGGAGAAGAAGAGGATGGAATGGGAGGAGGGAAAGAGGGAGGGCTTGCCCCTGCGACAGTGGTGCCATGGCTCCCACTACTGCTGCTGCTGCTTACTCCCCCCCAGCCAGTGTCGCCTCTGTTGCTGCTGTCGGTCCTGCGGCTGTGAGTGTGGTCTCCTCCCGCCGGTGCACTGACACTGACCTTTGCTTTTTTTCTGGGTCGGGGGGAGGTGTCCAACTTAATGCCAAGTGCAGCTAATGCTTCTAAGAGAGCAACGATGCGGGAACGGCTGTAGCTGGGAAGGGCTGCGGCAGCTGTGTCAAGGAAGTCAGACAGCCAAGGAGTGCCTGGGAACGCATTCCACTTTGCCAGCAGCTGTGTGTGTATGGGTGTGTGTGTATGAGTGTGTGTGCGTGTGTATGTATGTGTGTGCGTGCGTGTGTGAGTGTGTGCACTTATTTGTGTGTATATGTGTGTGAGTAAGTACACGTGTGCACGCACACTCATGTGAGCGTCTGTGTCAGCCTCTTGCATCTCCTGAGCAGTACCTCAACTCACACTCACAAGGATACCTGTGTTTGTGAGTGCCAGCACGCAAACACAAACACTCATGTGCGTCTCTGTGTCAGCCTCTTGCACCTCCTGTGCAATACCTCAACTCACACTCACAAGGATACCTGTGTTTGTGAGTGCAAATACGCAAACACAGACACTCATGTGTGCGTCTGTGTCAGCCTCTTGCGCCTCCATCGCAGCACCTCAACTCACACTCACAAACACACCAGCCTCTGTTATACACGCAGCTCTATACACACACCAGCCTCTGTTACACACACAGCCTCTGTTACACACACCAGCCTCTGTTACACACACAGCCTCTGTTACACACACCAGCCTCTGTTACATACACAGCCTCTGATACACACACAGCCTTTTTTTACACACACCAGCCTCTATTACACACACCAGCCTCTGTTATACACACGGCCTCTGTTACACACACCAGCCTCTGTTACACACACAGCCTTTTTTTACACACACCAGCCTCTGTTACACACACCAGCCTCTGTTACACACACAGCCTCTGTTACACACAAGCACACGTGTACATATCCCAATACCTGTAGAACCTTCACAGTCTGCAACGGTGTCAAGCCTTTGCGTTTGGTGTGCACCTCCTCCAACCAAGCAATCAGTAGGTCTCCTGAGGGAGTCAGGAGCCCCAGCTCATATAGCGCACACGCATTCAGAACCAGTTGAGCAGCTGAACACACAGCTAGGCGCTCCTGCACACAGTACGTGCCGATTTGTGTAAACATCGTCAGCTCCAGCAGCGTGTGTGTGTGTGTGTGTGTGCGTGCGTGCGTGTGTGTGTGTGTGTGTGTGTGTGTGTGTGTGTGTGTGTGTGTGTGTGTGTGTGTGTGTGTGTGTGTGTGTGTATGTAAGCAGCCGAGGAGCGGAACAGAGCAGACAGTCAGGCGCCCTTGTTGTGATGAAGTTGTGTACATGCGTGCAATGATCAAACCTAGTGACACACACGTAGGGTTGGCCAGAACCATATATATACGGTGTATATACGGTATTTTTGGCAGGGAAATCACTAAATATACTGTCATATACGGTGTATATATACGGTTCTGGCCAACCCTACACACACACATTATGCATTACACAGCAACTGAGCAACTGAGCTGTCCGCTTTGCATAGAAGTCACCAACTTGAAGCAAATGCTTTCTTCTTCCAAGGCACAAATGTTTTTTTCTACATTGTGTTAGGCCCCGGTCACACGGGACTTGGTTAAGTCATTTGGTTAACTCTTTGGTAATCAAATAGTTAACCACGAGTCGGTCACACGGGACTTGGTTAGGTTAAGCCTTACCATTGGTTAGGTTTCGTAACTAGGGGGGGGGGGGGCCCGTTCACAAATTTGGTTAACTTTTTCGATGTTCCAGCGTGCCTGGGCCCCCCCCTGGACCTTTATAAGTGCGTCTTGAGTCCAGGTTCACCATTATAGGCAAACATTTTTAATACAATCGTTGAAATATAATAGTTATGGGCAAGCGACAAAAAGCAAGTACTAGCCAGCATGCAAGCGCGCCCCATGCACCACCCTCCCTCTCACAGCTGGCGGACGTTGCAGGGCAGCTAAGCCGCCGTGAACCACGTGCTGCAGCTACAGCTGCCAAAGACAGAATGGGGTCCCTTGAGGAGAAGAAGGAGGGCTTGGATGATTCTAGTTCAGTCGTACCAACCTCAGAAAGCAAAAGCAGTGGTACGTGCACACATACACACACACACACACACAAACACACACATACACACACACGCAACGTTACATGCCGTGCAAGCAAGCGAGTATACGTATACATGTATACATGCAAGCACCATGCTCTCAGCCAAATCATGGGATTGAAGGGCTGTCAGAATGCAATGAACTTGAGGGCACTATCTGCAGGGGGTTAGCTGCCTGGAGGGCTGAAGCCATGAAGGCCGTAAACATCGCGCACATCGCTCGCTCATACATTTTAGAAATATATATGTATTTTAAACACAGTGAATTAAAAGGAATCAGCGGAAAACCAAAAAAAATATGGTTGTGTCGTGTGACCGCTCCTTGGTTAAGTCATTTGGTCAAGTCCTTTGGTTAGCCTATTTTTGGGTCGTAACTTTTCGTCGGACTGACGGATTAAAAAGGGTGTTTTGGAATCCTGAATGCCCAATGCGTCTTCTTCATACAAAAAATAAATTTCGAGGGGTAACCAAATGACCTGACCAAATGACTTAGCCAAACCTGTGTTACCGGGGCCTAAAGCAACCTGGGCCAACACTGACTTTCTGACTACCAAACACCCTCCTAAGCTAAGACTGGAGTGTTGAGACATCGCTCCTCCTTACCAAACTTGCATACCTAGTTTTTCTCATTTCCCCTTTCAATAGTCATGCTCATTTTTAAAAACCTGGCCTTAACATCACCTGACTTGTTATGGGTGAGGCAGATGTACGAGTGGGTGAAACAAATAGAACCTGTTACTTCGTACAATAAACACCTCTTTGTTCTCTGTGAATCCCCCCATCTAGGCTGGTGATTCAGGTTACCTCTGAACAACACTTCAATTGTCATACGAATGGATGGGAAAAGTCAGATCCGTTGCTTCCTAGCAACAGTTAGCTCCTTTTGTTCTCACATCATTTCATACCATCACACAAATTTCACGGCCCTGTCCTTTTCTTCACCACGACCATTCATCACCTACCAACAAACACACCTTTTTGTGCTTTTTCTTCTTCACGTCACCATCTTCGTCGCTGCTCTCTCTCCTCCGCTTCTTCTCCTTCTTCTTGTCCTTTCGCTTGTGGATCTTGTCACTTTTCCTGGCCTTCTCCTCAGCCTCGCTGTCACTACTGCTGCTGCTACTCAAGTCTTCTAGGTCGCTCATCTCTCCTGCGCACATGCATATCACGGCAATGATCTAATGTTTCTCTGAGGGTTCTCCAATTTCACGAGGAGCAACCCCTTAAATAACCTTTCAAGCGCTCAGCTTCCCTGTACATGCACATAAGTGTGACGTATACAAATGTTGTATAAACTGGCCACTTCCCCATCCTGGTTGTCATTGCCGCTGCTGCTGCAACAATTCTTATAGATTGCTCATTCAATTGACTGATGTTGTGCAACCTGGCCATCTCCTTATCCTCGCAATCGCTACTGCTGCAGCTACAAGTCCTCTTGATTGCTCGTTTTTCCTGCGTACATGCACGTATTTTTTCTCGTCCCGCTATGTTTTCCCTTGTAAGACGACCTTTTTGGGCAGCTGCACACACCTGGTGCTGGTAGTAGCCCTCTGTACCTAAATATGTAAATATTTAAGAAAGATAACATTCTTTGGTATATACAAACACAAACACTGAGTAGCAACCCTCTATGCCTCATCCTTCTTGTACAGGTACACTCGTTATGACATGCATATACCTGGGGCTGGTAACAGCCCTCTATCTGTCGAAGGCGCACCAACAGCACTAGATAAAGGGCCAGCAGCAGCAGTGTGGCCCGTCACAAAGTTTGTGCATTGCCTGCGTGTATGTGTGTGAATATATGTGTACTTGTGTGTGTTTGTGTGTGTGTGTGTGCAAGTGCTTACATGTGTGTATGCGGTTTGCAGGGAGCCGACTAGGACACACAGCCTTCCTTTTCAAATATCATGCCCAACTTGATGGTTCCGTACGCACATGTTTTTGAACAAACCGATGGAAAAGGTGCTGATGTCGGAGGCTGCAGCATACACAACACAAAAAAAGTGTACCACCACAACAGGGAAGCACATCTGTGAAAACTAACATACAAGTTATTATATAAAAGAGAGGTGAACCTGGACGCGGTGCTGTTGTTCGTATTAATTTGCAACCTCTTGCATTGCAAGCTTCAAGCATATCAAACACACATGCGTAGGGTTGGCCAGAACCGTATATATACACCGTATATGACCGTATATCTGGTGATTTCCCTGCCAGAAATACCGTATACACACCGTATATATATGGTTCTGGCCAACCCTACACATGCGTCACTCTGTATGTGCTCAATCAACCAGGGGTGGACACTGAGGCCTACAAGGGGTGCGCTTTTTGCATCCCCCAGAATATGGGCGCCCCAATAAATTAGTGTTGGAGCATAGCATAATTAGGTACATGCGACTTAATATGACACCCTACGTGTCGAATTGACCGCGGCGTGACCCAAAAATGACCAATTTCAACCTTTTGCACGTTTTGACCTGCCTCTCTAATATATGCAGGGCAACTCATTCAAATCTGAGCACATGCTCTAATTGCTAATTAATTCTGCCTCAGTTGGAAGCTTGATTTCGATTTGATGCAGGCATGTGTTTTTTTTAGGAGGCTGGCCTGCATTATGTTTGAATTAACCTAGCTTCGAGCTGCAAAAAAGGAGCACTTGGCTTTTGCCCACACTTGGCTTTCGCTTACTCTCTCCTCTGGAACATCATTCACACCTAGGGTTGGCCAGAACCATACATATAAGGTTTATACACGGTAGCTTTGGGCAGGGGAATCACCAAATATAAGGTCATATACGGTGTATATATACGGTTCTGGTCAACCCTACTCACGCCTGGTCATCTGGCCCTCCACGCCATTGGAATGCAGATATGAACAGATTCACATACACTGCTGTGCATAAATACAACATACACACCTGGTCATATGGCCCAGCCCTCCACACCGTTTGCATGCCCCCCTCACTTTCTCCCCGGAGACTCCAAAGCTTCCTTGGGTCTTGGCCAAGTCCAGCAAACCTTGATAGTCCGTAACTTGAGCGTTGTAGCCCACTGTGTGTGTGCGTGTGTGTATGTTAGTATGTGTGTAATTCCAAACCAAACACATTTGTAACCATACTCGTCCTTCACTATGAATGCACATGGATCGAAAAGATGGATGCCAGCCTGGCCTAATTCGTAACTTGAGCGTTGACATGCGGGCATTGGAAAAAGCATATGAACTCCTGTATTCCGTACATGCAATCGATACGAGACTCCTGGTCAACCATAAAATTGGGGAACACGTGTGACAACACCAGAAAAGCTATTAAAGCCTGCAACCAGATGTAGACGCCCAAACAAAGGGCAAACAAGTATCGTGCAAACACACACGTACAGAAAGACAGACAGAGACACACACAGACAGACAGACAGAACAGTAAAACACGGTGATCTATCTCAAGCACTCTTGGTATCAAGCACATACAGGAAGATAGACAGACTCTATGCGATGAGCAATGACTATAGAAGTGGCTAATGCACGACTTGGGCATTGAAGCCTTGCTGTGGGGAAAATACTCCATCCACAGGCACAAGCTCAGACGCAAAAATTCAAGCACACTCACATACTGATAGAATATGCACGCTGTTCTGTATAAAGTTGTTAAAATGGCTACCTCTTTCACCGCCTAGGGGATAGATGCCTACTCCGTGCACGTACCCTTTTCAATGAGCTTCTGCGCATTTTCCTGCCGCTCAGCCCGTTTTGAGCCACCGTGGGAGGGAGCATAGATAGACGCTTCCACTGCTGCATTGGAGCCGGCCTGTGCGCGTGTGCATGTGTACACACAATCATACACAACCAAGTGTTCTAGAGACATGAGAGGAGAACGCACGATATGTGCACGTAACGCGTCGTTCGCTATGTGGTATGTGCTCGTGCTAACGTGAGTACTCTGTTCTATAAAAAGGCTCAAAGAGAGAAGAGAGGGCACAATTTCCATGACAAGCAGAGAACGCACCTGTGGGTTGGCCTCCTGCCCGATGGTCTTACTCCACATGTCATTGGCCTTCAGAGAGGTACTGTAAGAACAAGTAAGAAGGGAAGGAGCAGCGTCAACAAAATTGAATCCGCATGCAAGGGTGTTTGGGGTGAATTGATGTGAAAAGGATGTACAAACAGAAAGGGCCGTTATGCTTAGTATATCAATCACAGGACACCCATTCTCAGTGCTTGTCTACACACGCACCTTGTACGGACACGGTTGTACTGCGAAGAGGAGCAGACGGGAAGGTCAAGCGTGAGGAAAAAAACTGACTCCAGAAATGGCTCCAAAAACTCAGCCCATGCCTTACCTCTGCCTTGAGCTTGCCTCCCCTGGCTGTAGACATGCTGACCTAGCACTACACTAAACAAAGAAAGTGCTAACAGTCACAGTATCAGCCGAGATTACTCAGTATTATTAAAATAATCAATTTGAATTTCAGGTATGTTATCTCGGCAAAACACATCATGTCAGCACATTCATTTTAAGAAATAAAACATGGGAATTTCGAAAGCGACAAAGCGATACCAGAAGCAGCACAGTAAAGGCAGCGATGCACCCGCTGCGAAAGGAAAGGGAAGCGGGAAATCGAAAGGGGGCGTGGTAAAGAAAGCTGTGAAGGGCACCCCCACTAGAGGGCATGGCGGCAGCAAGCCCTCGAAGAAGAGTGGCGGCAGCAAACCTAAAAGAGGAGGTATTTTTTTAGGGCTGCAGAGTTTGTTGCTCACACCTGATGCCACTGCTCCTACTCTACACACAGCCCTCTATTTTAGAAGTCTTTGAGTTCCTGTCCTAAAAATTTCCCCTTGGGCGGACGGACAGGCACGAAAGAGCCCGAGGAGGAGGAGGAGCCCAAAAAGGCCTCTGTCAAAACCATGGACGTGGATGCTTTCCTGGATGGGGGCTTTGAAGACATAGCAACAGCCTCTGGCAGTGAGGAGGAGGAGGAGGAGGAGGGAAGCAGCGCCGAGGAGAGCAGCGAGGGCCTCGGAGCAGGTAGGCGGCTGCAGGATCATCCAAGTAATTACGCAAATCCTCGGGCCAGGCAGCATTTTACCACGCGTACAGCATTCACCTTAAAGCCTGCTGATGGCATACAAATTTCTCATTTGTTCTCATGCTTGCACCTCACATGCTTGCACCTCACGAAACGCGCACGTACCTTTAAATTTTCAAGTTTGGGGCGGGGTATTGCATACGCATGCATACGGCTGCTTAGGTTTAATGGTGTTTGCTGCTTTTTCCATGGGCCGTTGTTTCCATTTGCGTCTGCAGACCCACGTGGCTGGGCTCATACGCATATGCATTTCTAAGCAGCATTGCAATTGTACAATGTGGAGTTTGCCTAGCAAACTGGATCCCATCTTAAAGCAGCACCACAAAGCATACAATGTGAGACGCTAGACCTCTGAACACTCCTGATTCGTAGACTGGGTGGCAACCTAAATTTGTGCACTTGCACAGAGAGTCTACTCGTTAAGTTGTTGCTTAAATATCATAAACAGGACCGTTCAAGTATTTACAACATGCGCTTTATATCCGCTCTTGTAAATCAGTTTTACCTGTATGTAGACACACATACACACACACTAACACATGCAAACACACACATGCGCACATGCACGCACACACACAGACACATTCGCACACGCAAACACTCACACATACGCGCACGCACACGCACACGCACATGCACACACGCACACACACACACACACAAACACACATACAAGCACCACACGCACAAACACACACACTTGCGCACACGCACACACACACACGCACGCACACATGCACACACACACACACACACACACACACACACACACGCGTGCGCGAGCAACAAGCTGTGTTCACAAACACACCCTATTCACACTTATCGCGGGTGCCAAACGTGCAGGCAGTGACGACGATGACGGTGTTGGTGCTAGCGATGATGATGAAGGAGTGCAGGGCCCAGGGGAGGTTGCAAACGGGCATGCGCATGGGGAGGAAGAGGAGGAAGACAGTGAAGAGGATGGAGCAGGGGGCAAAGGTGGGTCACGGATGCATTTAGGTGAACGGGTGTATACAGGGGGGAGTAGAGGGGGAGGGAGCTGGAACGAAAGTACCACCTCTGTTAACCCAGCAATCTTTGTTTTTGGCGTTTGCTTTAGTACTGGTAAACGCATTTTGAGCTTCACGGTGTAGGGTGTGGAGGCGAGAGTGCGCCAAGCAGTTCTTTGTGCGTCCGTCTGCTTGCAAAGTGCAAAGGGATTGAACAAAAGAAACAAGCTGGCATTCTGAGCTAGCCTAGGTAGCATCCTGCAATAGCTTAGGTGTCATCTTGTAATAGCTTAGTTTCGTCATGTAATAGCCAATGTAACATCCTGCAATAGCCTAAGCATCATCTTGTAATAGCCTAATTATCATCTTGTAATAGCCTAAGTAAGGCACATGACCA
>Ga0307948_1001937_pt1 | contig 14883 bp, 12 predicted proteins | sample OrgLakmetagen280_FD_201824 | JGI IMG/M metagenome (GOLD analysis project Ga0307948, IMG submission 201824) | Saline water microbial communities from Organic Lake, Antarctica - #280 | ecosystem: Environmental > Aquatic > Non-marine Saline and Alkaline > Saline | place: Antarctica: Organic Lake...
GCGGATTGGTGCGGACAGGGTAAAAATAACTCTTTTTTTGAGGGGTGCGGAACGAGTACATGTCCCTACGGTATGTAAAAAGAAAGTAGCAGTAGAAATTTAAAATGATTGGTACCGCTTGAGTATCAGCGCTGAATAGCTTCTCACCGCCTATATTAAGGCTGCATAAGGCTGAAGGGCAGGGTGCCCATATTGCGTTCGTCAATTTCGTCAAACACATGCTTCAAAACGCATTCTCTGCTCCATGGCAAATAAAAAGAAGTAGTGCCAGAACTGTAACATTACATGTTCTCTCCAATCGCCTAAACCAGAGCTTCAGGCAAAGATGCCCTCTCTTCCAAGGCAGAAACTATGCCGCTTATTCTATCCAGTCTTCATGCATATCCCTGCGAGCCACTTCCTCCTCAAGCTCCTGCAACACTTTCGTCACTTCACTTTCAAACATGCTTCTCACGAACCAGCTTAACGGAGGTGGGAGCGGCACAGCTGCTTTTGCCCACAACTCGTGCTCAACTGTGCACTGCCTTGTTTGTTGATCATCTGCTGTTTTGACACGCCAGAAACCCTCAAACTTGTGGAACAAGGGGGACTCAATCAAGTAGAAACGCAAGAGCTGCTCATCCGGTTTGATCTCTTCTTCAAGTGCCAACCTGATTGTGAACGTACCCAAGAGCCACCGGCATTCCCTTAGCACTTCTGCTTCCCTTATTCCAGACTCAAGGACCGCCTTCTGACTGACTACGCTGCGGGTTATGCTTGAAAAGATTGCAGCCGCCTGCGCATGGTCGGTGATCACCTGCCATGTCAAGTGGCTTGGGTAAGGTAGGTGTAGCCGGCCTGCAAATAGCAAGGAGAAGCAAAACCAGCCACGAGTGGGATGTGTATATTTAGGAATGGTTGCAAGAAATGAATCAAGCAGTTTTACCCGCACCATCCGGAGGCAACTAGTAAACCAGCTGATGAGCCTTTACTAGGAAAACTAACGTTGGTACTAGTTAAACCTTCCTTCCTCGCTCTTTTCCTGACCCGCTAGTCGGTGACAGGCTCTCTTGTTTTTCAAGGGCCACTGTCAAATTTCAACACAGCCAGCAGTGTTGAGGGAAAGGGCTGCAAAAGTGCCACACCAGGCACCCCCAATGCAAATGATAACAAAATGATGTATTGTGGGTCAGTGGGATTGTGTGACGCCTGCACTTCAACTCCTGCTTGTGTTGTGTTGCAGTGCGTGCCAAGTTTTTTGAGTGCGTTTGAGAGTACTCTATAAGTTATTGTGTCAATTCTTTATTCTCATGGCAACAAAGGTTACGGTTCAAATAATCTGCCAGTAATGTCTTTTCAAAGACTCTTTGTATATGAGCCCCATTATCACTTCAGCAAGGTGATCAGAGTCTTAATTAAGTAGTTGTTGGGGGATCACGCGGTGCAAGGTCAAAAGATATTGGCACCAAGTCGATATGCAGCTTTTCATCCGATAAAAAGTCGCCACATAACTCTTAAGTTGTTAGAATATCCCGCAGCTCTTATCATTTGAGTATGCTGGGCTATGAACAGCAATTTAAAGCGTGCAGTTGCTTAGCAACAATCTGTCCTTGCACACTCTCTTTATGATTAGCTGTGCCAATTTGGGTTAGGCACGAAAAGCCAACACAGGCCCGCCACTCTACAGATTGCGTTGGTATCTCCTTTCTTGTGGTGAAATTTTGCATGTACCTATTTGGCGTCTATTTATCATATGGGGAACAAATGTTTACTGTAGGACCAGTTTGTTTTATTTGACATAAATTCAACAAAGCAAAGTGGGACGCTTGCACGCAATCACATCATCACAACTGTGACACGGACTTAACCTTGCTTGTTCAAGGTGCGCTTGCAAGCAGCCACCAAATAACCAACTTCCGACCAAAAGGGTTTAGCAAACAATATTTTTTTTAATTCAGTACCCTACCTTGCACTCTGCCCTCCCCCTCGTAGGTGACTTCCAGCTTGCTGTCTTCAGCTCTGTGGTGATCTGAAGGAGAATGAACAGTTTAATATAACAACACACCTAAAAACACAGCCATAATGTATACATCATGTATGACCAAGTAGTTCAAAGCTCCTCCTGCATTTCGTATGCCTAAATATAAGAAACCTCCAAACAACAGAAAGGAGATACTGGGCAACACTCAAACAATTCTTTACGCAGACGGACACAATTGTAAGACTGTCGATAAAGGTTAAGCAGAAATGGACGGCCTAAACTGTGGTTTGTGTCAGGTTGCTTTTGCCTAATAAAACTGCTACACAGTACAATCAAAATTTTTATTATGTCCATGTGCCATAAAAAACTTAAACCTATCTTATGCCGGACGAGTTAAAATGCGAGTCAAAGGATGCTGCTGCGAGGTTCCCAGGTGTGTTTGCATTGTTTTGCATTGCGGGATAGATTGTACAGAGTCAAAGCCAGAGACAACAGAGCATTACGCTTTGGTCAGATGACTGTGATTATCCGGAAAATGCAAAGATTCTCCTATATTTACAACTCACAAAGCTGCCTCATTCGCACCTCTTGTAATAGTAAGTAGTAATAGACGAGGCTTAGTCAAGGATCCATTTGTATGCTCACGCGTCATATTCCATTTTGTGCCAAAATGCTTCCAGATCACCCACACCGTGGATTTGAGACGTGCAGCATCATGCTTGAAGGCAAAATGGATCACGAGGACAGGTAAACGAGGGAACACATTTCTGGTAAGCACAATAACACAGGTATATACAAGAAAGTCTGTTATAGATACCACAAACGCACAAACGACAAATGACACACTGCATGCCCTCTCAGTGGTAAACGCAAACAGGCACGCACGTTAAAAATAATGCATTCTGACTTGTGTGCACAATACGCTTGTACGATTCCTTGGTGGCCCAGTGTGGGGAATAAGGGAACAATTGGACCGGGCGGAGTATAATGGATGACGGCGGGCAGAGAAATCATCCACAGTGAAATGACTAAGATTACAGACAGTATGCTTCACGGTTTTCAGGTTGGTCCGGTCGGTGGCCTCAATCAGTATGGTTTACCTTGGCAGCTCCTGCTGCTGTTATTAGACCGCAAATACTTTTAGCTGTTTCTTTTTTGCAGCTTGAATCTCAAGTAGGCTTTACAAGTAAGAAAACCACTCACTCCTTCACGTATAATTGTCATGTACCTACAGCTGTGGATCAATCTTCCCGCAAAGCACAAGATGTGCAAGCCCCAGTACCAGGTAGGAGGTTGAGTTAGCTCTAAATACGCAGCAATCTTGGATAAGGAAGAAAAGGATAACAATTTCAAGGGCTCCCTTGCCGCATTTCTTTAGGTAGAATGTGGCCATTAGGAACATGTTAAGTAGTTGCCAAATGTGAGCTGACACTAAGTGCATCGTATCTGAACCCTCATATTACAGGACTACCAGGCAAAAGACATCCCTACTGTAATTGTCTGTGCGTGTGATGGCCGGGGAGTCTTGCAGCACTGTGGGACCAATTAAGATGCGGAACCCAGGACTGCTGCTGGTATGCCAGATTTAAAGTTCCATGCACTTATAGATTCACGATGTATAACTCAACGGCTTTAATGTTGTTGCAATACCAACACGGATCACACCCTAGATTTGAACAGTATATCATCTGGGTCGTGGGCCTCATCGACCCTCTCAAAGATTTTGCCCTTTACGTTTATTTCATCAAGCACCTGCAACAAAATCAAATCTCCTCATACCTGCAATAGCGCGAATAACAATTGCTAGGCAGGCAGGGACTTCTTCTGTGGGCGCCGGCTGCGCTTTTTCTCCTGCACGAAACAAAATGAAGCAATCTGGGAATTGGATAGACAAACACTATATATGTGCAACACACCTTCATGATTGAGTTTCGGCGTGGCCTCTGCTGGTGGCGGCGGCTGCATAGATCTAGATGAGGACAGGAACCCGGAAAAAATGGCCGCATTTGCGAAAATTTTCCTCATTCTCTGTTTAATCGGAAAATGCTTAGGGTTAGATGAGGACAGGAACCCGGAAAAATTTAAAGAGGCAATAAATGCAAGAATCTTGGTGTATAATAGTATGTAATGTTATCGAATAAATTCTTACCGAAATCACTTGTAAGGCTTTCAAACTGCTACAGGTTTTTAAGCCCTCGGCACTTGCCCAGAAGCATGAGTTCATCAAAGGATTTACCTTTGCCTGCAGAGCCTGGAAAGGTAAGACATAAAGAGAGTGTGTGTTTCTGAGGACGCGCGTGCGTGAGACCAGTGCACAACATTCCCATGCTCTCCTACCCACGCAGGTCAAAATGGCCTTGTGCCAGCTGCTGACAACAGCGGACAAGAATAAAAACATACAGGCTGCAAGGGACGCTATCAAGGTAGACGCAGGCATCACTTTCGTCCTGTCACGTGCTCATTTTTTCTGTGTGCACGCTCAGACATGCACGCACACACGCACACATACATACACATCCACGCGCACACATACACTCGCAAACACACACACAGCACACAGGTACGCACATGCACAAATGCACAGACACACCCATACAAAGCATACGAGAACTACACACACACACACACACACACACACACACACACACACAAACACACAAACGCACACACACATACACACTAACACACACGTACACACATACACGCACAAGCACACACGCACACATACACACACATACACACACACACGCACACACACACACACAAGCACACACACACACACGCACGTGCGCATCTCCACTTTACAGACAGCGGCTTCCAATGGCGCAAAGCTGGTGGTTCTACCAGAGATGTTTAATTGTCCCTACGCCAACGAGTCCTTCCCTGTGTACGCAGAGGACATTGATGGAGGGAACCGCCCCTCCGTAGATGCTTTATCTCAGGTTGGTGTGTGCGTTTGGTGCCAGATACAAACGTTCACATACGGCGTATTATGGCGGCACACGAGACCCTTACTGTTCAGGGACCTCTCGTGTTTCTTAATATCAACATGCCACTCTCTTCGGTGCAAGGCGTACATTAGAGTACAGGCTCGTGTATGCGTCTTTCGCATTCACATTTAAATTCACACCTGAAATCATGTGCACTATGCATGCCACACATGCAGGTGTGTAATTTGTATGTCTCGCCGACTTTCAAGCCATTCTTTGCCCATCCTGCCAACACAATAGAAACCTGCACATCTGCTTCTTCCCTTTTAATCTGTGTACATTGGAACCATTCTTGACCTCCTATTCATTGTTGCCACCCACCACCCATTGTTGCCACCTTCGCGTAGGCAGCGCGAGATTCAAGCATCACCCTTGTGGGGGGGTCCTTGCCTGAGAGGAGCCAAGGCAAGCTGTACAATACCTGCTGCGTGTTCGACACCAGCGGGAAGCTGCTGGCACGTCACAGGTGCAAAAAAAGGCGATTATTGTAGGGTACTTCTATCACCGTGTACCGCGCACGTTTTTCACCCCCTCGCGGTGTTCCATGAGCACATTCAATGACTAAGTTACAAGGGCCTCGCATAGCTTGCATTGGGGTTAATTTATTATTTCAAGCCTGAATGTGGACAGGCCGGTAAAGCCTCCCAAGCCGCCCCTCAAGGTGGACAAGTAGCTTGGGGTTGCAGACTTCTTCAAGCCTAGTAATCAGACAGCAAGTAAGAAGAAGGCAGCAGAGGGGGAGGCAAAGGGTATGTATCAAATATGGTCACGGCGCATACCAGTTCCTGACATGCACATGGAATTGGATAGATGGCAACTTAGCTCCGTACAAGGATAATAATTATTATTCTGCGTGTGTATGTGTGCTGCATCAGTGCAGGCAGTGTTTGTACAACGAATGACATCTCTGGTATGTGACTCCTTAAAGATGCCTTGAACATATTGTGGCCAATGACTGCAAGGTTCGTGCAACAGCTTGTTTCTCCATGTGCGTATCTGCTGAGCACACACCTTACCTCAACCTTTATGCTGTGCAGGAAGACACACTTATTTGACATCGACATTCCCGGCAAGATCATGTTCAAGGAGTCAACCAATTTAAGCCCAGGGCAAAGCATGACAATCGTGGACACCGAGGTCGGCAGGCTGGGTATCGGCATTTGCTACGATCTCAGGTGTGTGGATATGAGATGTGAGGGTGATACACTTTTCAATATTGTTTGCCTTAGACAACATCTCTGCCCTACACCCTCGGCTCCTTGTTGCAACTATCACTGCACTGTTGTTCTTTTTAGTGGTATGATCTGTGGCTTTGACTGCTTGCTTTAAATGCGTGCTCATTGATTTCACCGCTATTATTTGTAACGTGCAATGCGGGTCATGTAGCAGGAAGACAGCAATATTTACAATGCATGGCAAGCCTTGTGCTTGCAGCTGATTAGGAATTAAAACGATTATGGAGTTGCTCAAATTTGTGTATGTCAATAGTTACCCACAACTGTGTATATGCAATAAACTTGACCGTTTGTATGGTAACTTCTCTGCCAGAAATGTTGTGTATACAATTACGTGTACGGTTCTGGCCAAACATGTATGTAATATATAACAAAATTTTCTAACCAGCCTCAGCATAGCAGCGGCACCAACTGCTGAGACTTGATATTTGAAACTGTTAAGTTCATTGTGGGGCTCACTACTTGCTCTGGTTCAAGTTGGTAGTGATTCCCCCTCTTGCACATCCCACAATGCAAATATAATTGCTCTTGTTTACGAACCCTCAGAGTTTAAGTTGCTAGTGAATCCCCCTCTTGCACATCCCACAATGCAAACAAAACGGCTCTTGTTTACGGACCCTCATATTCTCACTATGTAAGGTCGTTAATCAGAGCAGGGAAAATGTAAACAGCCTGCTGTTCCCTTTTGCGAGAGAAGCTGTTTTTGTTTGAGTGCCGAGTGTCTGTTACGTTGCAAGAACGCAGCAACTCATGAGCGCTTATCGACACGTTGTTGTCATTATGTTATTGTGTGAATCTACAACCATTCATACTTCTAGCGTCTTACCTCACAAGGGGCACTGTCTGCGCATTGCTTGGCAGAAATCAGTTAGTTGCAGTATGACAATTATATTTTTGTAATTGCACATGGCCCTGTGGTTGTGCTTACAATGAGTTCCTCTACAGGTTCCCGGAGTTCTCCATGGTGTACGCCCAGCAGGGTTGCCAGCTGCTCCTGTTTCCAGGTATGTGTTGGAGTTCAGGCAGGCAGCAGTTAGTATGCAGGATGCGCAAGCGCGCACACACACACACATGCACATAGCAACACATCAATGCCATGCGTACATGCACACATTCACTCCAATTACTTGTTGCAAGGAAAGAACAAGAGAGAGTGCCTGGTATTGCTGAGCGTTCCTTGTTACACACACACACACACACACACACACACACACACACCAGAGAGGAGTTGCCAGCTTGTAAGGACAGTGTGTGCAATGCTCTGTGCAGCTCAAGGGACCTGATAAAGCGAGCCAAGAAAGGAGCTGAGGTGATCACACCTCCTTCACATCGCACCTCAAATCAACCATGCCTGCAGCTGCTTTCAACATGACCACCGGGCCTGTGCACTGGGAGCTGCTGGCCAAGGCGCGTGCCATCGACAACCAGATATTTGTAGCCTTGTGCTCACCCGCACGGAACCCCTCTGGAGAGGGATACCAGGTCAGTTTGTTTGTTGGGTGTAATGTATGATTGCGTTACAAGCACAGCACACAACTGTGAAACGTGTGTGTAGATGCGCTCACACACACACACAAAATTTTGCGGCACGCAAAAATATCCATTCACATTCAAATACATAGCGCAACTATTCATGTACGTGTACACACTCCATACCAAACATACTTATACTAACATTAATTATACCTATGACACAACATATACTCACACACACTCGTGCACACACGCGCTCACACACACATACACACACAAGTGCACGCACGTGTACACGTCAACACACATGTAAACGCACGCAAGCATGTACATGCAATGGTACACGTTCATGCATGCATTAGACCCTGATATCCATTGATCAGTCAAGGTCTGACGCACTTGTTGTGTTATGTGAGGTTTTCTACTGTTGTTGTTGTGTTATATGAGGTTTACTTGTGTTATGTGAGGTTTACTACTGTTGTTGTGTTATGAGAGGTTTACTACTCATCATTGGGTTCACCGCTGCTGCACCAAAAAGCCTTCAGTTATAGGCCAGCTAAAAAAATACAGCCGCTGCACGCTTTGACACTTCACCGTAAAGGAGAAGAATCTTAAGCATTAGACAAGTCAAGCTTGCAATTGAGCAGGTGCATGGAGGCAGTCTGCCCTCACAAGTCGTCCTCAGTTCCTGTAGGTGGCGAGTATTACCTCTGCGAGTTTGACCTCTGCCGGCACATACTTCTCACACACACTACTGTGCACATTTACAGGCGTGGGGGCACAGCACAGCTGTCGGCCCTTTTGCTGAGATACTGGCCACCGCCGATGAGCAGCCCACCATTGTGTATGCCGACATAGACTTCTCGCAGGCAAGCTAGAATGAGTTTGCATATCCTTGTGTACACACAGATTTTGGGATGAGCGCAATGGAATGCCACTCCTCTCAAGTAAGAACAAATGAGCATTTTAGTTTGCACTCATGCGTTTATTGCAGCGACCATATATGATTGCCACGACAGATGTTGCAGTCACGGATGGTTTTTACCAGAGACACGGTGTGCTTATTTGCTTATGCTAATGTGCCTGTGCTCATGTGCTTCTTTCTGTGCCTGCAGATAGCAGAGAGGCGCAGGAACATGCCCATACGGGAACAGAAGAGGTTTGATCTGTATGGCCAGGTAGAAGGCGTTCAAAAACAAGGCAACTCATTGTGAGGAGGAAATTGCATATTACGTTCTCGTTTCTTTTTGAACTTTTGGACTGTTGCTTAATTAGTAGTCATCACGAATAGGCTGTAGGAAGGAGATATCAGCTGTACAGTGCCGTAGTGAAGATTATGTTCAACTCCCTTTTTTTACCTTCTCGCTCTCTCCGCCTCCACCCTGCCAAACTTGTACCACTGAGGCTTTCGCTTTTTTCTGTTTATTCGTATACATATCTCATGAGGTACACAAAACACATTTGTCAATAGGCGAGGTGCGGATTTAAACGCTGCTGAAATGCAACTCTTCTGACTTGTGCTTGCATTTTCCCCTTGTTCATTTATTGGTTATTACCTCCACCAACCGTACTTGTCGCGAATTTTTCCGTTTTTGCTTATAGCTTGCTTGTAGCTTAGCAAGCCGTCCCCACTCCCTTAATCCAAACCAAAACACTAGACAGGAAACATCCACACTCCTTGAGAATGACAGTTTTCCATTCGCTTCTGCACAGGCTCTAAATGTAAAGCCATTATATTGCACTGCCTTACAAAATTCACGAGGTTCACAAAAAATACTGTACTGCCTTACAAAGTGCTATGGAGCATTTGCTTGCACGTTTCTTTTAGGGGCCAAATACTATATATTGTTCACTGCAGTATTTGTGTGTTCAAACTACAGCTTTAATTAATTTCAAGGCCATTCCTGCCTCATTCATGGACGGCAGGTGTTGTGTCTAGCTAGTCTCAGGCTTTGATACTTGGCATGCCGATAGCAAGCAAATACGCCTTACAAAGGCAAAGCTTACACAAACATACACGGAGCATCATACTTGATGTAAATTCACACACATTCTTGATGAAAGATAGTAGGGTAAGCAATTTTCCTTCCGCTGCAAAAACACAAAAACAACAAATGTAGGGGGGTGGGTTTTTGGTGTGGCAGGGGGCATTTGAGGGTGACTGGGAGCACCTCAGCAGCACCGCCAGCCACCAGTAGAGCCACCAACCTCAGACAGCACCGACCTAAACACCTCAGCAAACCTCGGCGTAACATCCACCTCGTCGAGATCAAGTATTGTGAGGACACCAGACCTCAGAACCAGCTGAACGCCGCAAAAGGACAGCACAAAGATCTCTGCAACAATTTCCAAAGAGCCTCCATTACTCTCCACATCATCCTTTTGGGTGAGGACGGCACCATCCACAACACTCACACTCTGAAGCCTTTCAAGGATCTGGCTGGGTCTCGATTCTCAAGAGTTAAGAAGCTTGCCTCTAAGCTCCATGTGCACTCTGTGAACTTTGCTGCTAAACTTGTCCATACCAAACGTGCCCTTTCCAGTACTGTTATCAACTCTCATCAGAAGCCAGTTTCAGGCCAAGCCTGCAATTCTCCTGATTTCCATTGATTTTTCCTTTCCTTTTTGCGGTGGAGGTGCTTTACGGTACTCGGTACCAAAGTGACTCCTTTCCTTAATTAATGTGGGGAGTGGCTTCACTGCGTGCGTAGTTTTTGCTTATTATTTTTCCTTTCCTATGGTCGCCATTCTAAACCAACAGTCAAATATATGTTTTCGACAGCTTCTTGATATGGATGTCAGGTAAAATCACAGCAAGTAAGAGCACAACAACTAATTATCAAGAAGACAGGCACATCTAGCTTATTGGACACTTTCTGGTCACGAGTTTCAAGTGCAGATTCAGCGTTACAATCAAGGAGTCCCTTATGAACAAAGAGTCTGTGACAGATGTGCTCTTAATTATGTCCAGGATGAAGCACACGTTATTCTGGATTGCCCTGATGCTCAGCTGGTCAGCTTGCGCAATCAATTCCAGCACCTGTTTGATGCCATACCAGCAGGTAGCACTGCTCGCCTGAGAGACTTCATCAATCAGTCTGATGCCGTAGGAGTAGCTGACTTTGCGGACAAATGCCTTGCTCTTTTCGATCACTGACCTTGTCTCTTTTTCTGGTGTCTTGTTCAGTCTGGCCTCCTTCTCTTCTTGAAGCTGCCTTTTTTTTTGCTATAGCTCAACTGCCCTCGCTGGCGGATATAGCTGTGTAACCCTTACCCTTACCCTTATTGGACAAGACACACAGAAACCCCAAGTTTTAACCAACTAATTGCTCGTCACACAACTTGTCTCTGCCACTGATCGAGTGTGACCTGAAATCAAGCACCGGCCCTCCTTTCTGGGCAACCACTGGGCGTGGCATGTCATTTGTCCCCATCAGATAGATGGAATTCTGTACGAATGCAGAGTTGGACTCTGGCTCACTCCAGCTTGTAGTCATTGACTTGATTCTCATCTTGACATTGTTAAGCTTTCTTCTGCAGTCAACACGTGCACTGCTATAATGAAATAAGGTCGCATTTGCGCAAAAACATGCAAAGAGGCTGGTAGTTCCATGTCCAAAGGTAAGAAAAAGAGATCAAAGTACCAAGCGCTGCTGCTCCTCCTGCTGAGCCTCTTGCAGCTCCTCATAGCGCTTCAGCACCTTGGACAAGATCGGGCCCAGGAGTGGCAAGTTGGGCAGGGCGCTCAGCTGCACCAGCATGCCATCAAAAGCAACCATGGCAGGAGCTGCACGTAGTTCGCCCGGCTGCCACTGGTTCTGTGACTCCTTCCGCTGCTGATGAGTGTCCTTATTTGCATGCCCTATCTCCTGTCTCCCCTCCTTGTTTTCTGCTTCATCACCCTCCTGAAGAACCCCATCCCTTCCTTCGTTCCATTCCCTCCCGGCAGCCTGCCCTCCCTCAACTCCTGCCCTGCTCTTGCACGTCAACCCCTCTTTATTGAGCTCTCCCTGCATACTCCTCTCTTCACTTCCTTCCTCTGATGCACACGGACCCTCGCAGCCCTCACAGCCACTCTCCACAAACCCAGGCCTGTTGGAGCTTTTAGACAGGGATGTAGCTCCTTCCTTCACCCCTTCCTCCTCGTCCTCTGACTCCAGGCCTAGACCAGCAGGCATGCGTGGGTACCGTTGGCTGAAGTGGGTCAGGATGGTGCGGTAGGCCTGTGATGCATGTTTCAAGCATTTAAAGTACAGGTGACCAGCTGAAAATCAGAGGAAGCAGAAAGGGTAGACATACAAGTAGGCAGTCCTTATATCATCAATGCCACACCTAGTAAGAAAAGAAAAGAAGCACTGCCTGCGTAGTTATCCTTTCCTTTCCTTAAGGGGCCGTTCACAGGGGTTTCCATCATTGTCATCCACATCCAACCGTTTTCACCATAGCAAGGCCAAAATTTGGCAAAATTCGGTAGATTTTGCAACCGTGTAATACAGCCTGATTTGTTCAATACGGTAAAACATGCGTTAAATACGATACGTCGTATTATACAAATACGCTATATGACACATCCCTGATAATACATTATAGAATACTGCCGAGAGCAACAAGGATCAAAGCAAGGCTGGCTGTCCTAGAAAATCATATGCAGTGCAGATCCAAAACAGGAATAAACTGTACAGCATGTGTGGCCTAAATGGAAATCAATCATGCTGACGCACCTGCATGCTTTTAGCAACTTGTAACGCTTCAGCGCTTGTGCTGTGCCGTTTGGATACCGCCTGCAGAGTAGGGTTAATACAGCCAGTCAATGGTGAAGAGAGCAGAGAGCCCTGTGTACAGAGAAGGTGATGATGACCCGCATATAACTTCATCACGAAGTTCATGGATGAACAATAACATACAGTACACACACGCATGGCACTGAAACACATACACACTCACTCATGCTCACACACATTCACGCAAGCACACACAAACAAATACACACCTGGTGCGCCAGGTCTGGCTCAAATGTGGCTTCATGGATGAGCAGGGTGGCATTAGCTCCCGCACGAGTAAGAGCAGGGCATGGACGTGTGTCACCTTTAAAATGCGTACACACACACACATGGCTTGTTTTGCAAGGAGAAGCCAGTCAATTTATGTGAAGCGTCAATTTAGGAAAGCTCGTTGCAAGAAGGCCACGTGCCTTTATAAATGCATGCTGCAACATTATAGAATAATGTGGTAAGCAGCTAGAGGAGATAGCGTGGCACCTATTCAGGTGAATTGCGCAGATTGCAAACTATGATGCAATGGTTTATAAGCCACTATCTGGAGAGGCGGAAAAATGAAATAGCGAGTAATGCATGGAGCAATGAATCAGGGAGCTTCTAAATTCAGATGTGACACTTTAACGCCATCTAGTAAGACATGCTGACTAGTAAACACACACACATACATACATACATACACACACATACACACGCACACACACACACGTGTCTCACCAGAGTACACGATTTTCCACCCATGCTGGTGCTCCAGCACCACACCAAATGCATCATGGCAGTGGTTCACTGCCACAGACTGCCAACGCACGAGACCCAAGCCACGAGCACCAAGGGCTGTCTCCTGATAATTCTGCGCAGTCGTGTGCAGACATTAAGGTGTGTATGCGTGTATATTGTGTACGAGCATGTGCGGGTGCGCTATTTGTTTGTGTGTGTATTGTGCTGTCATTATCGGGTATGTATATGTGAGTTTGGAGCATCAATTAGAGTTTAATTTAGTGCGTTTCTTTATGCGCAAAACAGTGTTGCATATTGCATTATTGAAATCAGTGTTGCATTATTGAAATTAGAGCACGTGCTTTGAGCATGCATGTACAACTTAAGGAGTGTCCGTGCACAATTCCCAAGTACATCTGACTGAACAGCTGTGCACTCAAACGTTAAGGTCCCTTTACATGGTTGTATGAGCTTACACGCAGTGCATCAATTCCTGTCATTACCTGCTGAGGATTGCAGAGAGGGCTCTCTGATTGCTTGAAGGCCCTGCGTGTACAAAAATGATAAACCATGCAAGATTTCAATCTCTGTGCACTGTTGTGTGTCAAGGCTCCACACCGTATGTAAAGAATGTCACTGCCCCCTAGCTCGTAATTTTGGAGGGGGCAGTGATACAAGTTTTCTTGTAGTCCATTTCTTTTGGTATCCTTCTTGCAGGGATTTCACCAGGATTTTGGGTGGGACAGTGGTCAATCTTTTCTGTAAAACATTTTTTTTGGAGGGGGGGCGGTGAGTACATGAACGTGCGGTAGTCAATCAGCTTGGGAAAAGGCTCACACCCTCACAACAAAGGCGTCAAACTTGTGCGATCACGGCAGAGTAAGTAAAAAAGAACGACATACATGTATCTCACACACACACACACATGCACATGCACATGCACATACACATGCACATGCACATGCACACGCACACGCACATGCACACGCACATGCAAACGCACATGCACACGCACATGCACACGCACACGCACACGCACACGCACATGCACACGCACACGCACATGCACATGCACATGCACACACACACACACACACATACACATACACATACACATACACATACACATACACATACACATAGGGTTGGCCAAAACCGTATACGGATATATACGGCGTATATATATACGGCGTATATATACGGCCGTATATTTGTTGAAGCCACCGTATCCGTATCCGTATCCGTATAAATGGGTTTACACAGGGCCGTATATATACGGTGTATAAACCGTATATATACGGTTTTACCGTATATATATACCGTATATATACCGTATTTGCAGTTGGTGTGCAGGGTTCGATTCCCAGCAACAGCAGTCTCTTTTGCTCTTTTTGGTTAAGTTCTTTTCTCGCGCCTCTTCTTACTGAGCTCTTCCTTTGCTTCCCTTTTCTATTCATGTATATGTTTTTGCATTAATAAATCGTTTTAATAGTGGTGATGGTAGTTGAACTCCCTTTTGCACTGAAAAATGCCTTTTTTGGGTCTTTTTGGCTTGAAGCAGGCCTAGCTCCCAAACCTTTCATTTTTTGGTAAATCTATATTGGGTACGCGAGCTCAGCTCTTCAAAAGCTGCAGAATGACCCCACTATGAATTAATTCTGAGGATATCCATATTTCCATATATACGGTGTATACGGTTTGTATACGGTTATACTGTATATATACGGTATATA
>Ga0307948_1001945_pt1 | contig 14853 bp, 11 predicted proteins | sample OrgLakmetagen280_FD_201824 | JGI IMG/M metagenome (GOLD analysis project Ga0307948, IMG submission 201824) | Saline water microbial communities from Organic Lake, Antarctica - #280 | ecosystem: Environmental > Aquatic > Non-marine Saline and Alkaline > Saline | place: Antarctica: Organic Lake...
CCTCCCCTCAAGCGCAGCACAGCCGCCTCAGCATGTGCACCATCTTCTGCTGCTGCTGCTGCTGCTGTCGATGCTCTCGCTGCTGCTGACGAAGAGGGGTGCACAGCCTGCCTGATTACGTTTATAGGAGTATGCTCGCTGCATCCACCACGCAGCCGCAACGTGCCCTCTGTCAAGTTATGCGCTGCTGCATCTGCTGCTGCGCACGGGCGATTGAGCTGTGCCGCAATTTCGTCCACTTCCTGTGTACATGCAGTGCGTGCGAGTGTGTTTGTTTGTCAGGCATGCATACGGACAAGCTATAGAAGCAATCTCGTCCAATTCCTGTGTTTATGCACTATGTGTGAGTTTCAGGTATGCATGCAACGCGTGCGGCAGTCGAAAATGAATGCACGTGCGTGTGAATCGGCACTCAGCAGGTTGTAGGCATGCGGCAATGTGTGTGCAAAGCAAGCATGTGCATGTCCTGCGTGATGTTCAAGAGTTTAACAAGTTCAAATGCACAGTCTGGCGTTTCACCTACAGTCTTGTATTGTGTACAGCAGATGAGCGTGAGGGCAAGCCCACGTCTTCTCAAAAGACGAGGCATGCAAATGCAAAACAGCGCTTGTGCTGGAGTGGTTGTCCCCTCACCTGCCAGTCCGTGTCCATGAGGTGCTCCTTCAGCAACTTGGAGACATCTACAGCCATCTCCCACTCACAGCTCAGAGTGTGGGGAGGGGGAGCAGCGTACAGACGGACCTGTGTCGTCGATGTGCATGTGTGCGTAGCTGTGTGATGTGCAAACATGCAAGATGCCTGCTTGTCTCAAGACCTTGAGGAGAACCTGCTTTCTCGGAAAAGGGGAAGGGGGGTTGTTATTGCAAAGGTTAGCAAAAGGGTGGGTGCGTGCACATGCTCTCGAACCCGGACCTTGCTATCTGTCGTTGCCATCGCCAAGAAGCACCCCGCCACAGCTGTGCACCCAGGAGCAGACCAGGCCAGAGAGCGAACGTGAGTGCGCGTCACGCCTACTTCCCGGTGCTCCTCCGCGCGGACCTCCCCGGCCACTGCCCACATCAGGGATTCACTCTCCTGCGGCTCCGCAGGAACGCCTTCCACGCACAGCCCATCGGAGCTGGCCACCGCCATGCCGGCAGCTGTGACGGGCGCGGCAGCGTAGGCGCGGGGGCCGTCCAGGTGACCCGGCGCGAGGATGCACGCCGTGTGAGCGCAGGCCACGGCCAGATGATTGTCACCGCTCCATTGTACCGCGTTGGGGCATGGGGGTGGGTTGTACGACCAGAAATGGTCCATTATAGCAATGTTAGACAACGCATTTGAAACACATGTGGGGCCGTTCGTATTCAGGAGAAACAAAGCGCCATTCTTACCACATTGTAATATATTATTATTATTTCTGTGCTTATTTCGAATTTCTGTTTCTGTTGTTTCTCTTTGCTTGCCTAGCATAGCGGCCCATCATCATACATTGAGGCATGTAAGGAACATACGACTGCAAATAGATACAGCAGGCTCTTGACATGTTGATTAGGGGACTAGTCAGATGAGGGGCGCCTTCGTTGATTGCATCTGCAAACGATAAACTATAAATGAGGTCTACTCCCCGCGTTGCAAGGTGTTTGCCAGCCCTCTATTATGATATAATATACAAAGGTTACTCATAAAGTACCGCTAGTTCTCGCTTTCCTAGACCTGTTCATGATAGTATTTTGCTATCACTGTGTAATGGCCGTCGTTGGAAACTTTCGGCAATTTTCCCCTTTTTAAACCCTTTACTAAAACCGTACAAGGGCAATTAAACCTCCCTCCATTGCTCATGGGAAAAATGAAATACTAGCACGTTAACACCAGCCTACCTACAGTCCTCCAACGCAAAAAAAAAGGAAATCAGAAAAACAAGATGATCAGAAAGGTAAGTGCAATCAGAGACAAAAATCAGTCAGATGAGACGAGACATTGAACACAACCCCTACAAATATCTGAGCAATGCTCCTGGTGGTGTGCAGGCCTCTCCCTCCCAACCACCTGATTTCCACTGGAAAATTACTTGTTTTTTTCTCTCCAGGTGGGATGTTGTGTGTCTCTGCATCCATTGGGTGGTGCAGAACACAAAACAACATCCTTTCCTAAACCATGCCAGTGCATAGTGTTCACACTATCTGCGTTCTATTTTCTTTTATCCAGAAAGGCAGGCAGTCCAGGCCATGATGTATAGATGCCGTGAGATCTGCACTAACCAATGAATGCAGAGACACAACATCCCACCTGGAGAATAAGAGAGGTTTTGACCACCACCAGTTAACTTCAACCGCTCCTCAGCTGATGTCTGTTCTGTCTGACAACCACAGAAAAGAATATGGTTGGTAAGGATACGGTGGTGCTTAGTGCCTGAGGGCGAGCTCTTGCCCCTAGAAGCTACAATACCCACTTCCTCCAGAATATGTGTGATGTGTATGGTGTCACAAGCCACGCCCAAGATGATTTTGAAAAGAAGGCTGCAAGTTTTTGGTCGGTCATTGCAAGAAACCCAAAAATACAAGATCTTAGAAATTCAAGGCAGATGATGAAATGCTTTTTTCGTAATGATCAGTATGTCAGTCTTTTGCAGCCCCAGTTAGAACACCCGTGCTTCTTTCGTTTTAGACACCTTTTATGACAGAATTACAAAGTTTGCAGAGTACATTATGCTCACTGCCAGCATGGACTAGGAAAGCTGTCGTTTCAAAATTGGCTGGGCATAGAGACCAATTTTGTCTGGACGGAAGGAAGTCTAGAATTTTGTGCTGCAAGGTTTGGGAGCAGCCATGCGCTGGCAGCGCGCACTCTATTCACAGCATTCCCAGTGTCCCTTGCAATTCACACTTCAACGAATTTAATTATCCGTGGATATTTTCCCTCCCCAATAAGCAAAATAATTCAAACCAGGCGCGGCATTGGATTCATCCCTTGAAGGTATCTGAGCAACACTGCCGGTGGTGTGCAGGCTTCTGCATCCCGCCCGCCTGATCCTCATTGAAATGCCTTTTTGAAAAGGGTAAATTATTCTTCGCTTACCCATCCATGCTTTTCAAAACTTTTCGGCAGACTGCAAGATTGCAACCATCCCCAGACAGCATCAACCGAAGGTCTCAGCAGAATTCAGCGTGACTTACACTCCATTGAGGTCAAGGCTTAGGGTTAGTTTAGTACTACGAAGACACTAAATTACATAACTAGTTGCAATTGCAAAACAACAGCACAAAGATCACTGGCTGCATCATTTTAAAGAGCTTCCATTACTCTTCACGTCACCGTCCTCTTAAATGTGGGTGGCACCTGCAATTTTATTACCAAGAACTATCATCAGGAGCCGGTTCCAGGCCAAAATTGCAACCCTCCTGTCCCCATCGCTTAATTCCTTCCTCTCTCCTGGTAAAGAAGTTTTACGGCATACGGGCATCCGGGATAAGTGTAAAGTAGTAAAATAACGCCATTGCATAAATACTTCCGGCATTGAAAAGGGAAGAGCTCTATTATGGGTCGAGCCACACAGCATGCATCCCTTGGTTTCCGACAAATAAAGGAGAGAAAAAAACACAAAGATGAGTCTTAGGCCCAAGGACCGATACGAAAATGGCTGTGTCCTTTTCCTTCCCTGTGTGGGGAGTTGTACTCACTGCCTGTGTAACTTTTTCCATCTGTAATGGGTTATAAAGCTGTCATGCTAAATCAGTGGCATGACCAAATCGTGTAATTTCCCCTGAGATATAGCCAATTAAAGAAAAGAACACAGATAGTGTAAACACTACCGGCAAGGATTTGGAAAGGATGCTGTTTTGTGTTCTGCACCACCCAATGGCTGCAAAGACGCATCCCACCGGAGAATAAAAACAAGGGAAGCTTTTCAGTGGGAATAAGGTGGTTATGAAGCAGAAGCTTGCACACCACCAGGAAAATTGCATGTGGGGGATTATTTTATGTATCGTCAAAGTGTCTCGTCAAAATTATTTGTGTGGTTTTTGTTGCGGATCTGATTGGATGTAAGCTTATCCTTTCTTGAGTGCTGTGGAGTGGGTTCCTTGCGTGGCTGCTGTAAATCGTGCCTGTTGCTCCTGGCTAGCAGAATGGTGTGGAGAGATTTGTGGTGTCCGAGTAAGCGAGGCATTAGCAGCTCATGTTGCTCTCGTGCTTTTCTCCTTGCAAGCTTGTTTGGTACTAGAAGAAGTGACGGCTTAATCTGTGAACCCTATAGGAGAAGTGTCTACACAGTACTCGATTTCAATTTCAATCAGAAGCATATCGCGCCTCAACTAAGCTGCCTATAGTAGGTTCTGCGGATATTGTACACTATTTTTTGATGCAGCCAAGGGCCCTGAAGCTTCCATCAATTTTACTTCTTGCACCTCTGCCAAAGACAAAGAAGGCACCTGATAGAATAGCTGATCGTCCAACGATAAATGATGAAAAGATACTGGAATCTAATCAAAATGCGATCAGAAGCATTCTGAAAAAATGGCGCAGGGCGTATGCAATCGTCATACATGTTTGCTAAGTCAAAAGGATAAGGAAATCTAAACAAACGAGAGCCTTGACAGAGGCCCAACACTTTTTTAAAATATGTAAACAGGAAAGAAAAAGAGGGGGAGAGGGACGGAAAAACAGAAGGCTATAGCAGGCTGCATTCTTGGCCACAATTTGATGCACATAGCCCCGACCACAGACAGGTTGCCTTGGCAGGGGGGAGAAGAAGCTGCTGTACCAGTCAGGCTACAAAGCTACACGGCAAAGTAACAGCCGGAACATGTCCGCAACTCCGCGCATAGCCATAAGCTGCCCGCCTACGCTTTCTGCTGCTCCTTCTTGTGCTGCTCCCCATCTACTTCGTATTTCCGTTGTAAGTTGCGGAGCTGCTCTTCCTGCTCTTTGGTTCCCAGCTGCAGGGGCAGGCAGCAAAAGGCAGCGTCAGAAGGGGAAAAATTGTACTCGAGGTTTTACTTAAGGTATTGACAATTTCAAGTAGCTGCACTGCTCCTAGGTTCCCAGCTGCAGAGATAGGCAAAGAAAGACAGTGTCAGAAGGGGTGGTTTGCAGAGGACACTTATCAAAAGGCCGCTCGTCCACAGCTCCTTAGTTCCCAATTGCAGGGGCAGGCGACAAAGGCAAAGACAAAGGGTCTGGACGATAGCAATGAATTCAAGTATGCGCGCATCAGCTTCAACTCAGTGAGACACAAACTGTTTTCCTCAAAGCTCAATCAGGTGCCAATCCAGAGCAGGGGTTGTTCTAATATGCACCTAACCCTTTACGCTTTCTCAGTGCCTCAAACAACGCCTTCCTTTTTTTGCAAGACCAGCAAGTGGCATTCTGGCAATGGCCACACACATTGAAGGTGCTCACCTTCTTGTTAATGCGCTGCGGGTTGTAGTACAGGACGATGAGGTAGCGGTTAGCCACGTTGAAGCCTGACAAGTGGTCGCACGCAGTTTTGGCGTCATAAATGTCCTCGTAGGCAATGTACGCAGTGCCACGCGATTCTTTGGTGGTGCCTCTGTGTGCGTCAAGTCGTGAGAAACGTGTGTGTACGTGTGCAAGCATGCGTTTTTCTGCGCTCTAGATGTCCTCTTGGGCAATGTACGCAGTGCCACGCGTTTCTTTGGTGCCTCTGTGCGTGAAGATATGAACAACGTTTGTGCTGTGTGTGCTTTCATGATGAGTAATGTCCGTACGCATAAACACAGCGCTGCGCGTTTCCTTGGCGGCGCCTCTGTGTGCGTTGTGTGCGTCAAGTAGTGGGAATGTGAATGTTTGTGCGATGTGTGGCGTGTCCGTGCGTTTTCCTACTTTACCTCCTATTGCATCCGCCTTGTATATATAAACCCACAACTTTCAGCCGTGCACCTTTGTTCTAAGACATGTATGAGAAACTAGTGTTTGCGCTTTGGCGAGGGCATGACATGATCCTCTGCCTAACATCAAGCCTTTTTAAACAAAGCACAGAACACATCTACACATCTTGCATACAAGGCAAGCACACACTTAGCACACATATGCAGACAAAATACACACACACACTCACATTCTGATTTGGCGGATGGCGCCGTACTTGCCGAAGATGTCGTACCTACAGAAGAACAGTAGGGCAAACTTGCTTAAAGCCAATGTGACAGGAGCAGAGAAAAAACAACTGTACCGGCTAAAAATGCAAGCGCGGAAGTGACGTATATACTCCGGCGTGCAAAATTGGTTTGAACCCATGATGAAGGTCACACATCAGCACAAAAGAAACACGTAAGTTCAGAGGCATACTGAAGCAGAATGATTTAGGTGTGCAACAAAGCTAGCGGGGACCATAGAGTATGATCCACCAGACTCAGGGGGTGTGTGCTTGTGTGTGTGTGTGTGTTTTTTTGTGTGTGTAAGTGTAAGTGTTTGTGTATATGCACGTGTGTGCGTGTGTGTATGTGAATACACGTGGGTGGGTGCGACCTGGTGCTGCATTTTGTAGCTGGTGTGCGTGTCTGACACTTTGTCTGACAACCATGACCTGTTGACTGACACAGGTAACGTGCTAATTGATTCTACACAACAGCAGCACCCAGGGCTTTCTACAACTCATGTGTTGGAACAGCTCAGCAGCCTTCCAAGCAAGCACATGCCGGTTTGCGGAGGACACATTAGGCAAGGTTAGCAGCTCAACGCCCACGCACGCAAGGAAATGCTGGTTCGCAGGGGGGAGCATTGGGTGAACTGAAAACACCTTCCTGCAGTCAGTTTCTGTAGGCTATCAGGTGCCGTGATTGAGCTCATAAGTGTGTCGGGGTAGCCAAACAACGATATAATTGTGGTCCCGATTACGTGCAAAGAAAAAGTCCACGCTTTATTCTGTCTTAGAGTTGGGAAGTGGGCGGGACGCAGGGTGTGATTCTTGCCGCACTCTACGCAGAAAAATGTTATCACAACAACGAGAACTTGAATGCTTGGTCACGGTGGGTGCAAAGTTACTTTTGCTGATTTCCGCATGTAAAGACACAAGCCCTACTGTCAACGGACAGGCAAACCAAAAGAAGGCGGTAAGGTGCAGGGTGTCCGTTGCCACACTATGCTTACGCAGGAACGGAATTTATCTCAACATAAAGGAAACTCACATGTCATCAGAGCTAATCTGGAAGGGCAGGTTCCTCACAAACAAAATCCTGCAAGGAAGATTGGCGTCAGTCGCATAACAGGTTAAAGTTATAGTTTGCGCTATACGGTTATACATGATGGACACTTGAATGGTGGGCACAAGAATGGAGGCGGGTGCATTGCAGAATGTGTTCGCATAAGCATATGTACAGCGAAGGTGTGTATATAAGCGTGTGTTGGTGAGGTGTGTGCAAGTGTGTGCACGTGTGTATGACACATAGTGTGTGTGCGTACGTAAGACGTGCAGGGTGCGTATGTGTGCCTGTATGTGCATGCGAGCGTTTCTTTATTGTATGTTTATGTGTGTGTGTTTGTGTGCGTTTGTGTCACACAAATTCTGTGTGTGTGAGCGTGTGTGCGTGCCTGTATGTGTATCCGTTTGAAGGTATGAGTGTGAGTAAGTATACGGGCGCATGTGTGTGCATGTGTGTGTACGTGTGTGTGTGTGTGTGTGTGTTTGTGTGTGTGTATGTGCGCGTGTGTGTATGTGTGTGTGTGTGTGCGTGTGCGTGTGTGTATGTGTGTGTGTGTGCGTGTACGTGTGTGTGTGTGTGAGTGTGTGCGGACGTGTGTGTATGTGTGTGTATGTGTGTGTGTGTGTGTGTGTGTGCGCGCGCGCGTACGCGTACGGGCGCATGCCTTGTTGGCAAGTATTTGTGACGCAATCCTGCAATATGCATACATGCGTGCAATATGCATACATGCGTGCAAAGAAACACATGCAACTTTTGCCTCTCGGTCGGTTTGCATGTGCTGCCCTCACGCATGGGCTGAAACAATGCGTGTCACGCACCTGTTGACCTCAGGAGGCAGCCTCTGATTGCGGGCACGTGCAGCAGCAGCAGCCTGAAGAGGGAGGGGTGTGAGTATGCGTTTCCTTGCCAAAAGTTTGCTGGACGCACTCCAATTGCCATCAGCAAAGCCCATGTGTTCAAAAGGCCACGCACCATTGCAGGCGCGCTTTGTGTCTTCTACCCGTTCTCTTACTCTCTCTTCTTGCTAACGCTTTAACGAAAATATCAAAAACCAAGCCTAGTATTAAATTTTTATATTTTGTCTACACTACTGATTTTTCTGCTGAATTGTGCATTCGCCAATCCCTCTGGCAGCATAGTTTTGTCACATTAGCAATATGCATCAGTGCTTTGGGTTCCCAGCTGGAAAGGCTGGCTTGCATGGGAAGATACAGGCCACAACGCAAACACAGATTTGTAAGAGTCTACCGGCCACAGCCTCTTCCAGAAGACACAGGCATGCTCTCTGCAGAGCTACAACGGATAACTGGGAGAAACTGTGTCTTTTGAGAGTAAGTGAGCTATGCTAAGATGTGGAGCGACCACCTCACGTAGACCACCTCACGTCCCTCCACACAAGGCAAACCAAGAAGTCTGAAATCTTCCTTGTGTGTGGAAACATTATTGCAGAGGGAGCTGGAAGTGTCCATCAGCGAAGAAAATTACCAAGGTAACCAAACAGATGGACCTCTATATTCCCCTGCTTTTCCTCTATCCGTCTGTTGACCAGCCACTCAACTAACTTTCTTTACTTTTCAGAGGCTGCTAGGCTCAGAGATGAACAAAAGGTAGGTCTTACGTCTGCCGTGCAAGTCAAGGATGCCTATTTAGACAATCTGTCCTGTCAGCCACACAGTGTCCATTCAGCATATCCCTTATAACAGAAGTCCCTAAGTGCTATTCCTTGAGTGTATGCCCCTTCTGTGCCAAGGGATCCACATACACACATAGCTCTTGCTTGACGAGACTTGGCTCTGATCCTTTGCCAACAAACGTGCAGGCGCTCGTTCAGACTTTGTCGCCGATCCAGCAGTACCTGCATCAAAAGCGAATTGAGCTCAGGAGCGGGTCTTTGCTGGAGCAGATTACAGCTATGAAGGGCATGGGTGAGTTTTGGAATGTGCGCCGCATATTGTGTGATACAACAGACAAATTAGTTTCAAGAAAAAGAACGTCATAGTAAAGCAGGTCTGCCATGGATTAAGAAAGAACGCGGTCGTGGGTTGACAATGCTCCATCAAGTCAGAAAGAAGATTCAGTCAGGTCTTCTTCCCATGTGGATGTGCTGTGCCGCCTGTTCAAGTTTCACTGCTTTGCTGAGAGTGGAAGGGGAAGAAACAGGTTATAATGCCCTTTGATAAGTGCAGGCTTTATGCAGCTCTTACTGGCCCCACAAAGCTTTAAACACCTGCGTCTCTAGTTTCTTTTGCCCCGCATCCGTCTTGCACTCCTAATTAGTGCCTTGCCACGCACAGTTGAAACCAGGAACAAGCTCGTCATTCCAGATATTGCAAGGTGCCTTTCTAATCCCGAGGTGAGAATTTTGGAAAGATATGCCTGGCTATCTTTTTAGCATCTTTGTCCTATTCATGATTAAAGTGTTTGGGCTAGGTTTCATACAAAAGACGCCTCTGCTAGACCTTCATAGTTGTTGCAGCCTAAAGCTTACAAATAAACAAATACTAAGCTGGTGCTCCTCGTTATATGTCCTCCTGTTTGACCTGATTTGTTTGACTCACTGCTGCTTTCAGCTGGGTGAATTTGCGGAGGCAGCGATGTGGGCAATCTGGATGCAGCAGTGAGTGCGTGTGTATGTGCGTGTGAATGTGTGCGTGTATGTGATCGTGTACGCACGTATGTGTGTTTTGTGTCTGTTTGAGTGCTGCTTAGAATTCTTTTGGGTGCCGGTGCTCGTGAGCTGTCCGTTTTACTACATGCTGAACTGCTGAGGGCTGGCTAGAGCCACCGGCCAAGCAGCCTTCCTAGCATCTCATCCCAATCCCATCCCTTCTAGCATGCTAGATGCTAGTATATAATTAATCTGTGCAGTGGCAGCATCTCAGAACGTTGGCATCTTGCATCTGCAAGTCGCTGCCAGGACTCTTGCTAATGAATAATGAATGCGTCTGCAATGTAGCCACTGTTCAAAACAAAAGGCTTTTTAGGCAATCTATTTAGATCCCATGTGCCTTTGTTCTTAATGCTGTGAGTTGCTTCAATGAACTAAGTGCCTGGTGCAAGTGTCGCGAAGCAATCCCTGCAGTTCTTGATTCAGGCCGTTGTTGTGAGTGGACTCTATTTGTGTTATGGGACCTGATTCCTGCTGCTTGATTGTGGGAGTATACAGTGTGACAGTGTGCTCATGTAGATGTGTTCTCTTGCTTTTCCTCCTTGTATATGTATAGAAACCTATGTTGCACGGCATTGCTGTATCCTTGCTACAGCTGTCTTAACTGCAAGGCTAAGTTTAGCTCGAATAAGGGTACAGTGTGATATCTAGTCCTTATTTTACCCCCACCCCTGTGCAGCTATTCGATGCTCCGTAATGACCTTGCACATGTACACATGTATATACAAAGATACATACACACAAATCACGCACATGCTGCAGCCTGAATCCATCGCCGATTATGGCAATGATTTCGTGGAGAGATGTTTTGCTCCTCAATCTCTCCTATTGGTATTAGTAAATACACACACACATACACACATGCACACACACAACGCACACACACATACACACGCACACACACACGCACACTCACACATGCACACACGCACACACACACATGCACGCACTAAGTCACACACAGGCTTGCACGCTTATGTCTTTGCTGCATCCCCTGTTCAGAGCAGAGTCTTGTCATCGTTATTTCTTTCATCATTATAGAAGCAATAATATGTAGACATGACGGAGAAATGCTTTGTTCTTCGATCCCCATGACCTTTAGCACACACACATATACATACAGTTGTACACACAGAGTCACTCACACATACACGCACACAGTCATGTATGCATATATGCTCACATGCTTGTACACAGAGCCACTCACACATACACGCACACAGTCATATATGCTCACATGCTTGTACACAAAGTCACTCACACATACACGCACACAGTCATATATGCTCACATGCTTGTGCTCACGCTGCCCAGTCCTGATTCAGAGCTGAATGACATCATGATGGAGGGGTGCAGCTTAATGTCTAATTCAGGGGAAGGGGAGCGAGCCATGGTATGCTTCCAGAAGCTCATCGACAAAGATCCTGAATTCGCTGAGGTGCGTGTGGTGTAGGATACAGGGGCAATAAGCATAGGAGAAGCACGGCGTACATCTAGGAACGATGCACTGAATTCACACAACGAAAACAGTGTGCTAAAGCAATTCGTCTAAGAATACCTAACTGAACGTCACTAAGTGTTATCACTAAGTTTCCAAATTCGCTGTAGCTCGAATTGTGGGCCGTGTTGAGCACTGTGGGTACGCTCTGTGTGTGAAGTCAAATTTGCACTGAACATGTTTAGGCAAAGGGAAAGGACATGGAGGCAATACATGATCCAGGGGGTCCTGTACAGGTGTATGTACAAGGGATGTGCAATTGATGCAAGTCGCATACTGCAATGATGTTTGGACACACATTTATGCACTTGATCAGTAAATTGACGAGGGTGTTGTTTGATATTCTGTGTGGCATGAGCGCTCCTCCCTTCAAGGGACGTGATCAGGCATGTGCACTGTACGGTGTACGGTACGGTACGCTTTGTACTGTACGTACCGTGATTTTGTAAATTACGGCGTAACTACGATTTTGGAGGATCGTAATTTACCGTAATTACGGCGATTTACTGTACGGTGTACGGTACGGTGCCAAGCTGGCACTGCCGGTGCAAAAATGGCCTCGGAAAGGCCTCTACACCCCAAAACCTCCCATTTTTGCTCCCCGGTGTGCTCCTCCCATGTGCTGACGCCACACAATGCTTCCCTGAACGACCCTGAGGCTGGGTTGGGGCTGCATCAGCTCGGGGGGAAGGGCCCAGCGATGGCTTGCATGGACACTCAAAAGTCGGTCGCAGTACTTGACTCCTAGATGTTAATTCGTGTTTTTTTCGTAAACAATTGTTGTAAAAAGAAAGCAATTGTTTTGGGCTAAAATTGAAGCCAAAGGGTTAAATTACCGTCAAATTCGTACTGTATACGGTGGGCACCGTCTTATACGGTCTGACACAGTAATTTTGGCCGACCGTAATTTGGATTGTACTGTACGGGGTAATTACGGTCGGTACCGTAATTACGGTCAAAAATCCAACATTACGGCGTAAGTGCACAGGCCTGTATATACATACACAACACACGATTATACGCAACCACACACACACACACACGCACACACACACCGCACACATTTTCTCTCACACAGGACCCTGGAGCCATTCCCTTCAACGGTGTGTACTACGAACCCCCTGGTGGCAAGGGCAGGCCAGGAGAGATCAACGCAGAGAAGGTGTACACGTTCCAGCACCCAAGGCCACCCAAGTGAGTGTGTGTGTGTGTGCGTGCGTGCATGCTTGACTTGTGCTTTTTTGCAAGATCAGATTAAGTTATTGACGTGTCCGAATCCGATCGTTTGTGGCTCAAAACGGTTGAAACGGAAGTGGCAGCCTGGCATCTCGATATTTCCCCCTCCCTCCCCCTCTCACACAATTACACACATACAAATACACACACGCGCACACAGAATCACACACACGCACATTCACACAGGCCCCATGCCCTGTGCATTCACACACACACATTCACACACGCGCACAAATACACACACACATTCACATAGGCCCCGTGCCCTGCGCATCTATGAGTGCCACGTGGGCATGAGCAGTGCAGAGCCCAAGGTCAACAGCTACCTGGAGTTCCGGCGGGACATGCTGCCCCGCATCCGCAAGGTGTGCATGCGTGCGGGTGTGGGCGTTGGTGTGGGTGTGAATATGGGTCTGGGTGTTGGCGTTGGTGTGGGTGTGGGTGTGGATGTGGGTTTGGGTGTGGGCGTGGGTGTGGGTGTGGGTGTGGGTGTGGGTGTGGGAGTGGGAGTGGGTGTGGGTGTGGGCATGGGCGTCGGCGTGGAATGTGGGTTTCGGTGTGGGTGTGGGTGTGGGTGTGGGTGTGGGTGTGGGTGTGGGTGTGGATGTGGGTGTGATTGTGGGTGTGGGTGTGGGCGTGGGCGTGGGCGTGGGTGTGGTGTGGGCGTGGGTGTGGGTGTGGGCGTGGGCGTGGGCGTGGGTGTGGACCTGGGTGTGGTGTGGTGTGGTGTGGGCGTGGGTGTGTGTGTGGGTTTCTTGCAAGCTGCTCTAATGGGCGCGTGTAAATGTGGATTGCTATGGTGCATTCAATCTGTTTGTGGCACTGGCACTGTCAGGCATTTTCCGCTCAAAGGTGTTCATTCAACTGTCAGGCATTTTCTGCTCAAAGGTGTTCATTCGAGTGAGGGTCATTTGTTGTGCGGGTGTGACCTTTGTCTGGAAGCTAGCGTTAATCAGCTGTGTGCTCTTTGCTGCCTGCAGCTGGGCTACAACGCCACCCAGATCATGGCAGTGCAAGAGCAGGCCTGACAAAATCAATCTCGTTATCTCATTCGTTATCTCATTGCCTGCTACGCGAGCATTAACCAGGCGTGTGCTGTGTGCTCTTTGCTGCCTGCAGCTGGGCTACAACGCCATCCAGATCATGGCGGTGCAGGAGCATGCGTACTACGGCTCCTTTGGCTACCACGTCACCAACTTTTTCGGGGCCTCGTCCAGGTGTGTGTGTGTGTGTGTTTGTGTGTGTGTGTGTGTGTTTGGGCGTGTTTGTGTTTTTATTGACTTGTTTTCCTTGATTAATTATTTTGTGCGTGTTTACTTATTTATTCATTTATTAATTACTATAATATGGTTATTTATATATCTGCCTGCCCAAATCACCATCACCATGCACTATTTGTAAAAGCTTTTCTTTTTAGCCAACCCTACACTCATACCCGCAGACATCATGTTTGAAGGCCATGCTTCAAGGCATGGCCTTCAAACATGATGTCTGCGCGTATGGGTGCTAAGGCCATGCCTTAAAGCATGCCTGGTAAGGCATGCTTTCAGGCCACATCGATTTCATTGAGGCCTGAACCATTTAATTACAGAGAGAAAACAGAGACACAAGTCAGTGACATAGACTTGAGCAGGGAACTTCTTATTTCTGATCTTGTAATTATAATAAAATCTGAAAGGTCGTGCCAGCCTCGTCAAGCCTCATCGGCAAAACCATTCACCGAGTAAAACCATGCTCTCATCAGGGAGGCGTCAAGGATCATAACTTTTTGGCGTCACGTGTCGATTGAAATATAAATCACATATTCGAAATCCTGACAAGAGCTACCGACTGGTATATAAATGAATCGGTTTTGAGGAGGTTGGGGGGTGGGGGTGGTCAAAAAATGTTGGAGGGGTGCTCCAGAATCTTACCGAGCCACTTTCACAGAGTATTAATATACTTAGGGTTCCTCGGCTCAAGCCCGTTTGATTTGGCGCCCTTGTTGGGTTGGATTTGATTAAAGGGGGGGTCTGGGTGCCTGGTGGCAGAGTTGCACGGAAAGCCCCCAATTAGGCCGCGGGGGTGTGTCTAAGGAAATTCGCCAGCAACCGATTCCAAACTTGCAGTTCACGTGTTGCATTGTGCACAAGTTGCATGAATGAAGTTAAAATGTGCTTTATCAAAGGTTTTGGTTGGATTAGTGCACTAAACAGGTGGTCAGTGTAAGAGCGTGTGCAAACCAGTCTTTGCCCTATAACTCTTCACGCATTAAATTAATTGACATGCGAACGGTGCAGGCAGATGGCTGCTTGAATTCTGAGCAAATT
>Ga0307948_1001949_pt1 | contig 14838 bp, 12 predicted proteins | sample OrgLakmetagen280_FD_201824 | JGI IMG/M metagenome (GOLD analysis project Ga0307948, IMG submission 201824) | Saline water microbial communities from Organic Lake, Antarctica - #280 | ecosystem: Environmental > Aquatic > Non-marine Saline and Alkaline > Saline | place: Antarctica: Organic Lake...
TGCGTGTGCGTGTGCGTGTGCGTGTGCGCGCGCGCGTGCGTGCGTGCGTGCGTGTGTGCGTGCGTGTGTGTGTGTGTGTGTGTGTGTGTGTGTGTGTGTGTGTGCGTGCGTGTGTGTTGTGAGTATACCTGCTTCCTTTCCCTGAATCAGTGCTGCAGAATTCACGAGAACAATGATCAAACACAGAAGCATGTTAAACAGCACAGGGAATTAAATTATTTTCCCAAAATCAGTGCTGCTGAATTCACAAAAACAATGATCAAACACATGCAGAAGTTGTTTTTAAGGCGAAAATTCAGGTTGCTGTGCCCACAAAATTATATAAGTAGTTATTTGCAGTCGGTCTCGTGGCAGTCGGATGGCACCTTTTCCCCCCGTCTTTTTCCCCGTGTCCCCATGTCGCCTACCCCCGCGTCAATAAATTTAGTTCAAATTCTCCTCGCTGGCTGAAGGTCACCCCTATTGTGACCATTTTAAGTGCGGCTTGCTGCGCATGTTAGATGAAATCATCGACCAAACTCAAGAGTTTTATCGTATCAGCTGCCGCTCGTGTTATGACACGCTTTAATTATCAAGCATGCTAACCAATCTTGCGGCAAAAGGAGGAGTGTTTTCCCGATCTGCGTAGTAGTTATCTTTGGCTGCTCATACATTTTAGCTGTAATGTCGTATGTACAAGCTTGCAGACGGTCCTGTTATGGACAACCTTCAAACCAGATTGTAAGACAAGAGAGAGAGAGAGAGAGAGTGCTGCTAAATTAAAAAACCAATACCGCTGCTCTCGGAAAGGTGACCCAGTGCAGTCTACCTTGGTGGATGCAGCTGCTCTCACCTACTAAATTCTTCAATGTCGCGCAAATTAGTAGCACCCATGATCGCTGTACTCTCCTCAACTCTTGTTCTACTCTCTAGCCCCTCTGTGCTGCTATGCTGGCAATCAGCCTCAGAACTCAGACTCCCACACCCTTCACCCCCACCACCAGCCCCCTTTCGCTCTGCTTTTTTCTCACCACACCCACTACTGCTGTCACATCCCGCACCACCACAGCTCGCATCTCCACCCTGCGGCAGCCCACTGCCAGACCCACCACCGTTTCCAGCACCCTCCACACAGCTCACATTGTTTGCCTCCTCATGACTCGCCACACCCACACCTTCACTGACTTCTTTGGCACGGCTGCTCACAAGTCCCCCAAGCATGTTCACCACGCCCCCCAGCAGCCCTCCCATTCCACCAAACACACCACCCCTTGTGGGCACTCCCTCTGCACTCCCCCCCTGCTGCACTGGCAATAACACCCCCCCACCTTGCCCCCCTTCTTCCTGCAATGCCGCCCCTGCCTTTGACCTGCTTTCTAGGTCTTGCCTGCTCCCCTCACACTGCTGTGTTTCTGCTTCTACTGCTGCTGCTTTGCCCCCAGCCCTCACTGCTACTTCCTTGCTTCTGTGCGGCTGCGTGAGCAATTTTCCGTTCTGCCCTCGTTCTTGTGCTTTTTCTAACGCGAGCTGTCCACAAGCGCCAGAGATGTCCTGCCCCTTTTCTTGTCTCACGGTTGTAGGCAGCTTGTAGTGCGTGCGCACGATGTCCTGTGCAACAATTCAGAGTAATGACACACAGGGAACAGTGAAGTATACACACAGGGAATACACACAGGGAATAGGTGTTTTTTTTTACAAACAGGGCTGAAATACATATACTGTAAACGCTTATTTTAAGTTGAGCTCTTCCAAACACACACAATGATGTACATGCTTGCATATATTTTATACCAACTCTTTGTTAGTTACAAGCCTTATTGCTGTACACATTAAAGCACAAACATGCCAGAAATTTTGAATTGAAAATCTTACTGGTCCTCATATTGTCTGGTGCCCATAGAGCTTTCACATCCTTATCGTTCACTCCTGTGCTCTCTTATAAACAAAGAGTGCCTGATCCACGCTCTTGGCACCAAACAACTACCTGAAAACATGCGATCGCTTCCTGAGTGGGGGCGCTGTAGTTGTGTGCCTCTTTAGCTGCCAGAACCGGGTTCCAGGGAATCTGTGCGCGTGCATGCGAGATTGAGGAGCAGAAATAATATGATCATGCAGTAATCAATTAAGGTGGTTACAACAGATTATCATGTTTGCATTGCCTCTTAGGTTGCAGAATCATTTGGCAACCAAAGAACATGTTCCATTTGAGCACATATCACATATCACATATCACATGTGCAAGGCCTGTTAATCGCTGTGATGACACAACAATTGGCTCACACGCAGCAATGCAGCGATGCAAAGAGCAGCCATATGTGACGTGACTGCGACTGGGTGCGCACATCATGCATGGGCAGCCACATGGTGCACAGAGCAGCCATGTGACTGCAACTGGGTGCGCACATAATGCACGGGCAGCCATATGGAGCAAAGAGCAACCACGAGGTGCGAAGGGCAGCAACCTTTAGAAGAGCAGTAGCACATACACACCAGATTCAGTAGCACCTTGAGTCCAGAGAGCAACTTGCCCAGCTGATGGGCGTGCTCTGTGCCTGTATGTGGTTATGTGTGATGTGCACAAGTGTGCTTAGGAAGGCAAGCAGACCTGGATTGGCGTAATACTGTGCTTTTTCCAACAAGAAGCTCCAGTCTCCAAGTCTTGAGAACACACCAACGCAACACTCAGGGTTGACACAAACAAGCACATGAACACACGTGCAAGCGCAAATGCACGAATACACAAGCACAAATACGAACATGCACACACACGCACACACGTCCACAACATACAAACATGCACGACACACAAACACAGAAACATGGACACACACCTGCAAAGCAGCACGCGTGAGTTGGAAACGCTACGAGGAATCAAAAGAATTTGCACAATGACACTGTCACTCTTTTCTAACATAATGATTCATATATGCCATGAATAACATCACATCTTAAACTAATTGTCACTAACGTTATATACTACTAACGTTACACAGATTATGAACACAGGGCTTAGAAATCCAGCACACAACGCCAGGTGCTGTGCATTTGTAGAGAATCATGTAAAGATTTCACAAAACGTGAGCTGATGAAGCTTACCAGCTATTAAAGTGGTGTTCGCTCCTATGCAAAATGCACACAGTTTACAAGAGAAAAGCTTTCAGTCAAGCAACGACAAAGATGATGGCAAAGACCTCAACCGAAATAGATCTGCAAAGCAATGACAGTCTAGGCCTGTATTACAAAGTATTAGTCAGTAGGCACCCACCATCGTTTACTCCTGCTAGCAACACGTACTCCACAAAGATGTGCTGCTTGCTCAGGTGCTGGTAAGCAGCTACAGACTGTGTGTAGGGGCACACAATGAAAGGCACGCACAGTTTTGTACGAACGAACATACACAAAACATGTACGCATGTTCACAAGCACACAGATGTCTTTGTATAGGCAGCGCCACTGTTATGGGTAAAGCATAAATGTTATTTTTTTGCATATACTCACACCAAATACCACTCCCCCAAATGCTCTTAACACAGTGCTAATGCCTTGATTTCCTTAAACTTGATCTGAGAGAGTGTATGTGTGTGGTATGTCCTCTACCTCACAGACGGTATGTGTGTGTATGATTCTGATGAACAGAAATACGGCACACCCCTTACGGAACACTCTTAAAATGGTGCTAATGCCCAATTTACCAAAATGTTTTATAAGCACACAGGCACGCACGGCACATTCCTTACCAAACGCCCATCTCACCACTCTATAAATCCTTAACAAATCCAAGTTAATCAATCCAGCAAGAATGTCAGAATTTAGCATGAGCAGCCTGAAAAAATTTGTTCTTCCAGTCACAGACCTTTAATAGCTCACAGCTCCCAATTGTTTCACATACCACCATTGACCGTTAAACAAGGTGGTGAGTAGTTACACCCAGACTGGGTGTCCTCAAAACAAGCTCCAAACCACTGAGCCACGTGGTAAGTAGGTTCAGCACTAAGCTTTCATAACATTTTCCAAACCGACTCCTAAAGGAGGCACCCCTTATTAATAATTAAGCACGATCAGACTTGGATCCCCCAACACCACCAGTTGCACACAAATCAAATGTACGATGTTGCTTGTTTTCTCCTTCATTGCGCATAACTGACTGTTTTTCATTTTGAGGTTAAGGAAATCTGCGGTACTTGACACTTAAGTGGCTCGATTTTTTGTCTACATCTAAGTGTCACATCTAGAGTGTTCCATTTAAGTGTTAAGTGTTAGTGGTAGTTGGCACCTAAGTGGCTTGATCCTTTATTTACATGGTCTCTTCTATGTGTGACCGTCACCTTGGAAAACACGCGCATGCAGTACAGCTCACACAAGTGACGTTCAAACAGTTGTCAGTACTCACACCAATCTGCTTGAAAATATGGAAGGCCGTAGCATTTTGGCGCACACGCGCACATTCAAGCAACACAGCAACACACAAAACTAGGTAAACGCTTTCTGCAAACAGTCACCTCGATCAGCTTGTCGATATGGTAGGCCTTGGCACTGGGCACGATCTGTGTACGCAGCTCTTGGTTGGGAGCATGTAAAGACAGAGCCAGACCGATACCCTGGAAGATGTCAGCAGCAAATCAAACGGCGGGCTTTCGGACGCAGGGCTTGTTGTGTCAATCAATGCATGGACAGGCACACACAATATTGTGCACACACATGCATGCACACACCCACACCCGCACGTACGCGTACACCTACACGCACACCCACACCTACACACGCACACAAGAACGTACATACACACGAACATATGCATACACACATACACACACACAAGCACACACACACACACACACACACGCACACACAAACACTCACAGGTAGGTCCAGGCCAAGCTGCTTGACTTGGTTGACCACGCCCACGGTCGACACAGTCACACGGGAGCGTGCCAAGCCCCACAGACGAGGGTCGACTATCGACGTGATGGCTGCACGCACAGCTTTGTAGTTGTTTAATGGCTCTCCCATGCCCTGCACGTCCAGAAGGGTATGACACATTTCAGCAGGACAAACCATGGATTTGCCTGTTCCTGGTTGGCAAATGTTATACTGTATGTGGTGTATAAGTATGAAAGCTCTTACACTGGTAATAGGTCTGTACGGTATATTGTTTGCACAAATTTTGTGCGGACCTGGTTATCCCTGAATACATAACATTGTGGGTATGAAGATGATGATTGCAAAACAGATGCCTTCATCCAGCACCCCGGCAGCCCGTTGTCGTTTGTACAAAGATAACTTTTGTTCACTTCTGAGCCATACAGAGATGTGCTTTTTCTGGTGCTTCAAACCCTGAACAGAGCACAAGACATGACACATAAAGATATGTGCTATTTCTGGTGATTCAAACCCTGAACAGAGCACAAGACGTGACAAGCTCCACAGTCCCAGCACAATCACTCACAGGTTTCACAATTCAAAAACGCAAGGCAGGCGCCTATGCAGTGGCTCGACATCTCAGCAGGGAACAGACACTGCACTTGCTTGTCACAAAAACAAACTCACGGCTTTCAAGCCTCTAGTCCTTTATAGCCTCAAAGTGTCACAGCTCTACTCACAGCCCCAAGAGCTTTGTAGCCTCAAAAGCTTTGCAGCGATTAAGAGCTTTGTAGCCTCAAGGGCTTTGCAGCATTTAAGACTTTTGTAGCTGTCATTGCAGCCTCGAAGCTTTGTTGAAACGTTGCTAGAAACGGTAATCCGACAGATGCCATTTCTGTGCTTCGTGTGATACATATATCCACGTAACATTTGTAGCCTACAGAGTATTATAGCCTAAAGAGCTTGAAGCCTCAAGAGCTCTGTAGCCTCGACCTACTCACCATGAAAACAATGTTGCGGATTTTGGAGATGGCGTTTGCATGGACCAGCTGCTCAACGATTTCACCAGCGGTCAGGTTGCCTTTAAGCCCCATTGTTCCTGTGCAGTTGAGACAGACAACACATCGTGTTTTGGTGAAGATCCGTTGGAAACTTGTGCAGTACCAAAGGAGCAGTGCAAGTAACACCTATGGCAAAGAATTCAACAAGGCAATCAAGATCATCGAGCTGCTAAGACAAGAGCTACAAAATGGCAATTTGATGAAATTTGCGTTGCGTGTGCCGACACCCACAGAGGAACATGAGCAAGGACCCAATCCGCATTGCATGCGAACTGTGCAAGCAGACTGCTTACCATGCCTGCCACAAGCAAGTATCCATTGCCAGAAAGGAATGGCATTCATGAGCAGCTCCATGTGCCTTACCTCAATCGTCAAAACCTCCCAACCCCAAAAATACTTCAGAGCCACTTTCTTAATTACATTCTGCCATCCATCCCTACCAGCAGATTTGGCCAAGACTGATGACCTCTAATGCTGCAGCATTTCCACCGCCTCTTTTCCTCTCTCCTGCCCTAACGACTCAAAGGCACTGCAATGTCACACAACTTTATGCCACCACCTATCTTGCTATGTTTTGGGTCCGACCTATAAAAGCAACCAGTCCTCTGAAGTAATTTTCCATTTGATTGCTTCCTTGTGTTTGTTAGACATCCTAATTTGTGATGAGCCCTCTTTTAACAAGCGTCAAAAGTCACGTCAGTACATGAGTGCTTAAGGTCCCTGCAAGTTCTGAAGCAATTTTCGTACCTGTGGCACAAAATGTGCACCCCATTTGGCAGCCAACCTGACTCGACACGCACAGAGTGGCCCTACGGTGCCCACGGCCACTCACAGTGCAACTGTATGTGTGTGTGTGTGGGTGATGCATTGTGTTTTGTAAAACGCATGAGCATGTAGCAAAGGTGAGAGGGGATAGCAAAGCGGCCACTCACAGTGCACCTGTGTGTGTTGTGTTTGTGTGTGTGTACATGGGTGACACATTGTGTTACGTAGAAAGCACGAGCGTGTAGCAAAGGTGAGAGTATACAGCAAAGCAGCCCCTCGCAGTGCACCTGTGTGTGTACATTTGTGTACGTGTGTGTTTGTATGTGACGTATTGTGTGCTTGCAAGATGCATGAGTGTATGAGCGTGTTGTCAATACAGGGTGGGGAAACGTATGGGCAAGCAATACAATGTATGAGCTGCATTAGGTGCATTAGTTGCAAGGTACAAATTAGATTATGGGGTAAGGCAGATCACACCCTGAGAAATGGGCTCAGTGGTCTGACACGATACGGAAAGAATGGTGGAGTAAGTAAAGGCTTAAACTTTATGGCCAAGAAGCATCCAATTTGGGTTTTGGAAGATAAAAGCCTCTCACCCAAACGGGGTCAAATAATGAAATAATGTAACAGCCTCTCACCCTCAAGGTGATTATTGTTTGTGTTTGAGCGTGTAGTCTGAGGTATGAACGCATCTACTGATTAAAGCCCTCACGTGCACCCTCTCCTTTATACAAATGCCAGCTCACAACAGCAGCAGCAGCAGGAGCTGCAGCAGCTCGCACAAGGCGTATGTGTAGAATTGGCCAGAACAGTAGACACACATACACTGTATTATAACCCTACATAAAAAAATTCCCCTGCTAAAAATACACTGTAATCACACCGTACATATGTACATGCATATGGTTCTGGCCAACCCTATATAAGAGAGCAGCAACGCAAGGTGTGAATATAACTCGTTTGATTAAGATACAAGCAGACGAATGCGTCAGGATATGGAATAACTCTAGACACAAATGTAAAGACAATTCAGAGGCAAGCCAGCAACGTGAGGGCAGGCAGATGCAAACACATCTAGGTTTGGCCAAATCGTACGTAATCACTGATTGCTACTGTATTTTTGTAAAACTCCCTGCTGCAAATTGCATCAAAATTAAACAGTGCGCTATATTATGTATTAAACAGTGCGCTGTATAAATTGGGACCCTGGCCGATCCATGCACACTACAGACATAGCCAGGTAGGCTACAAAAGCGTAAGGGACAGCGATGAGGCCTACCCAGTAGCAGTGCTGTCTGCACAGCTTGCAGCGCTGCTTCCAGCTGGCTCCTCCTCAGGTCCCCCATCTTCGCACGTAAATCGCCCTGTTTGCACAGCAGCGAGATGGCAGGTGTCAAATGATGACTAAGATCCACCACCTTTTCCCTTCCCGCAAACGACTAGAGGACTAGCATGAGTGGGCAAGATCAGAACACAGCAAATTGTGCCGTGTCGGTGGGATGTGATTTTCAAGGTATTACTTGGACCTGACCGTGAAGGCAAACCTTGAATGAGTGTCCAGCAGCAAGTCAGATAACAGGAGCTACCCTGCCCGAAGAAGGTCCCAATCAGCAGACTATGTATGTCTCGCAGCTGAGCAAATTAAGCCGGTCTCAAACTTCAAAACGGGTTGAAAATTCAAACATGACAAGGGCATGAATGGTCTACGCACTTACGCGCACATTCTCAAGCAGGTTTGCGCATGATGCTGCGCATGCACTCGCAGGCACGTACCTGTTGTGTCATAATGCATTATGACGGCTTCCATCTGCATTCCATCCTGCAGCTCCAGCAGCAGCTTCGTGGTCTCTCCGTCAGCTGTGTCGTGTGTGTGTGTGTGTGTGTGTGTTTGTGTGTGTGTAACGTGTAAACCGTTCATGTGTGAAAGTATGTGTGTACGTGTGTGGTTGTGTGTATGTAGTATATGTGTGTGTATCAAGTGTGAAGGTGCATGTATGTATGCCTGAATGTGTGTATTTTTGTGCGTCAGTGTGTGTATGTTAAAGAGTTTGTTTTTATGTGCGTGTGTGTAGGTGCGTGCGTAAATGTGCAAGGGAATGTACCCTTGTAAGGACCTGGCGCCCGCTGCACACATATTTATTGCTAACACGTGGGGTTCGTCAAGACACACAAAATACCTGAGGTCTGGCACGCGACCACTTTAGTGGTGAACTTGCTGAACTGCTCATTCAAGAGAAGTTGGGCCGCTTTTGGTAAATCTGGAACATCATTCCAGTGCGCAGAGGGGTGTCTGATGAGGTAGCTGCATAAGAGAGAGGAAGGCATTGGTTTTGCAAGGGTGTATGCAAAGTGTTGTGTGCGCGCGCATGTGCGCGTGTGTGTGCACATGTACGTGCACGTGCGTGTATGTGTGTATTTGTGTGTGTGTGTGCGTGTGTACGTGCGTTTGTGCATGCGTGTGTGGTGCATGTGGGTGTGCGTGTGCGTGTGTGCGTGTGCGTGTGTGTGTGTGTGTGTGTGTGCATGTGTGTGTGTGTGCGTGTGTGTGTGCATGTGTGTGTGCGTGTACGTGTGTGTGTGCGCGCGCGTGTGTGTGTGTGTGCGCTTGTGTGTGTGTATGTGCGTGTGCGTGTGTGTGCGTGTGTGTGTGCATGTGTGTGTGTGTGTGTGTGTGTGTGTGTGTGTGTGTGTGTGTGTGCGCGCGTGTGTGTGTTGTGTATGTGCGCATGTGTGTTTGTGTGTGTGTGTGTTTGTGGGCGCGCACAAGCACAGCGTTTATACGCGTGTGCATGTGCCAGGGCGTGAGTGTTGAATGAATGGCAAGGTCCTGCAGCATATCCACACCTCCATATTTTTTGGGCATGCAGGGGCCTGATTCCATTCTCTGAGAATGCCTGCAGTAACTGGAGAGGGTCCCAGATTGATTTCCTTTGCAGACTCCTTCGGCCCATTGTGATCAATACTAATTAAAATTTTATTACATTGTCAACTACATCATATTTTTCCCCTGGAGGAAGTGTGTGGCTAGATGTAGTGGCTGAATGAACCGCCCTGGTGCAGGAGATGAAGATTCAAGAGAAGCTGGAAATTGGAGGTACCTGTAACGCACATGCACACGCACCAGCACGCACAAATGAAAACACATAGGCACTGGTACCCACACATACAAGCTTCACGCACGGCACGCACACTCATCCTCGCACACTTGCTTGAACGTGCATGCTTGCGCACACTCATCGTTCAACACAATCTCGCAATACTGGGTTGCGCCTATTTGGTTCATCCCTATACCTGTATTACCTGTTATTCAGCTTTCTGGACCCTGGAAGGAGACACAGCAGTAAACGCAAACGCACCTGTTTTTTTGATGCAGATTTGCATATTTAGGGGCGGCGATTGCTGCAGCATTCGGACTCGTTTCCCTTTTGACATGCGGATGCTTTTTTAGCAGGTGACACAAGACACAAGTGATGTTTCCTCACTGCTTACCGCCAATGCTGGTCTTAGCAACGATTATAGGCCAGAAGATTAATGATTACTTTGGCACAAAGGTCGGCTGTACAGCTAGCAAGGCTCGAAACAGGCAATGTAAATGTAGGATTGGCCAGGACCGCATATAGGATTTTCTGTATACGTATGTTACTGCGTATAAACCGTATGCATACATGATTAAGGCCACACCTATCTGAATAAATGTCACATTGAGTGTCTGTGCCTGAATTTGAGGCATGCCAAGCCAAAAGCAAGCTGCTTAGCTTTCTTACACCGGCAGTTAAAACTGGCTGCAAACGTTTCCTCCTCACTCCTAGGGCTATCGCTCGTCGGAACCGCGCTCAGGTGTCTGCACGTCAGGTGAGATCACAAACTAGCCGAACCCCTCCTTGCGCCAATTGAATAACGTTTCATCAGGAATGATATGACACGAACTTAGGTACCTGCTTTTTCCTGTGCTTTGGGTAAGAAGGAAGCTTGACCAGGCCCATCGCTGCATTCATATAAAGGACTCTTTCCTTGGATTACTTGTTGCGCACTCGCACGTACGCACACAAACTCACACACACACAGACAAGCACACACACACATGCACGCACGCGCACAAACTCATACACACAGACCCACGCGCACACACAGACACACACACACATTGACACGTACACACACCAAACAGATACACATGTCCTTACCCCCCCTCCTCATACACACACACACCAAGCAGAAATATATATCTAAAGATACACACGCATGTCACAGCTGCAAACTCAGCCGCCTCTACAAACCTTCAATGGATCCGTTGGCTTTGGGAACATCCACTTAACGTCTTATGGGCCAGCGTCGCCCTCAATTGGTCAACCCTCTCGCTTAATCTTACCCAGAAGAGAGGATGTGAAGGTATGCTGCGATTAGGTGCTGACTTGTTAGTTCTTTCAACTTGTTTGCCCTGCTCCCTGCTGCTCTGCGTTGTGTTTTGGCTGCAACCAAAAAAATGTGAGAACGCCCACACAAATGCTGCGTGCGTGAAATAAGAAGACCTCACCCTTCTTTTAAATGCAAAAACAATCACCCTTCAAATCCAGCGCAATAATTTAAGAGCTAGAAAAATCTTAACATTTGTGCAAATAACTGCGTATTGATTGGCCCTCCCAATCTGTGCCAGCATGAAAGCAACGCAGCAACCTTTGAATTTGCGATTTTTAACGACACCAAGTTAGATTTACATAATTACATGGCAAACTCTTGAATTCTAGCCACGCCTCTGCCTTGCAGCTGGTGACATACGAAGCTGTTTACGTGACCCAGCCTGGGGATGAAGATGAGATTGGTAGCAGGTACGACAAAGCCCTCAAAGCTCTGGTTGATAGGTACCTTGTGTGTGTCACTAGGTGCAATGATACAGGTATACCACCTCAAATTTGTGAACGTAGGACAGAAGCACTGTGGTGAATTGTAGGGATGCGTGTTGTCACACCTATGTGATTTTCGTGTTTCGCTGTTGTGACTACATCAATCCACACAGACCGATCGGCAAAGACAAAGAATAATTTCCACTCATGATGATCAGCAAGGCTTATGCGTGCCACTGTAACAAGCAAACAATATCACCTGCAAGACAGCAAGACAGAGGAACTATTTTTGTATGTACGATGCAGGGGAAGGGACCTGGAGGGTGGGCAGTTAGACAATTGTCTCATAGGGTTGCAGGTTTGGCCCCCCACGTTCAGCACAATTCATACCCTGCAGTCACCCGCAGCAACAGGAACGGGAGGCCTCAGCACAACTCTCCCGCCCTTGACAGATTCACGCACGTGATCATAAGTTCAGTTTTAGCTTGTTGACTACCTCATGTGATCCAATATGCGCAGTTTTTTTTCCTAGTGTTTCTTTGGCGGTCACAGACAGGGTGAGTGAGATCCCTGAACTGCTATACTGAAGTTGACAAGGTGCTCATATCTTGATTAATTTGCTCAAATACAGCAAGCCGTGAGGTAGTAGGATGAAGCAATGATGATGGGCTACAAAAGGAAGCAATGTGATTCGGGCACTTTGTTTGTAAAACTGTATTTCATTTTTTGGGATTAGGGGATTGTTTTGGGAGTGCACACCTGCAAGTACTCAACAAATCGACTGATGTTGTTTTCGTAAGTACTATGACCCAGCAGCAAGCACCCTGCACCTGTGCATTTCTCCAGAGAAGGTTGAGGGAATTTGCTTGGATTGGAATTCGCACCTATGTGTTTATTTGTGCGTCCTTTCCTGTCGAGCGATGAGTGAGCTAGCGATGAGTTAGCGTGTTTTCTAGTATAGCTTTTGTACAAAATGTGCTCTGGCGGACTGTATGCATCGGATGAATGATAAGTTTGTTTGCTGATGATGATGATAAGTTTGTTTGCCTGTTGATTTGGCTTAACGCTAAAAGCGGTGACAGAAGAGCTGGCTGGCTGGCTGGTCACTTGTTTGTATTGATTCCTAGCCAACCCAATTTTCAAGACATGTACTTTGGTTTTGCCCTGAATGATAATAATTTTTTGGCACGTATACGCGCGCTTTGATTGCAGAGAGGAAGCGTTGACCAGCACAGTCAAATTTGCCCCCAACAGTACAAGCAGTAAAATTTCTAAATGGTAGAATCAGCGGAGGCAGGAAATGTTCAGAACGGAAAACAGAGGAAAGTGAAGAATCGACCGGGGATTGAGCCAAATGTCGATGAGCAGGGCGGATCCGATGCGTCTCAGAGCCCCTTCATCCGGGCGTTGGGCAGCACGGATTACATTACAAGAAGGAAGGGGATCACTGCCTTGAGCCGCTTCTTGCAGCTCCGTGCCGAAAGCCTGAACGAGAGCGACTTGCTGAAAATTTGGAAGGGCCTCTACGTGTGCTTCTGGCACAGTGACAAAACACCGGTGCAGGTAATATTGTCGGTCAAATTGTCTGAGTCTGTGCAGCCGTCAGTCAGCAGCAACATGAGAGGCGGCACTCTTTCAGTCTGCAGGCACTTGACAGACTTGCACTTGCCCAACTGAGGCTGCCCACCTCTCCCCTGCAGGCAGACCTGGCAGACCAGCTCGTGGGCATCTTTCCTTCGCTCAGCGTGCAGGTAAGTCAACTGAGCATGTTCTTGGCACAAGTACCCTGCACCTCCTCATGCCTTGCGATGCGCATGGGTGTCTGTGTTCGTGCATGTGCGGTTGCGCTTGCATTGCACGCTTGTGTGTGTGTGTGTGTGTGTGTGTGTGTGTGTGTGTGTGTGTGTGTTCGTGTGTGTGTGTGTGTGTGTGTGTGTGTGCGTGTGCGCATGCGTGTGTGTATATTTGTGTATGTGCACGCATACGTTTATGTGTATGTGCATGTGCGTATGTGTATGTGTGTGTGTGCACGTATGTATGCTGTGTGTGGGCATGTGCGCTTTGCTTGTGATGTTTCTGGGCGTCCTTGCAGGCGTGGGTGCGGGTGCGGATACAATTGGTCATGGGGGGTTTGCATGTGAGGGTCTGACGTGCACAACATGCATGTGCGCGTCCGTGTGAGCGTAATTGTTTGTGTGTTATATGAATATATGTATCGTTTGTTAATGACTGCCTTCCATCGTGATTGTTGTGTGCAAATTTCAGTGTTGGTATTGACATCCGTCTCCACAATTTTTGCACCTCAACACAGCCTGTACTGCTTTTCACATGCAACCAACTAGCCACACTCCTTCTTCTCGCTCCAGATGGCACACCTGTACTTCACCGTGTTCATGCACACCATGCGGCGAGAGTGGTTCAGCATTGACCGCTTGAGGCTTGATAAGTTCCTCATGCTGGTCCGCAAGTTCATGGGCCAGCTCTTTACCTACTTGCGCAGTCATGACTGGTAGGGTGTGTGTGTGTCAGTGCCTGTTTGTTTGTGAGTGTGTGTGTGTGTGCGTGTGTGTGTGTGCGTGTGTCTGTGTGTGCGTGTGTGTGTGTGAGCTCATCTCAGCTTCTATAATGCCAAGTATGTTACACGCCCTCCCGTACTGTAGCTTGCACGATTACCATTGCCGCACTTGTTTTTCAAACCTACCAGACACGTAGGGCACACACAAACAAGAATGCTGCGGGCAGCGCATGCGTTCTGCAGTTTGCAACATGTCACACTCAAGCAGGGTGCTTTCTCAATTTTAAGCTCACTTCTTGTGTGCCCACATGCTCCTTTCCTTCATCGCTCCCTCCGGATCTTTAGATTAGCCGTTCTTAGCTGCTGGCTTGGTCTTGCGGTATGCAAACTTCTCGTATGCCTCGCATAATCCCGTTTACAATGCTTACCTCTTCCCGTTCTATTCACTTCCACTCAGGGACGCTGGCTTGGTCTCGCAGTACGCAGACTTCTTGCGCACCCACATCCTCATGCCTGACAGCACCATACACGCTGTGGGCCTGGCCTACCACATTTGTGACGTGTTTGTGCCTGAGCTGCGCAAGGCCCTGGCGCAGCAGCCGTCCTCTCAGCAGCAACAGAAGCAGCAGGAGCAGCTGCAGCAAAAGACTGGCAGCAAGCGGGGGCGGCAACAGCAGCAGCAGCAGACAGCAACGCAGGAGAGGCTGCCAGCAGCTGTGCTGGAAATTTTGCTGGAGCCGTTTTCGTCGACGCTGGTGCAGGCATCGGAGCAGGCGATGCTGACGCGTGTGAGGTGCGTGTGTGTGAGTGTGTGTGT
>Ga0307948_1001950_pt1 | contig 14838 bp, 19 predicted proteins | sample OrgLakmetagen280_FD_201824 | JGI IMG/M metagenome (GOLD analysis project Ga0307948, IMG submission 201824) | Saline water microbial communities from Organic Lake, Antarctica - #280 | ecosystem: Environmental > Aquatic > Non-marine Saline and Alkaline > Saline | place: Antarctica: Organic Lake...
CAGCAGGTGAGGGAGGACCACGAGGGCCCGTGCGTGACCCGCAGAGCCCGCTGGCGCAGACACCCCTCGCGAGGGCCACGTGAAGAGGAGACGGCGAGGCTGGTCTCCTGATAACCATGCATACCAGCACAGGTCGCCAGACCCGACAAAAATTGAGAGAGCCACTGCAACGAGCACAGCGGCTCTATTTTTTTTATTTACTCTGATGTGCACAATTGAATAGCAAAGAACTCCTTAGTTCAAGGGGCTGCCTGTTGCAGACAACCACACAGCATGTCATCTCTGCCAGAATTCGGCAAATTTCTTTCCCCATTTTAACCAATTATGCCAATTATTACCTTCTAGTTGTGATATCATAAATCAGGCTAATTCCTTGGCGGTCACGCCCAAATAGTAGTAGTGACGATTGTATGACATGTTACGCCCAATCAGTGGCAACGACAAGCATTCATTTGGTTTTTCATTTTAGGTTGATTTATATGGTCTATTTCATAAAAGCTGATGAAGCCATATTATCAAGGTAGCATTTATGGTTAAATATTGCGGTTTTTAGTTAGCTCAGTGTCGTTGCTCAGCTAGATGGTCGAATAAGCTTCCCAGCCCTGGGGAGGGGAGGCGTGGCAGCCGACTTGTGTGTATGTGTGGTGCACTTTATGTCAGTGGTGAAGCAAAGGTGGAATAGAGAAGCAGCCTGACGTGCAATTCCAGAGGGGAACGACTGTCCCCCCAAATGGGGGTGTTTCTCAAATGTTCCCAGAGTATGCGGGCTATCGTTTGCTACAGTCAAACTTGGCTCCCAATGGAAGCCCATGCCATAACAGCAGCAGGGCAGTTGAGATCCATTGAAGCAAACATGGGCCCTTACACCTAATTGGCCGTGGCGTGAAACTTACTTTTCAGGCACCCGTGTGATGGATCTGACCAACCGCTGCATCAAATCTTGTCATTTAAATTGCATTTGACTTTATTCTATAAATAAATATCATTGCAACCAATCTAGGGGAAAAGATCAAGTGGTTGATGAGGTACAAAATTCCAGCCATTTCCCTTGGAGAAAATCAGCCAATAAGGTGCCAACAAGGTCATTCTTTGACCTCCTTGTATTTTATTTTTAGACATGCAGGATGGTCGCATGGTATAAGAAAGTCATGAAGTTTTGGGAATTAATAATGGTCCCAGGGCGGAGCTGTGGGCCCATATGAGGTGATCTGAGGCCAGAATTGTGATCTGGGGTCATCCGATGTTCACCATTTTTTGATTAACGTGACCTTTCTTGACAATATTTAGGTTGACATGGTTGAAAGTGGGAAAGAAAATCAGGAAGGAATATTCCTGCAATTTGGCCAGTCAACCCCCTCTGGTGCAATTCCCCGTCTTTGCTTTAGAGAATGAATAGACTCAACCCTGGCTTAATCATTTCTTCAATACACCCAATAGGGGAGTGATGTGCTGAGTCTTTGTTATGACAGTAATTTGACGTGACAAGGCATTGGTTATACCAAGGTCAATGGGGCATCTTGCTCAAGCCAGAATTGTTATCTCTAATATCATATTAGTAATATGTATTGTATACCAAAGGCAGTTGAGTAAAAGCCCTCATAAGCAACCACACTGAAGGTTCCTATTTGCTGGTAGCGACGAGTATAGCGACGATTACAGCGATGAAGACTATCAAAAGAAGAAGACTCAGAATCCCCCCTAGGCATGCTAAGCTTTGTTTTTGTTTACTGTTCCAACCAGCTGAACCCACCAAGGGCTTGCTGGCCTTTCTCCTGCCAAGCCGGCTCGCTGGGCTGCATTGCCTACCATCCAACCAGGAAGGGGGTTGCAGCCAGAGCCAGACTGCTTTTGGTAGTGTTTCTGTCTCGCCTTCAAGGTTTTAACTAATGTTGCACAGGCATGATGACATTGTTAGACAGAGATTGCACCGAGTATTATGAATGACTGAGCACAATTCTTGCATTTTGACTGTCATAAACCGTACAAGTCTACGCACATTGGAAATGGCTTACTTGTTTCATGCAATCCAATTGCTAAGGTAGAGATCACTGAGGTGCGTTGCGGGCTTTACTCAGGTGCTCCTCTTAAGCATGTGTCGAGGCCAAATTTGTGAGCTGCGCAACTTCTAAATCCAATTGCTCACAACATTCATTGCTGTTCAATTGAGCAAGACAACAAGTTGTGCTAGCCTGTCTGTGGTTCAACATGCGCGTAGGTGTCTTCAATCTGTTGCACTGTGGCTTCTTTTATGCAACATATGTGCAGAACTGAATGAATAGCAAGACCTTAAAAAAAAGAAAAAGTAAAAATACGCAGGCAATGAAACCACTCCTTACATTAATTAAGGAAAAGGAGCCACTTTGGTACCAGATACCGTGAAACTCCTCCACCAACAGAAAAAGATAAAAATCAGTGGCAATCAGGAGGGTTGCAGGCTTGACCTGAGACCGGCTCCTGATGAGAGTTGATAATAGTGCTGGAAAAGGTACGTCTGGTATAGACAAGTTTGGCAGCATATTTGACAGAATGAACATAAAGCTTGGAAGCAAGATTCTTAACTCTTTGAGAATCAAGACCCAGCGTGTGATTGTTGTAGATGGTGCCACCCATTCACAAAAGGATGGTGTGGAGGGTAATGGAGGCTTCTTGAAGGATGGAGCAGAGGCCTTTATGCTGGTATTCCTGCGCAGTGCTCAGCTGGTTATGCGGTCTAGTCTCCTCACAGTACTTGATCTCGATGAGGTGAATGTCACGTTGGAGAATGCTGAGATTTTTGGGTTGGTGCTGTCTGGAGGTGGATCTGTTGGTGGCAGCTGGCGGTGCTGTAGAAGTTTTGAATGCATTTGCAACAATTGCAAAGCCTGTGGTGCTACGGCTTCTGGATATTTGCAGTTGATTTGCGGATTGAATCAACCATGTTCTTGGATCAAACAAAATTGCAGTTGATCCCTGCTTGCGTCAATCGTCAACTTAAAGTTAATCAAAACTTACTTCCAAAATGAATCAACTGCGTGGTTGAGAATATTGAAAACATTTTAAAATCTACTCTTAACTGTTTCAACCCTATTGAACAAACAGTCCTGACTTTTGCAATAGCATTCTGGCTTATCCTACTGGCAAATTTTCGGCTTTCCTTGCTGCATTATCTTGTTGTGTTTTAACCTTATGGCTGTACATACAAGCATCTTCTTACCGTGCTATTTTAACTGGGTATTTCACTGCCTTGCTGTGTAATTCAGGCCTGAAAAGAAAAAACTATGCAGGCAGTGAAAAGCCACTCCCCACATTGATTAAGGAGAAAGAGCCATAGGCCTGAACACAAACTATCTAAGAACCAAGTTTTGCTTTGCTTCATGTGGTTTTGACTGCCCCACGGGGTGCGTTCAGGCAAATTACCAGTTGATTCCAAACTTTCAGTTCACGTATTGTATTATGCATAAGTTGCATGAATGAAGAAAAAAGTGCTTTGGCAAAGGTTTTGGCTGGATTTGTGCACTAAACAGGTGGTCAGTGCAAGAGCGTGCGCATATCAGTTTCAGCCCTATAGCTCAAGTATTACATTACTTGGCACGAGAACTGTGTAGGCAATAGCTTGCTTTAATTCTGAGCAGATTGGCACCCTTTTTAATAGTGAGGGGGCTTAGGAAGGAGGGTTTGGGGGGGAAGGCATTTTGGGCTGGAGGCCCAAAATTCACACGTGACTGTCAGTGTCAGGAAATAATTTTTTGACGTCTCCTGCCTGCACAAAGACTTTTTTGTTAAATCCGCTTTGCTTCTTGTGGTTTTGAAGAGAGATTGTAGTGCTGCTGCTCTGTACCCAATCTTTTTGGTCCTCAACTGCAGAAAAAACGAGGACACTGCAAACGCTCCACTGCAGATACTGCAAACGCTGTCACAGGCACAATTGGTTCCTTTGTGACGCACATTTTGTATGCTGATGATTTGACTCTGATGGCTAACGATCCTGATGCGATGCAGATCATGCTCAACCGTTTGCACTGGTATGCTCAGGAAAAGCCCAAAATTATCAACACTGCAAAGCCTGAGGTGGTTCATTTCAATTCATCTGGTTCAAATGTGCCTGTGTTCAAAGTTGGGAGAGTGCCGCTTGCACACAAAGATTCCTTTAAGTACCTGGGTATGATGTTTTTACAGGCGCATGAGCATGATTAAGTCCTTTAAGCACGCAGATGGTCCTTTCACAGCATCTGCCTTTTGGGTTCGTCAGTTTGTACGTGAGAACTCTCTAGTGAGTAGGCCGTATGTGTCTCTGTGGCTTGGGAAGATGTATGTGCTCCCAGCATGTATGTATGCTGGCCAGGTGTGGGGTACTGAGTTTATTAAAGAGGATAATTTTTTCACGAGTGATTTGCAAGTGCAACACATGAGTTTTTTGAAGGGCACGCTGGGTGTTGTTAAGCATACCACCACAAATCGGGCTGTCTTGAGGGAGTGTGGACACGAGCCACTGCAGTTTTATTGGTTCAGGTCTGTTGTTAAAATGTAGAACAGCATGCTCAAGTCAAACCGTGAGATGTTAAGCAGGGTGCTGAAAGTGGATCTGAGCATACATTCACGTGACCCCTCCTGCTGGCGCTGGACTGCTCAGGTCTTAGATGCTTTTCAAGGGTTGTGGCATCGTGATTCATTTGTGCAAGCAGTGCGGCAGGGTACTTCCATTTCTATTCAAGAGTTCACTGAGGCACAGATTGCAGACGGTGTGGAGAGATGTTGAGGAATTTAACCCACAGGACACAAACAGCAAGTTGGCATCATAGTAATCTCTTTTTGCAGTGTCATTTGATCTCAATGTGCGTGCCCCTGTTCGTTTGCTTTGACATTTGCATTTAGATCTGTCTCAACATGTCTTCAAGTTGCGAAATGCCAGACGTTTTAGGCTCAGGGCGCAAACCCTCAAGGCAAAACTTTCTTATATGTTACCGTTGTGTGCTTGTGAGCAGCTTCAAGATGAAGCGCATGCCCTTTGATGTGTAGAAAAAAGAAGAAGGAAAAACCAGCCACGCAGGCAGTGAAAGCCACTCCCCACATTAAATAAAAAAAGGAGCCACTTTGGTACCGAGTACTGTAAAGCTCCTCCACTGCGAAAAGGAAAGGAAAATTCAATGTAGAAACGCAGACGTTTGTGCTTTAAGGAGCTAGTTTGCTTACCTATTCAGTCAGTCTTCAGATGACAATTCAATAGAGCAACAAGCTGATCAGCGCCCAATGGTTAATGATTTCGTCTTGCAACTCGACAACAAACTCTTTCTTTTGTGTCTTCATTGTTGACTGGCGAGGACCAGTCCCAGGCCGATCAGCCGAACAGTCTGGCTGAAGGTCCCCAATGCAATCTAACCTAATCTGATCCAAACGCTCCAGTGGATAAATAACGAGGACACCACGAACGCTCCACTGCAGATGTAACAAGGACACTTTGAACGATCCACTGCAGAATAAATGAGGACACTGTGAACGCTGGCTGGACCTGAAGCAGTCTTCCGAGGCATCCAACAATTTCTTTGATTAACAATGTTCATTTGCCAAGGTTGGCCAAAAGCATACTTGTATGCGTTTCTATGGTGTATATACGGTCTTTTTAGCAGGGAAATCGAAATGGAATTCCATACATACGTTCATATACGGTGTTTTCACACGGTCAGCCAACCCTAATATTTGTCTCAAGCTGTTGCTCCACGCTCTATGTCAAAGCTGTTCCTATTGTACAGATGCCGGCCGTCACTTCCTAATGATGATCGTGCTACGCCACAAGTCCAGGTCGCATCCCTTCAATTATTACTACCTGCATCGAGAAAACATTATAAAATGGAGTTTAAAGACAAGAATCACTGAAAGTGTTAAGGGAGAACAAGAGCAAAGAGACGGGACAACCTTGCTGTAGGTGCGCCGCCCCTATCAATGTCGCAATCATGAATTGGTAGGTATCTTTACAAACATCCTAATCCAGAAAAGGACAATCCCTGAAACAAGAGTTATTAGCTTTGGAGTATGAGCAATAGCTTTGGAGTATGAGCAATTGCTTTGGAGTATGAGCACTTGCTTTGGAGTATGAGCACTTGCTTTGGAGTATGAGCATTTGCTTTGGAGTATGAGCAATTGCTTTGGAGTATGAGCAATTGCTCTGGAGTATGAGCAATCACACTCTTTTGGTGTGGACTTTCAGCACATTGAGTTTTGTGTTCAGTCCCTCTCTGGCAGAAACTCAGGAAAGTAAACGCTAGCTGATGCGTAGGACATCTTTAGCAGAAACTCTGGAAAGTGATTGCTAGCTGATGCATAGGGCCTCTTTGGCAGAAACTCAGGAAAGTGACCGCTACCTGATGCTTAGGGTGGTGGGTAAATTGGGGGCGAAACCGTTGCAGCTGCAGCTGCCCTCCACGCCTTCTGCTGTTGGTCAGTGTACCTGTGTGCGTGATGAAACACACACACACTTCATTGCCGAGCTGTAGGCTTGAAAAAGAAGTGGATCAATTAAGCCATACCGCAGGTCAGTGTGGGACTGACAGAGCAGTGCGGCAGCGGGTTACAATGACCTCTGCAACAACACAGATTATTGTTGTCGGATTGGTGATTGAAACTAACGAGCCATGGGAGCAACGACTCGTGCGGTTAGTGCTAAGCTGCTGATCAGCGTGAGTTTGTAGGATAAAATAGACATGGCTGGTCGAAATTGTATAAATTCTTGGCAGAGTGTTCAATCATCCAGTCATTTACAACATCTGTGTAACCTGACCGATCGTACAGATGATGTTACGCTGTGGCTGTGGCTGTTGCAGACACACACAGGATCAAGTTGGCCTATCAGGGGGAAGGACGTGCACCTGAGCTTGCTACTCTTCAGATGCTTAGCTCCATCAAAGAGTCACGACACCATCATGTTGTCCATTGGTCGATGAAGGAATAACACCTTGGATGCTTTCTGTTTGTAATATTGTTATGGGTGCATGCATGCATCCATCCATACTTACAGCTGTTACTTCTTCATGGGTAGGACGGCCTATCCTTGGAAAAGCAGGCTGAATCAAATAGCTAGCACTCTTTAACTCCATTGCACCTCGTGCTCTCACTCACTGTGGGTGTGGGTGGTGGTCGTGTGCGTTCGCGTGGTGGGGCTGCTTGCATGGCAGCGGCCAGTCTGTTTGCTGCTGTGTGTGCTGGGAGTCTGCAGGCAATCTACTGGGCGGCTGCTCAGGTGTCTCACAATAAAGTGCCTCTTCTGCGCAAGAGGGCCTGTCTTTGCGGCTCAATCCCAAATTTGCGGTGGAGCTGCTGCTTCGTGGCGCAGGTGCGGAGGCGGGCGAGCAAGTGCGAGAGGTGGTGGTGTGCTGCGACAGGAGCTCCTGTGCGCGTGCGCTGAACGACCTACTCACTCCTGCTGCAGCCCCTGCAGTAGGGAGAATATGGGGCCCTGTGGTGCATCCCTCCGGGTCTTGCCTACTGGGTTCAGGAAGGTTGCTGCTGCCCTTGTCTACGCTATGACCCGTCGCTGCTGCCTGTCCGCTGGGTGGTGGACCCTGGTGTACGCTTGCGGTGCCTTGGCTGTTGGTCCAATCAGTCATCACCAATCGGTCCCTGCTGCCATTCTGCCGCTGCCGTTGCTGCTGCTGCTGCTGCTGCCGCTGCTGCTGCTGCTGCTGCTGCTGTTGCTTTTGGTGATGCTGCTCCTGGTGCTGCTCATGAGCAAAACGTTGACGGTTTTTTGCCTTGAGGGACTCAGAGTGCAACGGCGTGCGTGCAGGGGGCTGTGTGCGAGCAGGCAGCTCAGGGTATGCAGTGGTGGTGGGCTGAGAGTGTGATGGTGCACGCACAGGGAGCTGTGTGTGAGCAGACTGAGGGTTTGCCGTGGAAGGCTGGGAATGGGATGGTGCGTGCTCAGTAGGCTGTGTGTAAGCAGTCGGTTGGGGTTGTGCTGGGATAGCAGGCTGGGAGTGCAACGGTGTGCGTGCAGGGGGCTGTGTGTGAGCAGGCCCTTCATAAGGCTGGGTAAATGGAGGGCGCTGCTGTGGGGATGGTGTGGGTGAGAGGACACCTGTCGGCGCATGCTGGAATGATGGGCTTGCAGCAGTAGCATTAGATTCCCTCTGTGACGCTGCTCTGTCTGCAGCTTCTGACCATGCATTGACCTCTGGCTGGGTGCTGCTAGGGTGAGCGTGGGGGTGAGCGTGCACCCCCCCTGCCGACGGGGTCAATGCAGGGGACGCCCCTGCTGTTTTTTTTGCTGGAGGCGTGGCTTGTGGGGTGGCTGCATGCCCTGGGCAGAGAGGGCACGTGAGTGATGTCGGGCTAGAGTGCAAAAGACAAATGTGTGTTGAGTGTCGAGTGTGTAATTTTGAGGTGGCTGCATGCCCCGGGCAGAGAGGGCATGTGAGTGATGTCAAGCTAGAGTGCAAAGAACAAATGTGTGTTGAGTGTCGAGTGTGTAATTATGAGGTGGCTGCATGCCCCGGGCAGAGAGGGCACGTGAGTAATGTTGAGCTAGAGTGCAAAAGACAAATGTGTTTTGAGTGTCGAGTGTGTAATCTTGAGGTGGCTGCATGCCCTGGGCAGAGAGGGCACGTGAGTAATGTCGAGCTAGAGTGCAAAAGACAAATGTGTGTTGATGTTGAGTGTGTAATTTTGGGGTGGCTGCAGGAATGACGTCAGATTAGAATACCAGGCAAATGTGTTAAGGGTACGGTTGCGAGGTGGTCGTATGTCCTGGGCAGAGAAGGAACAACGGAGGATGTCATATGGCGAGTACCATGGCATCACAGCACAAGAAGGATGAAGGACACACAGGTGCCTCCATGTCAGTAGAGGTGACTCCCTGTTTTAGATCAAAGCCTACGGAACTGTTATGACGTTTCAGTCTTTTAAACCCACAGGTGCCGCCATGTCAGCAGAGGTGACTCCCTCTTTTAAATCACAGCCTAAATAAGTTTTATGGGGTGTCTGGCCTTTTGAAACCACAGATGCCGCCATTCCTGCAGTGTTCTTGATTCGTAAGCAGACACATTTTCTGAAAGTAGAGGGGCAAATGCAGAGCTAGTACAAGCTAGTGGCCTGCATTCCTGCGTTGCTCTTGAGTCAAAGCGGAAACGTTTATAGATTGTAGAGGGGCAAATGCAGATCCAGTACAATCTAGCGGCCTGCAAGCAGTAAGATCCCCACTTTGCAGAGCCTGGCCCTTACTTACGTCATCACCCATGCCTCAAGCATAGGGTCGGCCAGAACCGTATATACACACCGTACATGACCGTATAACTGGCCTACTCAAACAAAACGCATACGCAGGCTATTCAATTTAATTGCCTCTGTGGTCCTCAGTATCAGATCCACTTCTATCACCAACAACCCTGCCAGTCAAAACCGTCGCTGGGTGGGTCACTGACGTACGATTATAGCTAATAACTTATTACCTAGTAATAAGTCTTGGCCTATGCTTCCACACTGATATGCACGATGTATCATGGACCACAAGCCCCCCGATTGCGCACGCAAGCCGTCCTACATTCTGTCGCCATGCAGCAAACACGTGAACACGCTGTCACCACGCAGCAAACACGTGAACACACTGTCACCACACAGCAAACACGTGAACACACTGTCACCACAAAACAAACACGCCATAGCCTCCTACAAAGCCTGTGCAAGATAGCGTAACAGCATCTCTGCGCTCTACTATCAGCTAGAATTTCTACCACTGGCGTAGTCACTAGCATCTCTGCGCTTTACTATCAGCTGAAAATACTACTACTGACATAGTTGATAGCGTCTCCGCGCTCTACTATTGGCTAGAATTACTACTACTGATGTAGTTAATAGCATCTCCGCGCTCTACTATCAGCTAGATTACTACCGCTGACGTAGTTCATAGCATCTCCGCGCCCAACTATCAGCTAGAATTACTACCGCTGATGTAGTTCATAGCATCTCCGCGCTCTACTATCAGCTAGAATTACTACAACTAATGCCTAGGACCCATACAAACATTTCAAAGCTCTAAACATTCCAAAGCTCTCCCACGAGGGTATGGTGCCTTCCTGCAAATTAAATCACCCCCCCCCCCCTCACCCGCTGACTGCGAGCTGCTGTATGCATTCCTGATGTGCGTGTCAGCAGCAGCCATGGCTGCCGCCAGTGATGCGGAAGGCTGGCTGAAGTCTTCCTGCACGTGGAGTGGTGTTGTGCCAGAAGTAGGATCAGACGTTGTGCCAGAAGCAGGATCAGACGTTGTGCCAGATATTGGATCAGACGTGCGTGGAGTGGTGTTGTGCCAGAAGTAGGATCAGACGTTGTGCCAGAAGTAGGATCAGACGTTGTGCCGGAAACAGGATCAGACGTTGTGCCAGAAGTAGGATCAGACGTGCGTGGAGTGGTATTGTGCCAGAAGTAGGATCAGACGTTGTGCCAGAAGTAGGATCAGACGTTGTGCCAGAAGTAGGATCAGACGTTGTGCCAGAAGTAGGATCAGACGTTGTGCCGGAAGTAGGATCAGACGTTGTGCCAGAAGTAGGATCAGGCGTTGTGCCAGAAGTAGGATCAGACATGCAAGTGAATGGGTGGGTGATGTTGTGCCATAAGGAGAGCGTAGGATCAGGCGTTGTGCCAGAAGTAGGATCAGACATGCAAGTGAATGGGTGGGTGATGTTGTGCCATAAGGAGAGCGTGCTTAGCTAGTTTGATGCAGAGTTAGTTTGAGTAGATGCAGTACAATGCGGAGCTGTACCTGGTGCTTTCCTGTGGGTCATTTCAAACATGCGTGCACCAGGTGTACGTATGGCGGCTACAGCAGGATTTCTCTTATGAACAGTCACATATGAATAGGATTGGCCAAACCATGTATATACGGTGTATACATGGTGTTTTGGGGCAAGGAAATTACAGATATACGGTCATATATGGCGTTTATATACAGGTTTGGCCAACGATTTGAATTGCAGACATTGTGTAAATTGTTTTGAATTTGACAACCCTCATCATACTGCAAATTGCAAGTCGCAAGCAGTCATAGAGCATAGCGAAATTGTAGGAATAAATACATGGGCAGCAAGGTGGTAAATGAGTGGAATACATATGTGTGCAGTGGAATCTTTAGTCTGTTACAAAGGATCAATTGTAACCGATGCGGTGCAAGCCAAACATAACGCCTTATTTGAAATAAGGGACAGTAAGAAGAAATATCGTGCTGAGTCAAATAATTTCACACACACACACACACAATCAAACTTACACAACACACCTCGACATCACTACTATCATGGCTACTGTAACCCAGGCTTGCAGCTGCTGCCGCTGCTGCTGCTGCTGCCTGCCGCAGCGACGGTCCCTCTGCATCAAACAAGAGTAACTTCGACATAGTGAATTATGCGTGCACTGAAGCTCTCTGCATGAAGCAGGAGTAATTCTGACAGACAATTAAGTTATGCTTTGCATTTAGGCAGGTATGAGCGGCATTGAGGCAAGTTGAGCAGCACTGCAGCAGTTCTGATTACAATTGAGGCAAAGTTATGAATATCATTCATAGGCAGCTGTGCGTGGCATTGATGCAGGTTGACGTTGCTGTGAGGCGTGACCAGACATGCATGTCAAGTTGGAATGCTCCTGGCGTTGGGAAAATGTAGAACAGCACAGAACAGCACAGAACACGCAGCGTCACAGGTTTCTTGTGCATGCGTTCTGATCATGAAGGCACGCAATGGATCATGGATCATGGATCATGGATCATGGATTATGGATCATGGATCATGGATCATGGATCATGGATCATGGATCATGGATCATGGATCATGGATCATGGATCATGGATCATGGATCATGGATAATGGATCATGGATCATGGACCATGGATCATGGATCATGAATCATGGATCATGGATCACGGACCATGGATCATGCAGGCACGCAATGGACAACGGAAGGGTGCGGCTGGCGAATAGGTACTTGCCATATATTTCCCCGTATTACCGATCACCAGTGACCACCATCAATTTAAGTCTATTTCAATACCTTTTGGGGGGTCTTTTGCTGCCACAATCCATCAAACTCTCCTTGATCCAAGCCTTTTGGTGCTGTTCTACTATTTCTGCTCTGGCAGGACTCTGGCCAGTGCGTTGGCTTGGAGGCGCTTTTTAATGGTCCCACACGCCTCAATCTAGTGTAAACCTCTTCCCTGATCTGTGAAAGAGGAATTCTCCTGTAAATGGGACCAAACCGGCTCCTTTTTCTTAAAACAATGTGGGATGTGACTTTCTCTGTGTACTCTTCTCATTTCCTCTGATTTATTCCTTAATTGTCCATGCAACTTCACCCTCCATCAGTAAATAAGCACACCTGTGACAAGATCCTCGTAACTCATCCCTCTTTATTGCAAACATTGCAGACCACAAATCACCATCAGCAGCAACCAACCATCAGCAGCAAAAGCACACCTGTGACATGATCCCCATTACTCACCCCTCTTCATTACAACCGTTTACTGCAAAACCATCAGCAGCAAAAGCACACCTGTGACATGATCCCGATAACTCACCCCTCTCATTGCAACCGTTTATTGCAAAACCAACAGCAGCAAAAGCACTCTTGACGTGGTACCTGATTTTGATCTCGACCTTGATCCCTCCGTCACATTGGCGGCTGGGTATGCAGGGTGGTAGCCGACGACACCATCCACATTGAACAGGCGAGGCAGTAGGGCCGCCTCTTGGTTGTCTGAAGAGGTCTTGTAAGCCTGAACGGAAGGGGGGGTATTTGTAAGGATTAACAACATCATTTACATTGAACAGGCGAGGCAGCAGGGCTGCCTCTTGGTTGTCTGAAGAGTTCTTGTAAGCCTGAATGGAAGGGAGACTATTCGTCAGGAGAAAGGTTTCAAGTGATTTTCTCGGTTGTCTGGCGGGAGATGCTAAGCGGGACTGAAAGGTGATCAAAAAGTGAAAGTGTGAATTCTCGCCAAAAAGGATCAACGGACATACAAGAGAGGCTCTTAGTTAGAAGGGTTGGCCAAAACCATACATTTGTAGGTATATACGGTGTGCATACGGTATTTTTAGCAGGGAAATCACCATAGATACGGTCATATACGGTTCTAGCCAACCCTATTATTTAGTGCTCCCACTAGCTTCAGGCCCACAATCAGTGCTCACGATAAGTGCTCACACTAGCTTCAAGCCCACAATTAGTAATCCCACTAGCCTCAGGCCCACAATTAGCGCTCACACTAGCTTAAGGCCCACAACTAAAAAGAAAGCAGGTGCCGGTCCTGGAAAGGCGTGCCTTTGAATGTACGCAAGAGCTAGCTCAGCAAGGCTTTATCATGACTTACGGCTTACGGATGGTCTGGTTGGTTCATGCCGTCTTTTAGTTTGTGCCGTCATGTAAATTATCATCAGGAGATGGCACGCAAGACGAAATGATTATATACACAACTTGACGATGGTCTGATTGGTTTATACAGCCAATCAATTCATTGCCAGCAGGGGCTGGCATACACGATACCAGGAACTCATTAACTTGCAGATGTAATGTTCGGAAGTTACAATTAGTTTTACAGCTTTACAGAGGGAGATTGATATGACAAGCCATGCAGATATGACAAGCCATACAGATATGACAAGCCATGCAGATATGACAAGCCATACAGATATGACAAGCCATAAAGATATGACAAGCCATACATATATGACAAGCCATACAGATATGACAAGCCATACAGATATGACAAGCCATAAAGATATGACAAGCCATACAGATATGACAGCCATAAAGATATGACAAGCCATACAGATATGACAAGCCATACAGATATGACAAGCCATACAGATATGACAAGCCATAAAGATATGACAAGCCATACAGATATGACAAGCCATACAAATATGACAAGCCATAAAGATATGACAGCCATGCAGATATGACAAGCCATACAGATATGACAAGCCATAAAGGTATGACAAGCCAACATAACTTTACAGAGGGGGATTGATACACTGAGCCATAAAGATATCACAAGCCAGCATAGCTTTACAGAGGGGGATTGATACACTGAGCCATAAAGATACGACAAGCCAGCATAGCTTTACAGAGGGGTTGATACAATGAGCCATAAACGCCAGTTGGTGGGGTTTGCAGGCCATCCACCAAAACCATAACGTGCCAGTCATCTGAAGGCTAAATACAGAGGGGCTGGTCGAGAAAAACATAAAAAAAATATAATACAGGGCTGGTCAAGGGATATGGTTATGGCTCAAGGGAGGTGCTGACAGCACATGAGCTTTGGTAAAACCTGCCATTCCGATCTCCTGGGCTAAGCTTTTCCATTGTGCTACAGCGCCTTGTTCAGGAGTATGAGGCGAATACGGTAATAGTAATACTCTAGCAGTTCCGCTCAGAAACACAGCTCATAGCCTGGACTGAGTGGGAAAGCTGTAAGCAGTCGCACAGAATGACTGACAGGGTATATGGCTATTAGTACAGGCTATGAGCACAGAATGACTGACAGGATATATGGCTATTAGTACAGGCTATATATATATGGCTATTAGCCCAGGCTATGAGCACAGAATGACTGACAGGATATATGATATATGGCTATTATCGTCTTGCGCTTTTAGTATTGCGAGGCCTACTTTTTGCGAGGTGCCGAAATAATTAGAATAATTAATTTGCGAGCATTAAGCTTTTGCGAGGCCCCTGAAAAGTTAAGGAAATTTGCGAACTTTGCGAATTTGGGGATTTCTTGTGCTCTCCTCTCTGTGTCTATTCAGTGTTGGTTTTTATCAAAGTCTGAGACGAGTTTTATGGCTCCTAACTTCAGCCTGAGGAGTTACTCTTGCATTGCCT
>Ga0307948_1001951_pt1 | contig 14836 bp, 13 predicted proteins | sample OrgLakmetagen280_FD_201824 | JGI IMG/M metagenome (GOLD analysis project Ga0307948, IMG submission 201824) | Saline water microbial communities from Organic Lake, Antarctica - #280 | ecosystem: Environmental > Aquatic > Non-marine Saline and Alkaline > Saline | place: Antarctica: Organic Lake...
GTTGTTGAACAGAAAGTTTTGTACTCATAGCAGACCCCTTTGCCCATCAACCGAGTTAAAGCTCACAAAGTAAGCCGCACACACCTAGACACGCACATACATACACATATACACACGCACGCGCGCACACTCACAAATCAAACAGAGGCACACACAAGCACACACGCATGCACATGACAATGTACGCATAAACACACACACACACACACACTCACACACACACACACACACACACACACACACGCACAACAATTGCAAATGGCAGGAAAAGGCACCCGCCCCCTGCTGCCTTGGGTGAATGGCAGACTATGACAGTTCTGCTCGGTGGCGCGAGCGTGGGGAATTACGCCGCCGCTCGTACAAAATTAGGTGCTGCTCTTTCAGCTCCAATCATTTCAATGGTAACTTGGTGACGACAGCAGCTGAACTACTAATTGGACAGCTCATTTTGGATTGGAACTGATCACATCCTGCTGACACTCCGCAGGCATGTGGCTTTTGTTGCACAAAGCTAGGTATCCTCCCGACGGACTGCGTTGAGTTTGATTTCGTCTGGAAGGCAAGTGCAATGCAATCATCTCTAAGGTACACACACACACACACACTCAAATACACACACGCACATACACACGCACATACACACGCACACACACACAAACACGCACACACACGCACACGCACCACACATACACACACACACACACACACACACACACACGCACACACACACACGCACCACACACGCACAAAGCACACACACATACCTTTTAACACAAATTCAATGCAGATCCTGATGACGATGGCTGCAGCTTTGTATTTGTTAGAATCTGATTTTAAAAATGCAGGCGGCAGAGAGGGTGGTGTGCTGCTCGCGTCGTTTTTTTGGGGGGCATTCGGAATGCTGATTGGGGCGTGCTTGGCATATTTCCTGCTCCAAGTGAGTGCAAAAACCAAAGCACGCATTGTTATGCCATACGTTGATTGATCTGAAATGATGCATGCGCATTGTGACAAAGCACCTTGGAAACGTGGAGCCAACGTGCTCTCAGCATTTATCACCAAACTGCACCTTCAACAGTTTTGGGTCCACCTGTTTGTCAGTATTTATTTTCTGTCTTTCATCACGTCTGCTAGGTGTCCTGCCGCAACCAATCATCCGCAGCACATTAAACAATTTAGGAATGATCTGAGCTTGCGTTTTGATTATCTGTCCGCATTTAGCCTGCCAGATGATCTGCCGCAAGCAATCTCTGCAGCACCTTAAATCCTCCGCACAGGCACATTTGGGCCATGAGGGCAAGCAGCTTGCGTGCTGCTTATGTGCCTCTTACATCGGAGGATCCACAAACTTTGCCGCGGTTAGCAAGGTACGGTGCTGTTGTGGAATGTTTACATGCATAACAGGGGTATTTATTACATGCGCTTTATTTTCTTTTTTATCTTTCATTTTTCATAAAGTCTGGGAATTCCGAAAATTGATTTCTGGTATAGAAACATGCAGGAATGTGTAGTGGCCAGAAGTCCCCCTCAAATCAATCCCCCCCGCTGCCTGATGTGAGCTGGGATTGAGCATTTATAAACAATCTGATAGCTGCTCATTTACCGAGAGGATGGTAAAATCAAGCGAGTGCCAGGAGCTTGTAAGTATCATAACTTTTTGACGTCACGTATTAAATGAAATATGAATTACACATTTGGAACCCTGATGTCGAGAGCTGTAGATTGGTATATAGATGAGTTGATTCTGAGGGGGCCAAAAGGGGGGGGGTCGGGATATTTTGGAAGGTCTCCAGAATTATACTGGGCCACTTCCACAAATTATTTAATAATTTTGGATTCCTCAGCTCAAGCCCAGTCGATTGGCACCCTTGTTGGGTGATTTTATTAAAGGAGGGGGTCTGGGGGTCATAGAAATGCATGGAATGCCCCCAACTAGGCAGCGGGGGAGTCCTTTCTTGTAGTTTACGCATTGCATTATGCATAAGTTGCATGATAAAAGTAAAAAAGTGCTTTGGCAAAGGTTATGGCTGGATTTGTGCACTAAACAGGTGGTCAGTGCAAGAGCGTGCGCATATCAGTTTTTGCCCTATAACTCTTCAGGTAATAATTTGTTTGGCGAGAAAACTGTGCAGGCAGATGGATGCTTGCATTCTGAGCAGATTGACACCCTTTTTATAAGTGTGGGGGGTCAGGAAGGGGGGTTTGGGGAGGGGGGGGGTGTCATTTTGGGCCAGAGGCCCAAAATTGACACGTGACTGTCAGGGAATTGTATTTTAGACTCCTGCGGGTGCCTTCAATTTTGAGAGCCGTGCTTGTGAATAGCAGAGTATTTGTGTGCTCTTTTAGTTAATCTTTTGCATGCAGAAAGCGTGCAAATTAGGACATTATGAATCCCTATTTTGCGTACCTTGAATTAGTATGTCAAAATAGTTTAGCTGTCTCACTGCTGTCCTTTCAGTACACATCAATCCTGAAGGTTGAGGTGGTTAGCTGCCTTTTGATGTAAATATTCACTCAATTAAGACCCATTGTGTTCTGGTAGTGTGATGCTCAAATACGCAGGGCTGCGGAATGAACTAAGTAAAAGAAAAATGGCCTTTGTCGTATTAATTTTTCTCCTCTTTCATAAATTTGAGGTTCATTTTCTCGTGGACAGTTGATTGATAACACTTCTCTTGCACTTGAGCACATCGTCACAAAACGAATTGGCTGCCTTGGCTTGCACCTTTTTCCACCAGAAGTAGAGAGCTCACTACATTGCAGTGTCAGGCAGGTTGCATGATAGGCTGGAAGTTGCTGACCCTCCTAACACTAATGTGTACGACGTACAATGATATTGCAAAACACGAAACTTATCACACCGCTTGAACGCTTCTTTTCAAACACATTTTGGGACTCTCAGCTGCCCAGATTTCTTCTGATCTGCTCAAGGCATTTAAATGCGCACACACAGATCCACACTTACACAAATGCAGAACCTGAGGCTCCCGGCTGCCAGTTTTCCTCTCATCTGCTTAGCACTCAGAAATTACACACACACGTGCACACACACATGCACTCGCACACAAATGCAGATTGTAGGGCTCTCGGCTGCCAGCATCCCTTCTGCCATGGCTGTGGATAACCTTGCAATGGCGGCCTGCTTGTGCCTTCTCATGGGAGCCTCTTCACGAGCGCCACCCACGTCTAAACAGCCAAGCATTAGTACTAGGGACAACACTGACAGCAATAGCCGCGGCAGCAGCAGGAGCAGAACCAGCAACAACAGCAAGGAAGTTGGCAATATTGACAATAAATATGAAAGCACCAATAGCGGTAGTAGCTGTTCAGCAGACCAGAGCACAAGCAGCAGTAGCAGCAGAACCAGCAACAACAGCAAGGAAGGATGCGGAGAGTCACAGTTCTTAGACACAGGCCAGCTTTCCTTAAACGCTTCTCCCTCAACCTCCACGCTGCAAGGAACTGAGAGCACTGGCCCCTCGTCCCAATCTTCCCCTCCCTCCTCCTCCACGCTGCAAGGAACTTATAGCACTGGCCCCTCGTCCCAATCTTCCCCTCCCTTCTCCACGCAGCAAGGAACTGAGAGCACTGGCCCCTCGTCCCAATCTTCCCCTCCCTCCTCCTCCACGCTGCAAGGAACTTATAGCACTGGCCCCTCGTCCCAATCTTCCCCTCCCTTCTCCACGCAGCAAGGAACTGAGAGCACTGGCCCCTCATCCCAATCTTCCACTCCCTCCTCCCCAACGCAGCACAAAGTGCCCCCTGCTTCTGATACCTTGTCTCTGCCAAGCCGGTCAGCAGAGGGCATCAGCCTTTCCCTTTTTGCTGCCGCAGCCTCGTGCTTGGTCGGAGAGCTGCTTGCCAGCGCCCTCAAAGCGCCCTCGGGCTCCAGCCTTGCCTTCATGTGAGTGCACTGCCACCTGACTCACTCACACTTTGTGCTGCCACCTCACTCACTCACACTTTGCACTGTGCACTCACACACTCACATTTTGCACTGTACACTCCACACTCGGGACGGACACCTTCAGCTGCTATTTTGCTCACATTTTGCAATTCTTCAGCTGTCACTTCCGCCACTTACACTTTGCTATGCATACTCACGCTTCGGACTCACGCAACTTGTGTCACGCACTTTGCGCTGCGCACTCACGCTCTGCACTCTCACAATTTGGGTCAAGCACTGCGCACCCACGCTCTACACTCTCACAACTTGTGGCAAGCTCTGCGCACCCACGCTCTGCACTCTCACAATTTGGGTCATGCACTGCGCACCCACGCTCTACACTCTCACAATTTGGGTCATGCACTGCGCACTCACGCTCTACACTCTCACAAGTTGTGGCAAGCTCTGCGCACTCACACTCTGCACTCTCACAATTTGGGTCATGCACTGCGCACTCACGCTCTGCACTCTCACAATTTGTGTCAAGCACTGCGCACTCACGCTCTGCACTCTCACAATTTGGGTCAAGCACTGCGCACTCACGCTCTGCACTCTCACAATTTGGGTCAAGCACTGCGCACCTATGCTCTGCACTCTCACAACTTGTGGCAAGCACTGCGCACTCACGCTCTGCACTCTCACAATTCGGGTCAAGCACTGCGCACCCACGCTCTGCACTCTAGAAATTAGTGTCAAGCACTGCGGGAACACACGCTTTGCAAAGCAATTCGAACTATACTTTGCACAAGGGCCCTCATTCTGGCAGCCTCCCCTCACATGCAGTTGTCTCAAACATTTAATAATTCACCCCTGGTTGTTCGTCTGGTTCAAAATAGCAGTTTACAGCTGATGCTCTTTTCTTGCCTTCCCCTTGCTATCATTCCTGCGTAAATGAGTAGAGCACCCACCTCGTACACAAAAAGCGGAGAGCTTCCTTCCCTGTGCTTCTCATACCCCATGTCAGTGTGTCCGCATGTCCACATGCCACGGTTAAATTAAAGAAACCTTCCTCCGTCCCAAAAAAAGCACGCTCTGCCCCTACACTCGTCAAGCCACTTGTCTACGGTCTAACACTATATTGTGACAGCACTATGGTTTGAAACACTGCCCCTACACTCGTCAAGCCACTTGTCTACAGCCTAACACTATATTGTGACAGCACTGTAGTTTGAAACACCGCCCCTACACTCGACAAGCCACTTGTCTACGGTCTAACACTATTTTGTGACAGCACTGTATGTTTGAATTAACCTCTTGATTGCTTTGTGTGTATGTGTGCGTGTGTGTGCCGTGCATGTTGCAGGTCAGTCAGTGGCAGCAGTCGAGTATTATGCAATAAAAAGCAACGTTTGAAATAATGATTCAATTGTTCTCCACTGTTGCGTGCCGCGCACACCGTAGGTCAGTAGCGGCAGCAGGGTAGCAGAGTGCAGCAGACAATAGAGTAAAGCAACTGCACATATGAGCAAAATTTGAATGATCTCTCCACTGTTGTGTGTTGTGCATATGTCGCAGGTCAGTAGCAGCAGTGGGCTTTGCATTTGCAGGCAATGCACTTGCCAGAAGAGCACAGCTCCGACACAAGAACCACCATCCTATCGCAGGCACGCAAGCAACAGGAGAGCGCACGCTGTCCCCTTTTTTAGGCGCAACACAGGCAAGAATGGAAACAGAAGGGCTAGACTTGCTTGCCAGATCTAAGCTTGCAAGGGCGATAACTGGTTCAAGATGGGCTTGCAAGTGAGAGACTGTATGCTGACCCCTGTCTCAGGCACGGCACAGATGGGAGAGGAGTGAAAGGACGTCATCACAATGTACGCACGCGCGCACACACACAAACAAACTCACACACACGCACACACACACACACAAACAAACACACACACACAAACAAACACACAAGACACATGTGGGTCGTACAGAGCTGTGTACATGAAATATTTACGCATACTTACTTTTGAGGCTTTCTGTTTAGAATCGGTATACACACTGTAAATCGTCGGATGGCTAAACGGCAAAAAAATGGTATTATTGGATCGCTACTTTGTTGATATTGGTAAGGGCTAACAAGCCCCTCAGCTTAGTGCGATTTGGGCTAAAGGATAATTATGCCCATTATCAAAGCAATCTTCAAACCAAGCGTCTGACTGCTCATGTAAATAGAGGGTGGAAATTCTTCCATAAACGAACTTTGTCATTTCCCATGCCTGTCTGCCCTCAAACAAATAATGTGGAGGCAGTAAGAGCGTGTTTTTGCACGCCACACGAGCAAACATGCAGGATAGCCCTTTTCCAGTTACCTCATGTAATTGCATGTATTTGCATTTTAACCCAAACAACAACCAGATGCATTATATGACTAGGGTTGGCCAGAACCGTACTTATACGGTGTATATACGGTAGTATGCTCCCTCCAACTCCAATATCCGTCCATCTCAGTTGCGAAGAAATTGCGCGTGGGCGGGATGCACATGCCTAATAGCTTAATCAGCTGCGGCAAAAAACCGCGTTTTTTGCTGCCAATAATTTTTAGATTTTTGGTGGCTCCGTGGCCAGGTTCAAGAGCAAAGTCAAACATAAGAAACTATTGAAAACAAAAAAACTAGGACACAGGACGTACACAACACAAAATAATCGATATGCATGTTTGCAGATGGGCATGGCTCTCACGGGCATCTTCTTTTGCACCATAGGGGCAAGTGCTGGCTCTCTCTCCGCCTGTGCCAGCGAGACGCCCGCTATTTTTGGATTCATTGCTATCATGGTAAGTGGAATCTGTTGATTACAACAGGACTAAGTTTCAGTGCCGCCATGGTGAGTGGAATCTTTTTGGTCACAACAGATCTACCATTCTCTTTGTTTGTTATGATTACTTATGATCCTGAAAGCAGAGCTGTTTGACAAATCCCAAGGCACCTCTCAAACCCCACCAGAATTGGGGACATGGGCGGCTCGTGCGTGTGCGGTGAGATGCAGATGGCAGAGGAAGGAGAACTCCCATTACAGTAGGGGCATCAAAAGCGCCCAAATTTTGGCTCCAAGATATTTAGAGGGGTCCTAGGGTATGTTTGCTGAGTGTCCTGCACCTTCAGTTTGGCAAGAGAGGAAGGTTGGACAACATCCAAAGCCTGGTAAAAGTGTTTGGTCAGCAATGGGTCAGGAAGTAAGAGTGGCGCAATTAAGCCAGTGGTTGGTTGTAGGTGAGCAGACATGTACAAGAGTTTGAATCGAGGCCATGCTGCGCACATCTACAATTGTTTGTGCTAACATATATAGCCATTACCTACATGTTTGTGCAGGAATTTACCAGAGGGGGTCAACTGAGGCCCTAAACAGGGGTACTTTTGAATTGGAATTGAGTATGTGCGCCCCAGCTGGCAGTTTCCAAACTTAGTACCCAGAGGTATTTTGGCTACACTTGAGCTTGAAAACTGCCAGTTGCGGCACACATGCCTAATTGCCCACGGCGTGAACCCTATTTTTCACCACCATTCTCTCATATCTCACCACCCACTGACCTGATCTGTGTCGTTTTTATATGAATCATCTACATTTCGATAAAAAAATCACTGCAACAAAAATGGGGCAAAACGGAGCAGTACTTGGCCAGATACCCCATTTTGGCCCATTTCCCTCAATCAGCAAAGGGGTGCCAAAAAGGTGGAAAACCAACCTTCACCAAATATACTTTTCAAACCCCAGGATAATTTGGTATCATAAAGGAAGTCCCCCTGGCTTGTTTTGGGATGATAAGAGGCCCTGCTTGGGGCGTGGTGGCCTGTAATGTGGAAACTCAGTGCCAAAATTTGAACTGTCCAGACCACTGGGGTGGTCCTTTTGGCCCCAAACTTATGAACCATCTAGTTATATCATTCAAGCATGATTTGCATAAAAAAGTTACATTTCAGGACATTTGCTCAGTTGACCCCCTCTGGGAATTTACAAGCTTGGTCTTTCTCTTATTGCGCCCATTTCCCAGCCTGACACATGCTTAGCGTTTTTGCCCACCCTGCACCTAAATATCCATAACTGGAAAATTTTTTAACAATTTCAGGGGGCAAGGTTCTGGCATTATCGCTGCCAATGTTCAGATCAGGCACAGATCACCCCCTGCAACGTGATGCAGGACACAAAATATGCCTAAGTTTACGACACCAGGGCTCTGGTGCGCCATCCCTCATCCTGCATCATATCGCAATGGGAAATGTATGCCGGTTTAAGAGTAGATACGAGAGTGACCTATCCCTACATCTCTCATTAGTCGTGACATCACCTAGCTCCAGAAGGCAGTGAGGCAAAAACAACGCGTGTCTGTATTCCATAGGTTTAGCTTGGGATTAATATAATGCTCGCTCATAGAGAGCTCTCATTACTTGCTGCGGCATTTTTGCAGGTGGCCACGCATTGGGTGCTGTTGTGGCTAGGTGGGCGTGCGTTTCCCCAGCACTTGTCCCTGGCATGCATGCTACTGAGCAGCAACGCATTAGTTGGCGGACCAGCGACAGCAGCAGGTGGGGCGTGTGTTCTGGATATGTGTGTAAATGCGTCTGCGTGCGTATTTTGTATTTTGCCTTCATGAAACACTTGCGATGGGGCTGTATGCATGACAGCACAAAGGTATTATGTGTTGCTGAAGAAAGCAGTCGGCCAAAACGCATTCACCCCACTGTACTTCTTCGCCTACCCAGCACTGATTGGTGCAGAGCATAAAGCACTCGTGTCCCTGCACAATTCTCATACCTACACTTCCTCTGTTAAAAGTAAAAGTAAAAGTCTATGCTGGAAGTCACCAGCGTGCATTAAGGAAAGGCTCTTAACTAGTGCTCACACTAGCCAGAGCCCCACCAAAAAACGAAATAGAGAAACAACAGAGACTAATGAGGATCCGGCGGGTTGTCAGCCATGCAGTCCGGCCTGCGCCTAGCCCTCCTGAAGCCAGCCGCTCTACCAGCACCCCCCCCATCAGATCCCCCATTATCCCTGTTGTTGTTAAGGTGTATTTTGTCTTGTTTTTGTAATCTTGTTTCAGCTTTTCATTGCATGGCAGTGCAGTTTAGTAGCTAGTTGGTGCACTTTGTGCGTGGGGACGCCTAGGTTTAGTAGAAAAGTAGCTTATTTATTTTTGTCCAGCAAAATGAGCAGTCTAGTGTCAGGTTTGAGCATGTGGACTTCTTTGTCGCATTCTTACACTACCCCACACGTCCATGTCAATACATGTGTGCGTAGGATTCGCGGCAAGCAAGGGGTGGTTTAAACTGGTTCAGCCGGCCATGCTATGTGGCAGCTTTGGTTACGCCACTGCGACCCTTGCAGGCTTGACTGTCGCTCGTGTGCTAGGCTTGCCGGTATAAAAAGGAGAACCTCATTTGCTGCGTGCCTTGGGAAACCAGATATCCGTAAACAGAAGAGATTGCTACGCTGGGCGAATTTAAAGGACGTCCATTCATGTTTTGGGAGAGTGCTGCTGCTTATAGCATGACTTTTTACATAACTTAGAAGCGATTAAGACCATGGCATGTCAGACAAAGCACTACAATGAGAATTTGGAGTCGAGATTAGCCGCTTTTTAACCAGGATACAGTCGTGGAGTTAATTGGGCTTTAGTAATTGAACTTGGAAAACTTAAGAAAACCTTGATTGTCTATTTTTGATGTTATGCGGCTTTCTGGAGTGTGCCGAACCCAAGACGGAGATCCATAGTCCCAACTTGGCATGGAAATTTCTACTTTCCCCAAGGAAAGGTAAAATGGGATTGGAAAGATTGGAGGTACAGATTTTATGGATGTAGCCATCATTCATTAAGTGTGACTGCTAGGCTGCGTATGTAATCATGCAATGTTTGTTAGGAGTGTTTGTTGTAGCAGCAATAAAAATATAAAAATGAGGAGGAAAGGAGAGACAATAAAGGGGCGCACAGCCACGGGGCGGATGGGTAGGGGACTGTAAGGCTTACAAGTGGGAGCTGAGAAAAAAAGAGGGCAATAAGCCCCTTGCTGCCAAGAAGTTGTAAGCCAACTAATGAGGACCAGGGGGGTTGTGAGCAGAAGCCCCCCCACACTCATACCGTATGACCTGCCTACACCCAAGCTAGCACTTCTTGTTTCAGTATGCAATTGTGCCATTTTTGGCATGTAATGGATGTATTTTAAGGAGGAGGAACACAACTACTAATGAGACGGTTCAGTACCGTTAACTGGTGAAATGAACAGCTTTATCGTTATTACCGACACAGCCAGGTTTAATTTTCTCATGAGGCTTGAGAACATGATAAGTCACCCACAGCCATTCAAGAGCGTAATATGGAAGTGAATGATTCCTTGGTGCAAGATATTAATACTAAGATACGGGCGCTTTTATACAGCATTCCAGCCTTGTGAATGCCTCTAAGAGAAAGGTGAAGGTAGCAAACCTGTGTCCAAAAAGGTCATGAAAAAAGAGGGGGAAAAAGGCGCTAACAGGCAAATATAATGTCCAAAGATGCGAATGTCAATATAGTTTGGGTTGGCCAGAACCGTGTATGCTCACGGTATATTTGCTGAAAATAAAAAACTATGCAGGCAGTGAAAGCCACTCCCCACATTACTTAAAGAAAAAGAGCCACTTTGGTACTGAGTACCGTAAAGCTCCTCCACCGCTGTATACTATACACCATATACATATGGTTCTGGCCAAACTTAAGCATGGTACAAGCAACGACGACCAGATAAGTGACAGCAGTGATACGTGGTTGATAAGACACATAACGTGCACTGCAAGCACTAGTTGAGAACATACAGCCACATTGCCTAATCTAAACCACATCCCCTCTCTCTACCCTACTGTTTCAACCTTTTTCTATTCTGATCAAAGATGTAGCGTTTGCATTGCAGCACCACCGTCTTCTCTCCCGACCTGCCCTGTGACGGTGATCCCAGACCATTAGGGAAGTACACCTTCTGCTTGCCAGACTTGCCAAAACTAGACTCAATGGTACCCTGCTCCGTGCCATCAGCGATCGTGACCTGCGAGGGTGTGTGTGACGAGACACGTGTGAGGGTGTGATGAGACACGCAAAGGGGTGTGATGAGACGTACGTACCGGTGTTATGAGATACGCATAGGGGTGTGATGAGACGTACGTACCGGTGTTATGAGATACGCATAGGGGTGTGATGAGACGTACGTACTGGTGTGATGAGATACGCGAAGGGGTGTGATGAGGCGTACGTATGGGTGTGATGTGATACGCATAGGGGTGTGATGAAACGTACGTACGGGTGTGATGAAACACGCATCATAGGAGTGTGATGAGACGTACGTACGGGTGTGATGAGATACGCGAAGGAGTGTGAAAAAAAACGCATCATAGGAGTGTGATGAGACGTGCATAAGGGTGGCCAAGCGTAGCTTTTTTGCTTTTATTTTTCTCTTCTCACGCACAGGAGTGGTCATGCTCTCAATTTTCTCCACTAATTTTTTTTCCGTGCACAGGTTGGCCAAAACATACAGGGTGCATAACACACCTTTTACAGCGAAATGTAATGCAGCATGTCGTAGATTCCTGTTCCTTTATTTCAGCAAGTAAACTTCCAATATAGTACCTAAACCCTAGTGTGAAAAGATCCATGCAGTACCTAAACCCTAGTGTTAAAAAATCCATGTAGTATCTAAACCCTAGTGTGAAAAGATCCATGTAGTACTAGCCTAGGCGTTTTGACAGGGAGAGGAGTGCAAGTGTTGACACAAAAAAAAAGTGTAAATACATTGAAAGTGTACGCAAGAGAAACCTGCATGCGCAACACAGGACTGCATGAGAGGAGGAACGGATGAAGGAGAACATTGCAAAATGAGGCAGTGCTTCAGGCCTCAGAAATGATGTGCTTCTCTCAGACAATCAAACCACCAAGCGCTATAAATTAAGCACTTTGTGAACATAATCCAAACTTAAACAAAAATAAGCCTCAGCTGCCTACATTCAGACCTCAAGCACGTATAGCTGCAAATGTATACCTTGAGGTTCAAAAAAATGGAGGGGTCGGTCTCTTTCTTGAACATCCCGCGCACGATGGCTGTCTGACCATCCGGCATGATGCGCTCTATGGTGCCCCGCTTCTCTTTTAACTGTGGAACAAAAATGAAAGAACATTCAGTTTGCTTCTCTTGAAGCAGTAAAGCGCAAATGAAAACACATTTATAGTAAAAAAGACCATAAACCCTGCTTGCTTTTAAACTGCGCAGACAGACTGAGAGCGCACATAATTACAAAGGGTAATCACGTGCCTTGCGTTTCATCCCAATTGCGAGGACACATGAGAACACAAATAGAAACTGCTCAATGCCGGCTCGCTTATGCTCCAGCAGATAGAGAGGAATGCAGCAAGCCAGAGATCAGATAGCAAAAGTTGGGTTGCTGGCCGTACGCTCCAGAGCAGACAGAGAGGAATACAGCGAATTGCAAGCTAGCCATCAGGTTGCACAAGTCGAGTTGCTGTGACAACTCACTTCTACTCCAGCGGACAGAAAGACAAATGTAGCAAGCGGGCGATCAGGTAGCAACCATAATGCCGTGCACTTTTTTTAGGGTGCACAGACAGAGCGCGTGACGTTGTCATTCTCACTTAATGCTCATTTAATGCTCGTAATTCTCATAACGCTCCAGCAGACTGAGAGACATGCAGCAAGCCAGAGATCAGATTGCCTCGAGTCGAGTGGCTGTGGAGCTCATGTATGTTCCAGCAAAAAGACAGGGATGCAGCAAGCTACTGATCAGCGATTGCATCAAGTCGCCTGTCAAGCCAGGCAACTGCTGCGCAGAGGACAGAGCACGCGTGCTATAGGATGGGCTTGCGGCTGCAGGTGCACTTGAGCCCCAGTATCATTATGTGGCAAGCAAATGAAAAGTACAGAGCACGCGTGCCATAGGATGGGCTTGCGGCTGCAGGTGCACTTGAGCCCCAGTATTGTCATGTGGCAAGCAAATGAAAGAGACCTTTTGCGTAGGAAATTGTGTGTTGGCCAGCCGCGAAATTTATGCAGGACTCAGCTGCTCTTGGGTAGCACAGTAGTGCACGCACGACTGACAGAATGGGCAGTAGTGCATGCACGACTAATAAAATGGGCAGTGGTGCACGACTGACAGTGCACGACTGACAGAATGGGCCACGGCACAAAGGCACAAAACACCCCACCTTCATTATTAGGAAAAAGGCAGCCCTAGTTTGCAACCTAGTGATTCTCAATCCAGATTTGCAACCTAGTGATTCTCAATAAGCTAACCCGTCTTGTGTACTCGTAATCCATATTTTAGTCGCTTTATATAGAGCAACACTTAGCCTGAGTAAGGCAGCGTGCATAAGAACCTTGGCTTGATGCAGCCAAAGGGATAAGGAAAAGCACCCACGCCCACATCCACCCACACACAGCACGCATACACAAACACCTTGTACACTTTAATCTGCTGCAAATCCTGGGGCTTTGCTGGGTCTATGAGGGAGAGGATGCGCCCGTAAAAAGCGAGGCGGCAGGTCTCTCCATGCACGTCACCGTCGAACCTGGCTGCAATCACTAGAGCGTCCTGCAATATGGCAGCAGGTCAGACAATGAGGTGCTGTATTTTTCATAGGCAGCTTGTTAAGAGTGTGCGCTGCCATTGTACCTGGATGCAAGCGAGTAAGCATCAAACAAAGTACAAGCAGCTCATAAATGCCAGTTGGCAAGGAGGTTGGGTTGTACATAAACACGGTCTCCACCCTAACTGGTGCTCCCTCAGATTCGAGAATGCACCAGTACATCCTTGCACGCGTGTGTACGTGTGTGTGTGCGTCCATGTGTTTGATTGATCTAGGCTAGGACTCATTCCTCTCCCACGAGCACCTTTGTGTGTTCAAACAGCAGTGTGTGAACAGCAGTGTGCTTGAACAGGAAACACGGTCTCCACCCTGACTGATGCTCCCTCAGATCTGTCAGTGTCACTAAATCTGTCCGCAGGCATTCACTGCCTTCACAACATACAACACAGCAGCTCTCACATTGGGAGCTGGGACAGGAGCGTGGGCTGCGCGTGCACCCACTGCCTCCACAACACATAATCCCACATAACAACACACAAGATAACAGCGCAGCAGCCTCCATCTTGGGCGATGTGACAGGCTGCTCAAATGGACGGTATGCCCACTGCCTTCTGTGCAACACAACTGATGCTTGCACACGCACACACACATACACACACACAACAACACACACATACACATACACACAGCAGTCTCCACATCGGACGCTGTGATAGGCTGCTCAAACTGAAGGTACGCCCACTGCTTCCTGCACTGACACAACACATTTTACCAAACAGCAACATACACACACGCACAATAACAACACAGCAGCGCCCACCTTGGGTGCTGTGACAGGCTGCTCAAATTGAAGGTACGCCCACTGCCTCCCGTAGTGGCAGGGGCACTCAGGATCACTCAAGCTGAAGGCTGCCACACCCTCCTGCACCTGCTGCTTGTCAAGCAGGGAGGGGGAGAGGGAGCGGCCCTCTAAACCATACAGCTCCTCCTGAAAACATACACACATGCAGGTAGGTGCACACGGTGAAACTGTTTGCGTTAATGCGTGTGTGCGTGTGTATGTTATTGTGTGCGCGCGCGTGTGTGTGCATGCACAATCGTGTTTGTGAGTACATCAAAATGCTTGCCCTACCTGCTACACGTACTCATGGCCGGTGTCCAAGTGTCTGTGTGCACATCCAGGTGCGTTCCCTACCTGGTACACGTACTCATGGCCAATGTCCAAGTGGATGGGGACGGGGTCTCTTGAAGCCATACTGCTGAGGTTGTCCATCATCATGGCCACGGCAGCATCTTGGGGCACGCCCTCTCCTGTGTGTCATGCGGTGAACTGGTGGTGGTGT